>Ga0123352_10007101_pt1 | contig 17229 bp, 10 predicted proteins | sample TergutLab28metaG_FD_89700 | JGI IMG/M metagenome (GOLD analysis project Ga0123352, IMG submission 89700) | Labiotermes labralis P1 segment gut microbial communities from Petit-Saut dam, French Guiana - Lab288 P1 | ecosystem: Host-associated > Arthropoda: Insects > Digestive system > Gut ... | reverse complement strand
TGGGGATGTTAAATTCTCTATGTTTTTCAATTATTTGTGAAGCTGAGAATATGCAGTCCATGCAGGTTCTGCCTTTCCTAAATCCGTTCTGCTCATCTAATAGCAGAACCTCTGCAATTGCTGTTAATCTCTTTGCAATAATTTTTGAATAGATTTTATATCCAGTATTTAATAAACTAATACCTCTATATTTATCTGGGTTATTTTTCTCTCCTTTTTTGCGTATTGGTATAGCTATGACTGTCCTCCATTCTTCAGGAATGTCTCCGTAAATCCAGCAAACATTTAGGAAATTAAAAAATTGATGTCAAAAAATTTTGGTGCATGTTTGTACAACTCATTATTAATCCCGTCTGATCCTAGAGATTTTCTGGCTTTTAATGCTTTTATAGCTGTTTCCAATTCTTCCATTGTAATTAAGTCAACACAATTTTCTGTTAATTTTGCACATTTCCCTTCTGTGGTGTTATCATTAAATTGTTTAGTCCTAAGTTTTTGATAGTAATCTAGCCATGTGTGTTCAACTATTGGGTTAAGTCGCAAATTATCTTTTTCAGTTCTGTTTAAATTTCTAATAATTTTATATGCGTCCATGTAAATCATATTCAATTCTCGATACAAATGTTTCCCAACATTGCTTTTTAATTTTTCTTCTTTCTCTTTTCACAATTCCCACTAACCTTTTGTATTCTAGTTTGTCTGTTTCAGAACGTGTTGTTAGTTACCATAAATAAGCCTTCTTCTTGTTTTCAATCGAGTTTTTAAATCCTCATTCCATAAAATTAATTGCCTTTTGTGTCGTCTCTTTTTCCTTTTGCCTAGAGCTTCATTCGCTGCATGTTGTAGTGTGTTATTTAAAGTTTGCCATTCTACATCACTATTAAGGCTGCATGGTGAGTGCATCAGATTTTGCTCTAATCTCCCCTGATAAAATAATTAGGTCCTCTAAAAATATACCCTAAAAATTTCTTCTTCCCGTAGAGATCTTTTAGTAAATGTGTACCATTTTTGAGGAAAAGAATTTTGGAAATTAATAAGTAATGGTCTCTAGTAACATCTTATCCCCCAGAAACTTTAGTGTCATTTATTAAGGTGATAGTTTCTTGTTTGTTAGAATGTAATCTATAATGGATCTGTAACCTCGGGCACTCCGCTTAATTTTATGAATCTCTATATGTCTGAAAAATGTGTTCGCTATTTTTAATTCATTTACTGATGATAATTCTTTTAGTTTCTGTCCATTATTGTTACTAGTAATTTTACCATTTGTACCCAAAATTCCGTCAATAGGAATATTTCCAACTCTTGCATTATAATCTCCGACAACGACAATGTAATCGTTTTTACTTATTTTGTCTATCTGATCTTGGAGGGCTTCATAGAATTCTTCTCTTTGTTCTGTTTCCCCTTCTTGTGGGGCATAGACAGCTAGTCATGTTAAATATCCTCTTTGCAATTTGTATCTTAATTGAAGAGTTCTTTCATTTACAAACATGTAACTATGTTTTCTCTTTTTAAATTTGGCTTTAATCATTATTGCTATACCGGTGGCTGCTCTTTTATTCGTTGTCACACCACTGTGCAATAAAATATAGTCGTCCAAATCTTGCGAAACCTTTAATTTCTTTTTTGTTTCTGGTATCACTGCTATATCTATATTTGCTTTTTTTAATTCTTCCTGCACGAGTTTCTCTTTGCAATATAAACCTCTGACATTCCAAACGCCTATTTTCATTAAACCTGGATTCGTTGTCCTCTTTCTCGCTTTAGTTGTCGTTTGTGAATCAGTCCTGTGCTTCCTCTGGAGATTCTGAGTTGGGTAGTGTGTCCTCAGGATGGATAACCAGTCCCTCGCCGAGTAAGGTTGGTGGTAGCTAACCTCAGGGCCTCCAAACATGCCCGTTTTCTGTAGCGGTGTGCTCCCTCAACCGAAGGTCTCGGTTCTGAGGCGCCGAGGACTCGCCTTCATCCGCTCCTCTCCGCTACAACTAAAGTTGCATTGCCCAAGGATCACGATCGAGGACGTGAGGAAGTCGGATTTGCTGGCAGAGTTGACTGTGTGGCTTAATTAACAAATTACTTACACGTAGCACAATCGCTCTGGGGAATCTAGCGGTTACACAGCTAATCAAGAAATACCATACGTTTTTAAGCGCTTTGTCAAAATTTGCGAAAAGCGACTATGACCTTCTTCATGTCTGTTCGTCCTACTGTCAGTCTGCATGGACTAACTGGGCTCCCAGTAAACGGATTTTCATAAAATTTTTATTTGAAGATTCTTCGAAAACCTGGAGAAAATTCAAATTTGATTTAAACTGACATATATAACAGGGATTTCAGTGAAGACCTATGTACATTAGTAACAATTTGTCGCTTAAGTCTTCTTAGAATGAGTAATGTTTCAGAAAAATGTCGCGGAAAAATTCAAAACACACATTTTGTGTTCAATTTTTATTTTACTGAAAATCGTGCCGTTTATGAGATCATGCGGAAAAATATCGTACAACCAGATATTCCACAGATTACAAAAATACAGCCACAAGGTCATAATATTTAATACTAAGTGCTTTCCTACGGAAAAAAAATGGTTACGCGAAGGCGCCTCTTTATTACATTATAAATACATTGCATCTCTTGTTGGAACATGAATTTGCGTTAACGTGGCTCCTATCCTGAATCAGATGGTTTCAGTCCACAACTTTCCACTCTACCGTTTAAGACGTTCGTACATACACCTGTAATTTCCGACCGGTGTCTAGCCTCCAGAATCCCCATCGAAATGCCTTATTCGCTTTAATTTATTCACCCCAATATTACGAGTAAAATTCTGAATATTCCTTTAATAACAATAAGACACAATGTAAAGGCACTTTAAGATCGTAACAAACACAAAAGTGGACTTTATGAAATCTACTGCCATTAACTTGATACCACTCAGATATAAATATATGAAAGCATTAATGTAGCATGCAAATAAGGGAAGGTTCCAATATGTAATGAACGTTTGAAACAAAGAATGCTAACTCTTCTACCACGTACGGTGGAAAAAGAAAACCTCATATACTCTTACACCATCAAATTTGTGTGTCACTTAATAAGAACCAATTAGGGACACTCAGTTTGACTTCCTGTCACAAAGCATTGCCGTTCAGTCGGTTGATAGGATACGGGCTGAGGTCAAAACCCGAAAGGATACCTCCCATTGGTTGGAGAGTGGGGAGAGTTTGATTGAATTGAGAGGATTTTAAATCCATCCAATTTTCTTCCAGTTTTTCCTTGCTACTTATAAACCATTAATGCCATCTGAGGAAATAGGGCAAGGCACAGCAGATGGCCAGCGACCCGTACGTTCTAAACGCACAGACCAGACAACTACACTACCTGATGTATAAACTAAAGTTTACCCACGAAGACGAGCAATGACTCTCCTGTCAATTTAAGTCAACCTGAGTTATGTTCGAATACACTTCACGGAACATAACTGTTGCCTGGAATTTTTCCTAGTTAGTTTCAAACTTACCAAGAACACGCCGGAGTTTTATTTTGCATAAAAGCCATGACAGATTCTCCTACTGGTCTAACTCAAGTCCGTTATGCAATCAGGTGTAGGAACTCTAAATCTGAGGGGTCACCCATTCAAGCTCCGAACAGCAAAAATGTCAGCACAAACCGAATACATTTGTTACGAAAAGCACAAAGGCAGTTCTTTTGTGAGCACGGCCATGAGCCTTCGAGTTCAATAAAAGTTTGTGAATTTCTTAAATATCTATTAAATTATAACTGGAACATGTATTACCGTCAAACACAACAAACCTTTTGATAAAATCGTCTATAAATTGCACATGTTCCGTTCCTCAAGGACGACCGTCCGGCATTATAATACATTATTTAAAGTACAAGTAAATTACAAAACATTTGCTTGCATATTTACTTGTGTTCTACATTATGTATTTTAATGTCTGATGGTGGTCTTAAGGACCGACACAAGTTGCATTTATATGCGATATTATCAAAAGAATTTTTGTGCCTGACGATAATATATGTGCCAATAATAATATGTCACAGAAAAACGGGATGGATGTCATAAAAATTGTGTAATTATTACTTTATCTAAAAGAACTATGTTCCATAAAACCTGCTCTTTTTTTGTTGTTAACAGTAATTAGTGGTAATTGCAGGGAATAAAGCGGAAGTTTATTTTTTACACCCCCGGTAAGAACTATCCGAGTCCGTGCTCAGTGAGGGAAACTAATACATCATCGTGTACCAATCAACCCAAATATAAACAGAGCTACTCAGTGGACCTGAAATTAGGAGACAATTAGGGAGTAAAGCTTATATCTAACCCACTCGTTACGTTCAAAGCGTTTCTGGTTTACTGACAGCCATAGTGAAGCCGAAAAAAATCTGGGCGCTAGTAATAACCTAATATTAGTAATGAGGCAGAAACGTAGCTACAGAAGGACATTAAAACAAAACTCCTATTTGGGAGAAGGTAATATAAGAGAAATAAGAGGGTAGAATAAGACAGAGGAAAGACGGTTTGAACAGAACGTGAGCTAATTTTCATCAACTGAGGTTATATTTTGGTAGGCAAAACTAGGGGAGAAGGGAGGTATCGTACGAGGGTTGATATAAAGGGGTGGTAAGTCTAATCTGATCACGTGCCTTGGTTCATTAAGAGTCTATAGTTGTCTTATACCATTTTACGGGGTGGCAGTGAGGTTGTGACTCGGTTCGGTGAATATACAGAATTGCATGGGGAAGTTAAAGTGTGCGTGAGGGCCTGTTGTAACTTTCCTATACATAATTCGCTTTCCTTCTCCCAGACAAAGAAACATAATTTTATGCTCCACAGGAAACTGGCAAAAGTTTCGGCACTGAACTGAATAACGCAACTAAATGTGCGATGCAGGATATTTCTTGAGAAGATGATAGTCACGCAGCCTGTCAGAAAAAAAACCTTCTTGAAAACACAATTAATTATTGTATTTACAAATTGCGCATCTTGATTCAATTCTCAGATACACTGTTCTTCAACTCCGTGAATTCTAATGATATGCCAGGAACACTTGTTTTTATTTTGGTGAAGTCAACAGATTAAACGATTGCCGTACCCCAGTATATGATGCCATGTAGTCCGTCACTGTTTCTTCTTTCTTCAGTCAACAAAAATATTTGTGACGCTTATAACATAATGTTAATAATACCAGCAAAATTCACGCTGGTGAGAAGTGTTTTTATATGCAGTGACCTCTTATATGGGAACGGAAGAGGGGAGATTACCAAAAGTAGTTATGAAATGGAGCCCACCAGGAAGAAGAAAACGAGGTAGACCTAAAGTTACCTGGGCGGAAGGGATTAGAGGACTGATATGAGAAAAGGGATTAACGGAAGAAGACTGGAATGACAGAGGCAGCTGGAGGAAGAAGATAATAAATTGTCAAATGGGCGCAGGAAGACGTGGAAACATTGTACAGCCTGCTAAATAAAAAAAATCCTGTACATGTTTCGGGCACATGAGTGGCCGAAACATGTAAATCTTGTTGCTATAACAACTATTTCACCAGTGTGCATTTTGTTGTTACTATAATACTATTACACATTCAATTAAATGCACGAAATACTCATCGTGTACGATTGATGACTTTTCCAAACTTATTACGTTTTCTTCTTATTCTTCTTCCTTTGCCTTATGATCAGTCCTTGTTCTTCCCTAAGTGTTTGTTACCACAAGAACATGCAAAGTCAATTTTCTGTGTTTTTATCTTCCTTTTTTAGATAGCATAAGTGGAGACAAAATATTTTGAACCCATGGCACCAGGCTTTAACCGAATTCAACATTCTCTCAATTGCTTTGTGAGGCAAACAAATAAGTAATTAATGCTTATGTCGAAATGTGAACTGCATGTTTCGGCGGAAGAACAGATGGATAAATATAAAAGGCTATCAGAGAAGCAAGGAATATAGGGTGTGCCACTGAGACCTAATGTGCATTACACCAGGTGTTTGCTAAAATTCACACAAAATATAAAGGTTGTCCGTAAAATTAATCTTTCACCCATTGCAGAGTTTCAACATTACGACTACTTTGCAAAATCATAAGTACTCACAGCGGTAAATCCGATTATTCAAGTCTTCAGATACGTCGACTGGTATAATGATACCTGTTACCAGTCTACACGACGCTGCCTCAGTCACTATGATCCAATCCACAACTCCCTATCCTATTTTATAATACAAATTAATTAGTACCCTCGCGTGTACGCTTCGGTGTGCTAATCGATAATTTTCTTTTAAAACTTGTACAAAAACTTTGTTAGGGCTTTTCACTTCTGCGTGTTACGTGTTCATCAAACTTATATTCCTTGACGTTATCTTCGTAGCTGCTATCTGGGATGGACGTACAAATTATAGTACTTAAATATACACGTACATATTGAGACAGCCAATACTGTCATGAGCAGTAACTTTGCTAAACTTCTAACCTAACTGACAGAACGTACTTGGAAACAAACATGAAGTAATATCTCGGTATAACTCCTTTAAAAGCAAGCACAGAGGAACAACAAGTCATGCTTCTAGTCAGTTCCCATCGCTTCAGGATATGTTTATAATCTTCTACGTAAAACGATCAACCATCCAGGTACTTACAGCGAAACAAGAGGCAGAAGAGACGTGTTATATAAATATGAGTTGCTCCATACGATAAGTCACTACGTTAACTTTAAGCACACTCCGTCCCCATTACAACGACCAACCATTTATTGTTCTTTCGGGAAATAATCTCTCTTTGTTGTGAGAAACGTATTTATGTAACTTAAAAACACAGGGAAATGTGAAGCCTTCTATTATGTACGGTCACGTGATAGATATCTAAACGACCGTGCTTTAGGTATCCGAAGTTGTTAAGAAGGGAAAGTGGTATAGTATTGGTCCTCTAACATTTGTACTCTGCAAGTGCAGTTCCCGGCGCATTACCGGTCTCCCTGTGTAGAATTTGTTATTTTGTGATTTATATTATTCCCCTTTATAAAAATGGGGCACGCGGTGGTGCAGTTGGTTGAGGCACTGCGCTACAAGATGGAAGGTCACGGTTTCGATCCCCGATGGTGTCATTGGAATTTTTCGTTGACATAATCCTTCCCAGTCGCACTATGGCCCTGGAGTCGACTAAGCCTCTGACAGAAATGAATACCAGGAATATTTACTGGGGGTAAAGGCGGCCGGTGACTAGGGCTGATAACCTTACCACCATCATGTGTCGACTGCTTTGAAATCTGGGAGTCTGAACCTCCTGGAACCTTGAGGGTCTGTCCAGGTCTGTAATGGGATTACTTTACCTTTACCTGTACAAAAACACTGGAAAGTTTCTCGAAAAAGGCCAAATCAGGAGTTCCCAAAACCGTTGAGATTTGCAACACCATTTAATTTTACTGATGTATTTAGGAAATGCTGTTAATTACATAAAATTTGAGTCTTGTAATTTGATGACACAAATTTTTCTGAAAATACAAAACGTATGTGAAGGTAAGGTAAACCATCGTAATACAGACCTGGAAAAGCTCTTAAGTTTGCAGGAGGTAGAGACTTCCAGAATTTCTATACAGTCGGCACATACGGTGATAAGGTTGCCAGACCTACACACCGACCGCCTTTATCCTCCAGGACAAACCCCTGGTACTCATTTCAGTTAGAGGCTGAGCTGACTCCAGGGCAATAGTGTGGCAGGAAGGATTACGGGAATCGAGCCCGCTTCCTCTCGACTTGCAGCACACTACCTCAAGAATCTGCACCAACTAGTAATCCCAGCGCGAGTACTCATACTATTGTGAAATTTGGGTGTTTTAATAACTCTTTCAATGTCACAGTTCTGTGCAATATGACACCATATAAGGTGTAAGACAGGGGCCAAATTACCGGAACAATCCAATGCCTCCATCCTCGTGGCAGAATTGGTTCTTACTGAACTGCAAATAGCGGCAACATATTCCTCCTGAACGTTGTTACCCATTCACCATAATCCGCTGCGTCACCTAAAAGGACCATAATCTTTATACAATTAAAACTTCACGCCGTTTTAGCGGAACGTTTAGAAAGCTCCACTTATGATGTTTCTCACAACAGGTAAATGAGGCTGAATTCTATGCAGAACTAATGGACGTACTCTCTAAAGTTGTAACACGTTCAAGTGTCCCTAACTTGGCATGACCGTGCGAACATCACACAGGATCATTAGTAATGAAGTTTTCCACATAGAAAACGTGCGCTCGCTTCTGTATGCAATATACACGCGTGTGTTTGTGTCAAGCCATATCTGCAGTACTCCATAGAGCAATAATGACGCGGTTAGTCATCCGTGACTCCAAAAATGTCAGGGTAAATTAGGGATTTAAGTGCTATTATTAACTTCAGTTGAAAGGAAGGAGAAAATATTTTGGGAAATGTACGCATGGTGTGAAAATCCTACTACATTCGCTTTTTTTACATAATTGTCTTGAAAACCGTAAGGGTTACAGCAAAAACATTAGACACAAAAAAAGCTCCATTTTAAAGTAGACAGTTGCTTCGAAACATTTCTCGCTTCAGTAGGTATTCGGAGATTTACTCTCGAGACGCTTTCTCAGACACACTTGTCTTCCTGCAAAATATCGGGTTATGTGACAAATTTTTAGTAAAACTTCAAATGTCAGCAGATATTAGTAGACCGTCTTAATACGATTTGAAGTAAATCCGATTGTTTTTCCTGCTTGTAACAAGCAGAAAAATGGACAGATACTTTAAAAGAGAAGGCTTATTTTTGAAAATGTATTTGCTACTGAGCCAAGAAAAGTGGGTATAGCGACTGACTACAGGCTGGACGGTCCGGGATCGAATACCGATGGGGACGAGATTTTCCGCCCGTCCAGACAGGCCCTGGGGCCCACTCAGCCTCCTGTAAAAGAGGTACCGGGTCTATCCCGGGGGTAAAGTGCGGCCGGGACGTGTTGTTGACCATTCACCCCCCTTCTAGTGCCGCGGTCATGGAGGAGTAGTGTTATACCTCTGCCCACCCTCTGGGCCACACCGGGCTTGTAACGGGAAAACGTTACCTTTATTGAGCCAAGAAAACAAGCGAACAGTTAAACTGGCACTGTATTACAAATCAATAATCCCAAAACAATATACATTTGGCTCCTGAAAAAATTCATGAATGTGAATTATCATATCAGACACTGTAAGCCCAAAATATCTAATTTTTTCAAAAGAAATACAAAGTATTTCATGTTTCCTTATCTTATTTGTTTACCAAACCAACGAACTGAACAACCAATTATCGTCACACAAAATAACTGAACTAACCGATGTCTCAGGATTTATTAAAATTAAATTTGCAAACCTGTGTTCACAAAATTGAAACATTAGGTCTTATCGTAATCATTTGTATTTAACTTACATAATTTCGTCCCAAAGTTTTCTATCTCCATATTGTTACGGTCTTTCCGTTTATACTGGGATAGCGGAAAGGTGTCCAGTGGATGCGCGTCCACCATATTTTCTAGAGTTGTTATACTTTCCTCTCCACAGTACTGCTCCACATTCTGCTGCAGAGATGTTGCTCTTCTGTGCACTAAAAGGTTGGTTGTGATATCTCCACCACATGGCAGTTCTTTGGACATCATAATTATACATGCTTTAATGTCTATGGAACACTTTTGACTAAATATGATTTTCTACAGAAGCCACGGTAATTAAAAATGGACTTTTCGTGAAAAAAATAAATTAAATATTTTAAAATATAACATGAACCCAAGAAATCAAACAAGAAGTATATTTATAAAAAATATTCTATGGTGATTTTCACTGAAAATAAACCCTACACAAATTCTGCATGGAGATGAGAGAACATAAAAAAAATTAAAATTATCCAAAATATAATTAACGGTATCACTGTAGGGAAATATCCTTTTGAAACCTTCGAATTTCACCATCGGAAAAACAGTGTTCCACGAAGCACGTTCTGATTGCCACACACAGAGGACAGCGGGTGCTAGAGAGGTACAGAACTGTAGGCAGAGAGATGACGTCGTCAACCCCACCATTCACGACACTTCCTTCCGTGGCTTCAGCATAGTCCGTTATAATTACTTCTAGTGTGGATATGAGCATGTCCATCAGCTTGTTCTAACAATACCATGTTTGCATTTCAGTGGCTAGTGGGTGGATTTAATAGTGGAGTGCTCGGCATCAGTTGGTTTGGCGTGGCTTATATTTCAGACAAAGTTACGTCGCTGTGACAGTCTTAGCGACATTATGACGATGGAAACCATTAGAAGATTGGATGTTAACGCTGTTCTGTTACGCATTAAGTCATCAAAACCATCAAATGAAAGTATACGCAATGAACGTGTCTACGTCTATATTCCTTTCAAGTTTATTTTGAATTGCGAATACACAGCGTCGTTAAGTTAAATTTAATGTCTCAGTTTTTAAGGGTAAATTGTATTTGGGCCAATATATATTAAGATAATTTTATTTCTAATTTAATGTAATGTCGAGGTTTTACTATCACAAAAAAAAACTGAAGGAAAAAGACCACGTGAGAAGAAATAAATTTCTGGAAAACAGCGTTACAGTTAATTTTAGTACAAACTGAACAAAACGAGAACAGGAACGATGGGGGTGTTCTTGGGGACGTGCTAAGGGGTTTGGGAGGTCCTAAAGAGCAGGGGGATTTATTGTCCAGATCAGTGACTTTTGTGACTTTTCTACTTAAATGAACAAATTTTCAACCCTTTGAAATATTGTGTAGTTGCTAACTTAAAAATATTAGGCCTCACATAATCGTATATATATATATAGCTATTCCCATAATCTATCAACATACCAAGTTTTATGCTTCTAAATATAGTAAAAAAATATTACATTTTATGTTTGTACTTTTTATGTTGTTCTTAATTAAGCACTGTGTAGACGGAATGAAGAAATAAGGCAAATTGATACCGTTTATTGTAATCGAATAGTAATGATGGTAACGTTAGTAGATGAATTGCACTGGCCTTCCTCTAATATGCGTGTTAGTTCTGTCCAGTGCTAAGCAAACTTAAGAATTTTCTCGACAAATTTCAGTTCCATCACACAATATAAGACGTTATGAAAATTCGTGCAGCGAAAGTCGATTTGATGCATGCGGACGGATGGATAGCCGGACACACATGACGAAGATGAAGTCTCTTTTTTTGCAACTTCGTTCAGGCGCCTAAAAATTAATCAGCTTTTAATTTCAATATTCGCTACGACCGTCTGTCTTCGTGCACACATCGGCAACATGAAACATAGTCCAGATACACACTGCCTTGCTTGTCTCTTGCTGATTATGCCAAATGAATCCCAATCCATTTTTACTACTTCTTTTTTATATTTTGATCGAAATTCTAAATTATGTGTTCCCTTCCCGCAATTCATAACGGCCCCTTTCACATTCATTCTACATCTGTCTAAACCTACACACATATTTCAGAGTAAAACATAATAATTTTAATGGTATTTATGGGTTCTTGGCATTTTGTAGCAATAATATTATTTATTTTCAAATTCTTGTGACTCAGCTTCAAATTCCCTTGTCCACTGCAGCCCACACGGCTCAAATATTTTGGCACGTATTCTATATCCCTTATGACGATAATGCCTCAAACCACTTAATATTAAATGGCATATTGCTGGGGGGGTTCGATGAAGGCTGAAGCTTGTGTGTAAACAAGCCCTCAATGAGCTGCAGATCCTACTGCGCTATCATAATATCTACAGACGACAGGAATATCAAGAGACGTGGCCAGTAGGGAAACTTTAGAAACGACATTGACTCAAAATGCAGAAATCTCAGTTTCCTGTACCTTCATCTGTTAATACACAAATTGATGTACTGACCTAAGGTAACTTTGTCCGTTTGCTACACTCCATACTTTGCAGTGTTTGTAGATCTACTGTTGAGTTTTGGAGGACTCTGTACCAACTACAAGTGTACATGGGCTATAGAACTTTGTAAAGGGGCGCAAATAAGAGAGTCTTGTGAAAAGACTGGGCAAATCCATAATCATAAGCCTATATATTCCACGGAAAATCGTTCAATAGACTAGGACGTAAAATGGTTTCCTTGTAACATGTCATGAAGGAGCAGAGGTGAAGCAGAAGAATATCTCTACTCATTCTTGACCCTCGGCGTTGGATGGGGTGGGTGGATAACGCCACGCCTCGGCCGCTTTACCCCCGGGAAAGAGTCCCTGCGCTCAGTGGAGTGGAAGATGGTTGGGTGGGCAGTTTAAGCTGTAGGAGGTTTAAGGGTTAGGATATGCGTCCATTTAGTGGAAAAAACTAAATATTTAGGCGGAAATTTAGATACAATGTAACAGCGGGAGAATCTTTCTTTCTTCATTACCTGTATAATCGTGAGAACTAACCAAAGGTGCGTCTCGCTTCAAACCCTCTAAAACTGAAGTCCCAAACATTTGCCGCCGATATATATTTAGTCAGTTAGGCTCAAGATGAGCATAGAAACGGTCTATGTTTTCACTTAAAGATTCCACTGTTTTTGCAGATTTAACAAAAATTGGAAATTATCAATACATTTAAGTGACAATCCCTACCATAAAAGTATAAACGCATCAGAACCACCCTAAGATCAGATACTTCAAAGGTTTCATTTTATAATCTCAACGGATCTAACCTTTGTATTTTATGTCCCTGAAGATGGTCACATGGTTGGCCGAAACATGTACGAGTTCACCGGATATATATAAACTAATTTTAAAATACTTATGTGCGCATGTTGGTAATATTACTGAATTTTTGCAAATTTTAATTTTGAAAACCTCAGCAAATAAAAAAGGCTGATTTATTATTTATTAATATACCATATTTCATTTCTTTTGCGAAACGAAAGATGATAGACCAATGATTTGTAAATTCATTCAATAAAGTTCGGTTTGAACCCAACTGTCCAAAGAGTTACGCGGTTCCTTTTACGCACTGCGGGGAAGCACTGAGTTAGTGCAGAGCTTCGAATTAAAAATTCGCAGGGCAATAGCAGACAGAAGACGGCGAGCAAATGCTGCCTGGTGTACGAACCCGTTCAACAGAAATGACTACCGCCCATTTCACAACAAATGCTCAGCCTTTATACGGAAAGACGCAAACACTCAATTACTCGGCAGACCAGAAACTCCTGGTCTACGAGTCTGTATGTCCGAAACGTGCTACGGATATAAATAATGTTACTAAAGTTTATAGGTCCTGCCATTCATCCCTGTGAGCGTGCAGCTTACATGTCGCGTATGAAGCCACAACTAGATCTCAACTTGGTACACGTCCTTCGTTGGGCAACTAAAGCCTAGAAATGTGGAGTGTGAAAGAGGAAAGATTGTGCCTTGTATCCTGAATGGGGAGGTTACGTGGTGACGTGTGCCAAAGGCCTTAAGACGAAAATACACTATCGTGCTACATCTAATGAAAGGACAAACGAAGGACATTCATACATGTGATAAAGGACCAATCACACATTTCAAAATCTCTAAATTTTTTTTTCTAATCAGTCGCAAAATAAAAGTAGATAATTCTAAAATTGGGACACATTCATCAAAAGATAAAAAAAAATCGTAATAAATAAATTAAGAAATATAAGGCAAAATATATTTTGTATATTTTAATGACATATTACAAAATACAACGTAATAATGAGGGGTAAATAAGGAAAAGATATGTCGAGGTTCGATTTAACGTGTGTTGAATTGAAATTACTTTGGAGTAGAAGAAAACATACAGAAATAAAATGTTGCGAAACAGTGGGCCTTCCGGCCGACTGTAATGGACGTCTAAGGCTGGCGATGATCGAAAGTCGTGTAAATAAATCATCATCATAAACATCAAGGATTGGACACCTTGATCCGTTCCGTCTCCAAAATTACAGCTGCTCGCGCCAACGCTTCTTCGGTCTTCCAATTGTTCTCCTTCCTTGTGGTCTGTAGAAGTATGATTTCAAAGGGATTCCGTTTTGTAGCATTCTTTGCAAGTGTGAAAGCCAGTTCCGTCTGTATTCATCTATCTTGTCTAGTATGCCTGTAATCCGTAGTTTGCGGCGTATGTAGTCATTTGTTTTGTGGTATCAGTCCTGTGCTTCCTCTGGAGATTCTGAGTTGGCTAAGGTGTCCTCAGGATGGATAACCAGTCCCTCGCTGAATAAGGGTGGTGGTAGCTAACCTAAGGGCCTCCAAACATGCCCGTTTTCTGTAGTGGTGTGCTCCCTTAGCTGAAGGTCTCAGTTTTGAGGCGCCGAGGACTCGCCTTCATCCGCTCCTCTCCGCTACAACTAAAGTTGCATTGCCCAAGGATCACGATCGAGGACGTGAGGAAGTCGGATTTGCTGGCAGAGCTGACCGATGTCTTGTTAGACGGTGTTCCCCACGATTTGTTGTTATTATCTGTCGGCATCGATAATAAACCTTGGGGACACTACCAGCCTTATTTGTGGCAGTTAATGAGAAAGCCTCGTGGGAGTGGAAAGATACAAAAGTTACAAGCTAAACAACATCAGCGGCCCGACACAGTCGAAGAAGGAAAGAATTTAAAATATTTCGGGCAAATGTTGAAACACACGGCAAAGGGATAAGAGAAGGAATGAGGGCCCTAAGGGGACGAACAGACATGTAGGGGACGAAACAATTAAAAGAAACCAGTAACAATCTGACAGAGAGAGTAACCTTCTTAAGAATTATAATATGAAATCAAAACAGACTACAGGTCTAAATTAGACGGAGAAACATACTAAAGTACTCATTTTGAAATCCCCCTCTATGTAATGATTCAGACAGTATTGGTGACAGCAAGAACCTACAGACTTTACGGTCTGTATTCTAAAAGTTCCCCTAAGTCAATCGCCTTTCAAATGTCAGTTTGCATTGTCCGCGTCTTCTGAATAGTCAAGACAGTCTAGACAGTCCAAAATACTGAGAAATTAAAGGTACTGACATTGAGAATACTATGAAATTAAAGGTACTAACATTGAGAATACTATGAAATTAAGGGAATTTACATTGAGAATACTATGAAATTAAAGGTACTTACATTGAAAATACTACGAAATTAAGGTACTAACGTTGAGAATACTCTGAAGTTAAAGGTAATAACATTGAGAATACTATGAAATTAAGGGGATTTACATTGCGAATACTATGAAATCAAATATATTAACATCGAGTATACTATGAAATTAAAGGTACTAACATTGAGAATACTCTGAATTTAAAGGTACTAACATTGAGAATACTCTTATTTTAAAGGTACTAACATTGAGAATAGTCTGAAATTAATGGTACTTACATTGAGAATACTATGAAATTAAGGGGATTTGTATTGAGAATAGTATGAAATCAAAGATACTAACATTGAGAATACCATGAAATTAATGGTACTAACATTGAGAATACTATGAAATTAAATGTACTAACATTGAGAATACTCTGAAGTTAAAGGTACTAACATTGAGAATACTCTTATTTAAAGGTATTAACATTGAGAATGCTCTGAAATTAAAGGTACTTAGGTTGTGAATACTATGAAATTAAAGGCACTAACATTGAGAATACTCTGAAATTAAAGGTACTGATATTAAGAATACTCTGAAATTAAAGGTAATGACGCGGAGAACACTATGAATTTTAAGGTACTGACGTGGAGAACACTCGACGTCATCATGCAAGTCCCAGGAGGAGTCACTGGTCTTGAGTGGCATGATGTCAATATTCAAGGTTTCACAGAAAGAATGGGGAATACAAACCGAAACTGCATTAAGTTGCTTTAGTGACCAACAGAAGAAGCAGGAACGCTTAATCCTTAAAAGCCCATCAGTAAATATACACACCACCTCATGTAACACTATAAGAAACTGCGCGACCTGACACACTGTGTATTTAACGTGTTTTCTGTCATTCCTATAGTAAATAACATTACTAGCTGGTCTGTCTGTTGCAGACTGAGCTTATTGCGATGTACGGAGTGAATTTTTTAATACTGCGTACACAAACTACACTCCTGAAACGTCAGTTCATGCATGATTCAATTTTTATCTATGGATTACAAAAGTCTCTTTGTAGCGGTGCCAGTCTGCAATATGCCCTTGTTCCAATATACAAAGACTTTGATCCCCTGTAGCATGAAGTTCAGTTTACATACCGAGACCACCAATTCAATTAATCCTGCTTTGTCTAGTAAATTGTCCAGTCAAATGCGATGTGAAACAGTATAGGCTGAGGGTGTTTGAGAACAGAATGCCGAGGGGTGTGCTAGGACCTTAAAGGGGGAAAGTAAAGGCGTATTGAAAACGTATATTAAGTAGCTCCATGATCTGTACTCTTGGCCCAATGAATATGTACGCTACGTGAAGGCGATTTTCAAAATAATTTGTTGCCGTCAAGCAGCCAAAAGACCTATCCTTCGATCTGTATTGCAGTCCCCCCCCCATATTAATACCTGTGAGCACCAATAATACACTTCCTTTTTTTGAATGAATACGTCATGAAGTGTTTGGATATGTATTGTAATACTAATTTGTACGTCAGAACAACTGTTTTTATTACACAAGGTAATATGTAGGCTACATGTTTCGACTAATAAATAGTCATCTTCAGGACTATTCTTTACAGGTTAAGTCACGGGATGCTGTGCACACATTGGGATCCCAGTGTGTTTAATCCTGGGATCCCAATATGTTCACAGCATCCTGTGACTTAACCTGTAAATAACAGCCCTGAAGATGACTATTTATTAGTCGAAAAATGTAGCCCACGTATTACCTTGTGTAATAAACTCAGTTGCGCTGAAGTACAAACTAGTATTACAATTTTATTAAAATATATCCAACTAATTGCACCAATGTGTGATACTAAAATCTTATTTACACATTGAAACACGTCACTTGGTTAAAGTAATTCCTACAACTCCTACATGTTTCAGTCTGTCAAGACCATCTTCAGGGAGTTTTGTGCCTTATTTTGGTTATATTTTAATAAAGTTCAATTATTGCACGGTAAAAACATGAAAATAGTATTACAATAAATACACTTCCTGCTATCAAGCTGTCTTTCACGAAATTTAAAGTTTGTGTCCTGTACATTCAGTGAATTTGTGGTGTCAAAGTGTCTTTCACGAAATTTAAAGTTTGTGTCCTGTACATTCAGTGAATTTGTGGTGTCAAAGTGT
>Ga0123352_10007098_pt1 | contig 17230 bp, 8 predicted proteins | sample TergutLab28metaG_FD_89700 | JGI IMG/M metagenome (GOLD analysis project Ga0123352, IMG submission 89700) | Labiotermes labralis P1 segment gut microbial communities from Petit-Saut dam, French Guiana - Lab288 P1 | ecosystem: Host-associated > Arthropoda: Insects > Digestive system > Gut ... | reverse complement strand
ATCGTCAGCTACATGCAGGATGTTTGGATCTCAAGTTACAAGCAGACAGACCGCTCTTGAACCCTATTTTAGAACGATAAGCCTGCAAAATATTATGGGAATGAACATTAAAAGCGTTTAAAACGTCGGGTCACCAGGGGGTATTTAATTAAAAGACCAGCCCGAACGGCAATGTGATAATAGGACACATCACGTTTTCGGACACAATAATTGCAGAAAGATAAGGTACGCAAACTCTCGCGAGTTTTTTACATAAATTTACGTGATGAGACTGAACATGAGTTATTCCAATAAGAAGGTGAAATCGCAAGAACAAACAATAAATCAACTGCCGCCTTAAGCAACACTTCTGAGAATCGATTAATTTGTCGTCCGTTTACCCGTTCACCCCGATGTGACACCATGTGACTGACTGTATTCTCTGTGGGCACAATTCAATGACAGCGTGTAAAAAACAATTCACACAGAGGACGAACTTCAAGAAATTGTAGTCGCGTGGTACCCCAGATTTGTAAATAAGAACTTCGGATGGTTTTGGTAATACGCTAATTAGGTGTCAAAACATGCCTGAGTTAACAACCGATTTGAAGCAGGTCTGAGATTTGTCACAGATTGCAGAATGTGGACTTAATAAGCGGGTCCCGCGTTAAGTAGTAAAAGCTGTCGTTTGCTCCTTCTAAGTTAGGCCAGTGGTTCCCAACATGTAGACTGCGATTCCAGCAGCAGAGTTCTTTCAGGGGCTCCGAGAAATCATGTCACTAAGCGGTAAATCTTGTTTCAACAGTCAACAGGTGGTTCCCTTATTATTATTATTATTATTGTTATAATGCCTCTCTGTCATGTATTTTTTTCAGTTACCGGAAGCTGTCAGTACAATTATTAGCAATGCTTTAATTCTTAGAAGGGATTCGAAAAGGTTCGGAACCACTGTTTCACACTTTCCTGTTTGTGCCCAGAACTGTTTAATTTCGAGGAGATACGTTTTGCTGTGCCGCAGATTGACTTTTACAGCATAATTCGCAACAAAGTAAAAGTCGCGGAAAACTCGTCCCCTTTTGTTTTTAGATCTTACGTTAACTTCATGACTCTCCTCGACGTAAGAATCCAGCGTTGTGTAAACAAGCTGTTTACAGAACTGCGTCCGTAGAATAAGTGTTTCAATGTCACTCACAATCTCTACACGAAATCAACACACACAGCACCAGATTAAATGCATACTTAACAGCGTATAAAAGCTGCAGTTCACAACGATGTCACAAACATAAGGAAAATTTACTGCACATGAAATAAGAAGCAACGTAACAAGTCAGCAGCCAGACAGTACTAAATCATGTGGGATAAAGAATCCCGATGACGGCTCGCTATCAGGACCAAGGAAGTCTTATCAGCCTCTGAGGGGCGATTAGGTGGCAGTCTGAGAAAACAGTAACTAACCTTTGACACTGAAACAACGCGTGGATTTTTTTAACATCCCTTAATGCGTGGGATTCTGTTGTGGCCTTCTGTGTCGTAACGCCGTTTAAACTGGTAGGCAGATGCCAAAGTTCGAGCAGAATATAGAGCGACTGAATTCAGCGCTCCTTTCACGTCAGCTGTGTCGTAACCCAATGGTTCACAATAGGATTATCCCTTGCGGTGGAAATCCCAGATTTTGTACGTCAGTACGCAAAATTCTCTTTCCACATTCCGAAGACTCCTAAGACCTCCACTCATTCCCTACATCAGACAGTATTTTTTTCACTACTGTTTGTTAACATTAATCTGTGACTCTTTTGTTATGAATGAACCGGGGTAGTGCTGTCGGCACAGTGGACAGGCAAAGGACTGGAAACCGAGGAACCGTATGAAATTCCCGGCAGGGGTAGGGAATTACTCCATTTTCTGAAGCTTCCTGACCGGCTCTAGACAACTCAGCCTCCATTTAACGTGCATCGGAGACTCCTTTCGCGGAGCTAAGGCGACTGAGGGCGTGAGGCTGAGCACTCACCTCCATTTAGTGCCTTATTAATAATGGCTGAAGATGTACTTCCACTCATCCATACGCCTTCAAACCACGCATAGGGATATCTTTTGTCAACTCCGATTTTGTATTCGTGTACAGATTATGTAAATTAATTATATTTAGTAAAAATAAATTGAGGAGTTAAGACCATAATTTTGAATTTTGTCTATTTTGCGAGTTATTTTTTAAGTGAAGTCCCAAAACTTCGGAAACGTTTTCTATTTCCGTAGGTCTTTATAATAAGCAGAAAACAGAGTGAGATTTTGTTCACGTCCTGCCAATCTGATGATTTACGCAGAACCCATTAGATTTGAACAAAATAAATGACAGAGAAAAACGGCGACGGACAAATCCAAATGAATGGCCTAACACTTGGTGTCAAACCATCTTCAAATATTTTAATTTTACAGTTTTAGGGAACCAGCAGAAAGTTTAAGAAGGACAAAAGCAGGAACGCAAGAGAGGCTACCGCCTGAGGAGGGCGGCTATCAAATTCATGAATAAGAACCAGTTTCACCACGACCTTCTTAAACCTGTTCGTACGATGTGTGTTAGCCTGCTCTGACGTCTGTGAAGTTTCAAACAAAACAATGCAAGAAATCGGACGGTATTGTAAATACTGTAATCCGTGAAGAAGTACGTACCACTTATCACGGAATTCAAAACATGGGGTTTCACTGTGCACGCGTGAATGTGGTTCAACGTATCGCCGAAAGAAAGTACGGCCATCCACAGGCCCAGTTTCACCATATTCAAAACGTTAAACGGCACGGTTTGTGGAATTCATATACTAAATGTTGTCCAAATAGGAAAAGGAATATAAATATGGTATATTTTTTATGCTTCTGTTTAACTTTGTAAATTGTGTAATTTTATTGTTATGTTTATGTCTGATTATTGTTACGCATGTTCTGTTCCGTGTATTATCTTTCATTGTGTTGTTCGGTGTATCGTTTTTGTGTAAATGTGTACTGTACTACTGCCACCGTGTGTCAACCCGATGGCAGTAGTACAGTACACATTTACACAAAAACGATATACCGAACAACACAATGAAAAAGAATACACGGAACAGAACATGCGTAACAATAATCAGACATAAACATAACAATAAAATTACACAATTTACAAAATTAAACAGAAGCATACAAAATATATAACCATATATAAAGTGATTAAAAATGGAACCAAAATGTAAATTAATTTAAGCCCTTTATAAAAGTACGGTTTACACTCAACGGATTTTCACCAACCTAGAGATCGCCCTACTTGTTACTGTGACCATTTTCATATAAATAATTATATACATATCGGAAGAAGAATGTTGAACGAGTAGGCAAAAAGTCACAAATAATCAAAGGCAATATATGTACATCTCCTCTACCGAACGCTACCCACAGTGCTCAACAGACACTTAGGTTCATAAATTCATTTATCCTCTTGGGTATGATTCTCACTGCGCCAACTTTCACTAAAATCATGCTGGCATGACAAACTCCTATTCCAGATTTCATGAAAGTCCGACTAACGGTTTATTCGCTGACAGCAGGTCACAAACCGACATGCGCACGGACGGACGTGGTCCCGATATACGGCCTTCCTTTGCTTTCCTTCGAAAGGAGTGCGTAAAACGCAATCTTATCTTCAGATACCGTTCATTCACACCGATAAGAGGAATAAGGGCATTCCACTGAACCAATTTAAGCCTAATTTGTGCACGGATACTGAGTTATAGAAAATAAGGTACCTGTTCGAGAATAAACTAAACAAGACAGGCAATGTACGTATAATGTAACAATGAGTTCGTTAGCGTAATCACCGTTGCCGTGCAAAGGGAAGAAGTTATTACATATTCTGAGCTTATGTCTGCAGGCTTAGTTGCCCAGTATGCAAGGCGCAAGCGTCCTATTATATACGTATTGTCATGTGAGACCTCTCTGGCTCTGCCATATTTTCCCACATTATCTAAAAAAAAAGGCACGATTTTCTAAAAAACAAAAAAGTAACTAAAAATGAAATGTGTACTTGGATTTTCTCTACAAATTTTGTCCGAAACATGTTTCACTCTAAGAAGAATTAATTGAAATGTTATCATAAATGTACTAAGTCTTCATATAAAGTGCCCGTTAAGCTTGTCAGATTTTAATAAAACTTTAATTTTTGTGTCAGAATTTCAAAAAATGCTTAAATATAAAATTTTATGAAAATCCGTCGTGGGAGCCCAGTTGTTCCATGCCAACAGACGAACGGACGGACGGACAGACAGTCTCACACACATACACATGACGAAGCTAATAATGCCTAAAACAGTTAAATAAGTACTTTAATGCAACCCTTCAAACACAGTGTTTACTGAACACACCACGTGCTTCGCACACAAAAAATCTGCCTTTTGACAATAGAATGTTCTTACGTTCCTCACGATTTTCATATTTAATAGCGATTCTTTCCCTAAAGAGCACTGAAGGGTTGGTCTTTGTAATGGAGAATCTTTGCTATCTAAGTTCAGTGTTCTTTCTGGAATAGAAACGGACCCTTCATTGACTATCATTTGGATGAACTCCATCTTGTGGAGTGTTGTAGCTATCTGTGACACAACTACACAGTGTTGTAGCTATCTGTGACACAAGTACACAGTGTTGTAGCTATTTATGACACAAATACACAGTGTTGTAGCTATCTGTGACACAACTACACAGTGTTGTAGCTATCTGTGACACAACTACACAGTGTTGTAGCTACCTGTGACACAATTATACAGTGTTGTAGCTATCTGTGACACAAGCACACAGTGTTGTAGCTATCTGTGACATAAGTAGACAGTGCCGTAGCTATCTGTGACACAACTACACGCCCTAATAAGACACCCAGTTGATATCCAGTCCTGACACTCTCGTTACACACAATTTGCTCTAATTTACTACCAGCAAAACTGATTAACTTGGGAAAATGTCTTCAGAAGCAGTTCTTTCCGTGCATCACCCAGGCTTAATTTCGCTTAATTATCTTCAATCAGAACGGCAACTCCGTTGCTCAGGCTCTTTCTTCGAAACTTGGTAATTAGGCTATTCTCAGCTCATCAATATAGTCCCTTATTTCATAACCCAAGAATTCGTCGCCGCATTCCAATAACTCTCCACTGTACTCTTTCGTGGGCCCGTTCACTCTATTTCTGTACCATCAGTTGTAGTATTCTCCTCATTATCCGTCCTTCTTTGCTCAGACTCTCCGAACGTCTCTTTCACTAAGGTTTTCTTACGATTCTGAAAGATAGGACATGGAGAAGACTTACAGACATCTTAAATGTTTATCCATATTTGTCAAGTGATAAAATGGTTAAATGTTAAAATACGGCGTGGGTGCAAATAATCTTTACCATTTAGGTAATATAATGCAAAGCAACGCGGAAAGGTGCGTACAGCATCAAGACATTAAAGTAAGATGTCAACATTTGGAATAAAAATTAGTAATTTCACATCGGAAATTTCGGAGTTTGTATCTTGCCGAGTTCTATACAAGCATGCATGAAATGGTTGCAATGATTCTTGTTCAACCTGTGTTAGTTGCGGAGACATGATATGTGCTTAAAAAATATGACATGTGGATGCAGGGAGTAGGAAGAAACAGCAGGCACAAACAGAAAAGTCAGTCTTTTCAACCTGTTGAGGAAAATTAGTAAATTGCTGAATTGCAACATTAGCGGCAGCATTCGAATCCTGACGCAAAGAAGTTAGCAAAGGGTGTACAAAGTGATTTTACCTGGCAGTTAGAAAAAAACACAGCGATATGAATACGAATTATGGTGTCCTAGCATGCGACACTACGAAGTTTCGTAACTATGTATTAACGTTTCGGAAAAAATTACTGCCTCCATCTTCAAGGTCGATAAACTAACAAGTTCCATATTACCGTAATCATTACATCCAACTTCTACGTGTGTATAATTCGAGAAAGAAACAGGATTTTCCAAATCTTGATACAGGAAGCTTCAGATTCATGAGAAAAATGCAGGCACAGGTCTTCCACAGAAACGTAAATTCGTGTTGCACGCTGCGGAAATTGCCCCATCTGTGCAGCCCACTCGCATTTCAAGACCAGACTCCACCCTTCCACCACTCACAACACCGTCAAAACATCCCCTTCCTTTCATTTCTCACCGTTATGCCAGTCGGATCTCACACCCATCTTGAAGATGGAGGCAGCAGATTCCTCCGAGACGTTGATATCTATTAGCTAGAACAGAAGGCACATCTAAGAAATAAGAACGCAGATAAGAATTACTAAGCGTAACTAACAACAGTGTATAGTATTTAGACATACCAATATTTCCCAGGCATTTTATGGGTCGCATTTTTACATGAAATTATGCGATCAAAATCTGTTTAAGCAGATACGTGTGGAATCAAGTTTGAACAAAGATAATCCGCATACAAGATCGAAATAATTTCTTCAGGTGGCAATCTGGATAATACCTGTCGAGACAGTTGCATGTTACCGATCAGCGTGGGCGGCAGCAAACGAGCGTGGTGAGTGGTGAGCCTACATTTCATCAAACTGAGCTGGCTGGTATTCGTAGGGTGGCTGTAAATTAATCTCATCACATAAACGTAAACCTACTCCTTCTGTGCAATGCTCTCGGTTATCCAAAAGAGCAGTGCTTATTATGAAGTTTCTCAGGCTCCCCCAACTGGTCTCTATGTAGGAATACTATCAATATGAAGATGAGTACCGACGATTTGTGGCAAGATATTTACAAGGAAGCCCCCAAGTACTTGGAAAAATCCTGTCCCACTGTCTTCAACTAATTAACATCTGAAAATGTAATTCATACTTCACTTCATTATAAGGACCAGCCGGTTAATACGTCTTGGGGAAAAATTACAGTTTGTTCTGAAAATCACTCCAAACACCTACGCTAGTTTGGTAACATGCAGATTTTTGTAGATGTTACAGAAGTCATTAGATATCGATATTATTGTGCCTTAAAGGGCTGGTTAAATGTCAGGCTGTCAATGTTAAAGCTCTGTCCAACCCAGAACAACTTTAGGCACAAACTCGAAGCCAAACTTCACATTTGGCCGTAACATATAATGAAGACAGTCTGTCTTCACTTGGCCGTAACATATAATCTCATATTCCTTCGGCTGTCTTCATTTGTAAATTTTTCAGTGTAAAAAAAGCAAAGACGTAAAATACTCCTTGTATTTATTTTTTTCCAGAATTGATTAGTTGCATTATGCAACAAAAATAGTAAGTTCGCATCTTTCGAAATGTATTTACGACCGACCGAGTGAACGAATGACATAAAAATGTTCAAAGATACTTTTTTTACTTACTGGATCTCAAAATTTAAAATTTCCAAATGCTAAAACAGTACATTTTCACAATTAGCGAGTGGCTCCAAATAATGAGTAGCTGTGAAAGTAAGATAACTTACAGCAGGAGGATAGTTGTGATATTTTTACATGTAATGGCAAGAAATTAAATATTCACTTTTTCGTTCCTAGGAAATCCGGCTTAACTTCCGCCCCTTCCTGCTTTTTACCGATGGCAGCTTAACAATGGATCAATATGGCGCTCGGTTTCATAACAATGCGTACATGCTGACATACATACAGAGATTAAACGTGTGGCCGACTGCTACAGACAGACAAGTCTTTGGCAAGCAAAAATGTTTTGAATATTCAGCAAGAATATTTGCTGTTGTGTCCAGAAAAATGGAACATTAGAACTTTATACATATCTACATGTCATTCGGCCACACCACAAAGCTATGTGAGCCGCGTGTTTGAGATGCGGGTGCTATTTCCTTAAGTATGTATAACAATAAGTTATACTTATTTTATGTGGGCAACGTCTTGAGTCACTTTCCGCCGGTCAGCTTGTTGTACAGAACTTAATTCCTTTAACGGACTACCCACAAGCAATTTACCGGACACTGTTTAATGTGTGTTCATCACTAGAAGCAATGAGCAACCCTTTGGAACATTGCGTGTTTCTGTATGATGCATGTGCTAAATCCAGTTTCTACAAGAACTAGATTTTTTGGACTGGTGTCTGTAGGAGGTTACGTTGGAGAAACAAACATAAATCTTGTTCTGTTTAACGATAACCTTGGTTTCATATCAGCGGGTAAGTTAATTCTCAGAATAACCCGTGCTGATCTGCAGCAAATTCCACGTTAATCCACGAAGTGCCGTCACATTATATTTTAGGTGGTGTGTGGTGTGCTCTCAGTGAAACTGGAATTGTTAGATCCATTTATTCTAAAAGCAAAACTTCACATACCTATATTCTGACAGATGTTCGTCACTTGTTTCATAAGAGAAAGTTTGTACTTCCTGCAGCAAGACAGGGCACCATATCACACAACATACAGTCTTAAAACAACACTGTTTAGAGAGGGTCTGTGGTGACAGAATAATAATAATAATAATAATAATAATAGAACTGTGATTTATAACTAATTTGACATTCAGAGGACCGTGCATCTTGATATATTCTTATAATAAAAACCAAAGAGTTGCACTATTTCTCAACTTTATTTTGATAAAGAATTCTACGTGTTTCGAACAGATCTACTGTCCATCATCAGCAGTCTCAACACTGTATACACAACAATATGTATTTGTCATGCTAGTTATTTTCACAGCCTGCTAGCGAGGTCCTGACTTCGCTAGCAGATACACTCGTCGAAAGTATCCCTCTGCCGAAACACGCGGCGTCGTGTACTGGAAGGACACAATCTTAGCGTTAAAGATTCAACTAAGCAAAAGTACACTACACTAGCAGAAACAGTAGGTACAAAACGGCTGATACGATCGGTTACAATCCCTAGCCAGTTCAATCCACATTCCAGTGTCACAACTTTATGTCTCGCTAACTTTTCCCAAGAGGTCTCCCCAACAACATCCTATACGAATCCCTTGCCCACACCATCCTCTTTCCGAGTCTTCCACTGCACCCCCTGTTTTAGCCAACTACCCACGTAGCTCACCCTGCTTACATCCAAAGACGTTCGTACGCAGTTTCTGTTTATACACTTGTAATTTATGTTTTCCGCTCAAAGAGACTGGAAAGACTCGAAATGTTTTGCTCTGGAAGATTAGTCTTAAGTACTCGCGAAAACAACTGCAATATGTACTTGCAAGTCTTCATATCACGAAGACAATTGGCTGATTATTTCCTTATATGATTGCACCCGATAAGCTGCTTTCCCAGGACCGGTCGCTTCAATCTAAATGGTTGTTACTGCATTTAAAGTTAATTGAAGAACACGCAAGTTATTTAATTTTTATACAATCCATTTTAGCCATTTGCGAATCCAGTATTACGTTTTTGTCTCTGGTAAGGTACTTATTTAGCCTTTAGCTTTCGCTGTAAATATTAAATTTCAAGATAAAAAACTTACGAAATGGCCTCAATGCGAAATTCGCTCAACTCGAAGTCGTGTTGTGCTGGTTGGTGCCAGGAAACCGAAAATGTTAACAGCCTTCGTACCCTTTTTCGCAACATGGGTACCGATTGGAAGATGGCAGGAATAGGTTTGAATTGATTTTAAGGTAACTGAATGTGAGGAAACAAAATGAACGAATTTGGCTCAGAATAGGCAATAAGTGACGACGCCACGTATTGATGACAGAAAAAAATTTCCATTCCGGGATGGGCAAAAGAAATTTCTTCTCTAAAACATCCAGCTCGCAAATGGTAGGACAACCATGTAACAAACTTCCCTACCAACCAGCGCTGTGGACCGGCTGATATTTGTCAGATTTTGTTGGGGTAGAATACAATTTTCAGGGAAAATGGGAGGTCTCGAACATTGTCAATCCCCTCATCCATAGACGTAACTTGGGCAGGGGGAAAAAATGTCCCCACCCCCAACAGATTTTCTATCTAAGAATAGTTTCTGGCTATTGAACTGAAGAGGGTCAAATAAAAAACTGAGGCGAGATTGGGGGCAAACGGTGTGTGTGTGTGTGTGTGTGTGTGTATGTGTATGTATGTATATATATATATATATATATATATATATATATATATTAAGGACTCGTTCAAAACAATCTTCCTCCCCTTTGTACCTTCACTATTTCGTAGAGTTCCTAAGAACCGTGGTTGATTCTACCGCCCCTCCCCCCCCCAAGTGTTATTAGCCAAGTTATGCCGATGCTCCCATCCCTAGATTCAGTTTAGTGGAAATCTCTTCCCTGCTAAATGGAAGATGACGATTGTTGTGTGGTTGTGTTCTTGACAGCTTGAGTAAGCAGTACATCCGATCAAATTAACCTGGCCGTTGGACTGGAATCAATTAACATTGGCACAGAGCGTCTCTGCGATGAGTCCCGTAAGCAGGTCTGCGTCTCACGTTCACTAGGAAACGAAAGCAACAGGTCTTCCTGGCGTGAGAAACTGCAATTGAATATGTAAAGTCCAAAATTTCCGAACCACAAAAGATGTTATACTACAGAAAAGCTAAGAAATTACAAAGTGCTCAGTACACTGTGGAATTCGCACAGTATAACCAACAAGATGCAACGCTTCACAATTTATTTATTTCTGTAAGACGCTCTACATGTTTCAGACGGGTTTTCTGTCCATCACCAGGAGCTCAAAACTGCACAAACAGCGTCAGGTATTTGTCACACCGATACTGGTACCTGCTGCTACCCTGGCCGGCCGGCAGGCTAGCAGCAGGTAGCAGTAACGATCTGACAAATACCTGACGCTCTATATGCAGTTTTGAGCTCCTGATGATAGACGGAAAACCCGTCTGAAACATGTAGAGCGTCTTACAGAAATAAAGAAATTGTGAAACGTTGCATCTTGTTGGTTGTACTCTGCGAATACATTAGCGATGCACGGAATTATGAATGTTAAAAATACATTTTGGAAGTAGTCTGAAGTGTCACCATTACGTTTAAATGGCCTGAATAAATGACAGTATGAAATATCTGACCACGAATAATAGGAGCAACGAGAAACGCAATACACGAACATCACGATCTGTTGGAGTTAGCTCGCTGTAGATATAACCTGTTCAGTCTTACATTGTTCACAAATCCTACTTATGATATCATCCCTTAAAATTGATTATGAAAGCAGTCGTTAGAGCATACAGGAAATTAGAGTTTAGTTTGTTTTCAGCCCTGTAAAATATGGAATACGAGTTTGCTATTTACTGAATTATTTCCTTGTGCATGACTGAGACAACAACGCTCTCAGTTCCTCGGATTACACAGGACAAGTGAATAAGGAATTGGAAAGGATAAGAAAAGATGCGACTTGGTATAAATTCACTCAATTCCACCATTTCCCTGGGCAGACTGAAGAAAATAATAAAAAATACGTAAGGACAGCGGAGATTTGAACTTTTAACCTTCTGCGATTTTCGGTCTGGCTTCTTCTACTGTCCATGGTGCTCAGACTACAGCCACTTGTTGTCAGCAGTAAGTGCGGCTCTATTCACTGCACTTCACTTCACTGTGAACAACTTAATTATGATCTACTGTGTACACGTTATTCTGTTCTCCTAGCCGTCAACCGGATGCACAATATTCGTGTCGTCTTAGTAACACCATGAATTATGTTGCTACGCTGGAGACACCTACTTGTACAGGGTGTTTTGTAATTACAGGCGTCGCATACGAGAATGTTAGTATTTCATTATCAATACTAAAATTAATAAGCCTATTAATCTTTTCTCATACTAATTCTATATTAAATGATCATTCCATCTTTTAATCCTTTGAAACCTGACACAGAGAAGGGAAGTAAGTAAGAAGAACCAGGATGTATTGAAGGACCTAAGGCTACATTTGTTGCACAGGACGCGAGGTGAACAAATTTTGTGTAACTACTGGAATAAGAAGTGCAAACAGTACAAATGTTCAAAAGGTAAGTGTTATTATGTTGGTTAACAGGGATTATTTACAGGCGAAGTTGTTTATACAGATACTGGTAAAACATTTACAGATTGGTTCGATAGCGTTAAAAATATGAGAGAGTAGAGAGGATACATAAATCTGTGGAAAATTGAAATTTAGAAATGTTTAGGAACTTTTGGAAGAACTTACGTAGTTGAAAATGGTAGCGGTATTATTATGAGATACTAACAAGAAAGATAAATATTTTTTCACAGTGTCACCTGGATGTAAATGATCAGAAGAAACTGGCAAGTATATTTTTTTTGAGAGATTTAGATGGTATTTTGTTAACAGTTAACCTGGAGGGTAGGGGTAGAAGCAAAATACCCAGTTTCCTTTATTGCGGCCCTGTGTTAATACAATCGAAGATCACACACACTTGCAGAGATGATAAACCAGACAGGATACTAATATTCCGTGCGAGTGCCGGGAGAACAAGACGTGTGCTGGTGTTAATGCTTACAAAGGCAGGTTTTAATGTGAAGCGAAATTTGAGGCCAAATTCAACAATAATACAGAAAGAGCTAATTTTGCTGATGCGACATTGTTAAAGAGAAAACAATGCAATGTACATGTAACGCTGAGGCGACTTCATGCAACAACTGTTGCAGTGGAATAACAATAAGAATAACATATTCTGAGTGGCTGTCTGCAGATTTACTTATCCAGCACGCAATGCGCATGCGTTATATTGTCTTCTGTGGCCTGTCCGGCTCTACCATATTTTTCCACATTATCTCATGAACGGCACGATTTTCGAATGTAGTTGTTGAACATAAAATACGCGTTTTGATTTTCTATACAAATTTTGTCTGAAACATTTCTCATTATAAGAAGAACTGAACGAGATACGATAAAATGTAAAACGGTCTTCGTATAAAGCAGCCGTCATTCTTGTAACACCTTTAATGAAACTTGAAAAGTCTCAACAGATTCTCAAAAAAATATCAATATGTGAAATTTCATGAAAATCCCTACAGTGTAAGCCGAGATGTTCCATGCCGATGGACAGACGGACAAATAGACATACAGACAGACAGAACGGAGCTAATAGTCACTTTTTGCGAGTTTGCGAAAGCGCCTAAAAACGAAAGGGAAGAGTGGTTTTGTTTCAAGTTAAACACATTTATGTTTCAGAGAAAGGTATAAAAGGATGATAAATAAAATTAGCCATGCGGAAGAGATGACAGTGTGTGCGTAAGTAACAAGTGTGCAACGAAAGACGTATTACTGTATCATAAAACTGTTAGACAGAATGGGCGTATCCGGCAAACAGATCGGTGTAAATGAAGCAAGGTCGTATTTTATTACATACACAACACAATATACGTAAACGTCATATCATATCATGCCATATCGTACCATATATTGCAGGGGGAAGTAGAAAATTTACTCATTTGAAGGTTCTCAGCAAATACTCGTACAACCTTAACGTTAAGGCATGCTGAAGGCAAGTTATAACGTTGGAAAGATGCGAAGATAAGGTGATGACAAGTGGACTATTTTTGAGTATGAAGCAGAAGAAAAGAAGTTCAGCATTTCTGCTGAACTCTCTGAATTTGCTGATTTTTTATTTTGACGGCTATATTAATTTTGATAAAGTTAAAAGGGTTTCGTTTGGCTTTCAGTTTTGAAGTTGATTTTGGGAGGGTCGCAAGATAAGCAGGCAGTGCGACGTGGAATGCGGGAACCAACTGATCATTTGCTTCGTGGTCGAGGAAAACAACGGAAGTAATTGATCGAGTTCACCGATCACAGGACTTTTCCGAGTTGCTGCTGAAATTGACGGTAATTAGTCACAGACATTCATTTCCTGCCGTACAGTGCACAGTCTGACTACATTAACAATCCATCAGGTTAATGCTGCCTTGGGAAGTAATCTCTATTTGTGGTGAGAATAGCAGAAAACACATAAGTGCACTGTGTCAGCAAAATGGAAACTTTCTAGCTCTTACAGCACGTGGTACATACAGTTACCATTGTGATTTAAATGATTCAAAAGAATACAAAACGTTACCAGTGTAGGTACGGTGTTGTATATCTAAATATGTACACAATTATCTGCAAATTAATATTTTTCTAAATCCGAAATACTGTCTTTCCTTCACAGTATGTTAGTGCATTAGCAGTGTGTGTGTGTGTGTGGGGGGGGGGGGCTTTCCTGAACACGGTATGAACTTTTCTTATGTTTTGTTCACCGTACATATCGATACGATCGTGTAAAGAAAAACCAACTCCATGCATAAATTATTCTTAGTATATTTCGTCAGCCTCCACATGTTTCGGGCTTATCTATGTCCACCATCAGGAGGTACAACCGTATGTATACAATTGGTACTTATTATTCTTTTTAGATGACTGTCTTTTGTCCTGGTTGGATTGGAATCTAAAAAGGATAATAACTACCAACTGTTGTGTACATACGGTTGTACCTTCTGATGATGGGTGTAGATACCCCCGAAACATGTAGAGGTTGACGAAATATACTAAGAATAAGTTGTGGATCAGTTTGGTTTTTCTTTACATGACGGTAATGGACATTTGAGTTCCGTAAAAGTTTAGAATTTCTTGAATAGCTGACTCTACTCCATGCAATAAATTATCTACCTCGCTTCTTCAGTTAGTGGATGGTTTGGTCTAACCATTTTACTAGTTACTCTTCTAATATTTCAAGTTCTTACTTTAGCGATCTTGTTAGGTTATGGGCAGGGTGTACAAAGCAGATCAGACTTGCAACAGTAGTTTGACACCGTCACCGAGTTCCTGTCAGAACACATCCAAATGTCAGTCGGTCCTGCATCATACAAAGGTCGAGCTGTGTCGAAACTGGGCCAACTTCGCCACATCAAAGAAACCAACATCTGACCTCTAGTAAATACGGCATTCGAATCCTTGACGAAAGACAGGAAAGATCTCCGACCAGGGGGAGGAGCCCTTGTGGGTTCCATTACGTAGAAACAGCATTCGAAAGAGAAAGAGAAAACAAAAGGACAAGTGTCAAATAATCCATTAACAACCAGAAAAGTGAGCAGCCGTTACGCAGAGTAACAAATTACTGTCTTAGCTCTGTACATTTCTGGAATAAATGCATGTCATCGTTTCGAGGTTATGCTTATAACTTTAAGGGTACACAGCTTCCCGATCTTTGGAGGAAAAGTTCCAAGATTAAATTCCTCGAATATTGTTCAAATCAAACGGTCGACTTTTAATGAACCTGGAATAAACTTAACGTAGTACAAGGTGACGCTTCTAAATCTAACCAACTAACCAACCAACGAAACGACGGACTGACTGATTCCACGGAGAAGGCTCCTTCTTTGAGAAACTAACAGTTGTCCAGTTTGTCAAGAAATTCGCTCTATCTCATGGAACCCGAAAGTCTACTACCAAGTTCACTACAGCCTACCTCTGCTCCCTGACCTGAATCAGATGAATCAAGTCCACAGCCTGCCACATATCTCTCATTTACTCATGAAATTGCTCTTCCGTCTACGCACAGACTTTCCAATATGTTCGTCACGTTTATATCATCCGACCATAACTTTTCTCGTTCCACTTTCTGATTGGTTTCCTTTCACCTTCTGTTTTGTCTTGTTCCACCTTCTGTTTGGTCTCGTTCCACTGCTGTACCCTCCTGTGTAGCGGTTGTGCAAGAATGGTGCGCATTACGGAATACAAAAGGCGAAGACTTACTGGAGGATAAGTACGGGAAGTGCCAGTGTATTTCGTACAAAGTTAAACACAGCGACGGTGACTATGTGGTGTGGATTCAACTGGCTCAGGACAGGACCTAGAGGCTATATATTATGAACATTGTAAAGAAATAACCAGCACAGTCTTGTCAAGTTCTTCGTAAAAGTTAGTAAATAGATTGAGAGATTTGTAGTTCAAACAGCGATGTTGTTGATGACTCAAGTCGCATAAAATGTGACACCGCGAAGACTGGTAAATATTTACAGACATTTCGGAGGTGTGTGCGGCCTCTATCTTCGGGGTATAACAGTCCAAGAAAATTGTTTTTCTTCTGAAACGGTGGTAAATGCAGTAATTACCATTTGAAACGTTTTTTACACCTCGGCAGTCTTGAGTCTATTTCGTTGTTCACAAACACAGCAACACTTAAATAAAGGCAAGTGCTTCACCACTGACACCTGATAGGAAAAGTTACACTCTGAAACCAAGGGGTATGTCGACTAGAATTCAGAAGCACTCCGCAGTCCTGGAGTGGAACAACGCGCTCGGTTACACTCAGTTAACAATCTACAGATGTGCATTAATTTACCAGTTGCGCACAGGACAGCTTCTTCACGCCTGTAAGTTGGAAGTAACAGTATATAGTCCTCTTGATTATTTTCCTTTCAGGACGACAATTTCCAAACGACCTACTTCCTTGTTAGTTCCACAAATAAGACGAGGTAGACAGACAGACAGATAAGACGACTGAATGGTTCAAGATCCAACATTGCGACATCAAGCGACGCTTCAGCTGTGCCATGTAGCATTCATTGTCTGAATTCTGTCTTCCTAGTTGAGACATCTCCGAACGTAAATTTCAATTGATTTTAATTACATTTAATGTCTGTAACATTATTTCCACTACCGACAGAACCCACAGCGGCTACCAATGGGTAACAGTCCTCTATCCAAGAGAGAATCTAAGTGAATATATGAGATTTCGCATTCTCCACGGTAATCAGTATTACGACTGGAATCTACTCGTAATGTCGTGTTGTTTGGTATTGAAGTACCACTGCATTGGAAGTAAACTGCTACCTCTTTCTTCGGTCCTCAACATTTCGTCTGTTCTGAATATGAAGGTGGTACCTCCCTCCGAAGTACCTGGGTAGCGTAGTCGGTATAGCGACTCGCTAAGGGCTGGACGGTCTGGAGATCAAATCCCGGTGGAGGGAAGAATTTCCGCATCCGTCCAGACCGTCCCCCGGGGGCAAACCAGCCTCCTGTACAACACGTACCGGTTGTCTTTGCCAGCGGGCAAAGTGGGCGGTGCGTGGCCGAGGTTAAAGAAAGAGTGCAGCCGTACCTCTTCTCCGCCTCTGGGCCTTCATAGCCTGTTCTAAGGTGAATTTTATCTCTTATATTTTCGTCAGAAACGTTGACACTTTCTGCCAAATTAGGCGTCATATCCCAGGACAATTTGCGTAATACGAACACGAATTACAGTTTAGTGTTATTATCTGTTACATACATATCCCACACACACAAACACACACACACCTATCTCTGTATCCTATATATATATATATATATATATATATATATATGCGTGTGAATGGATTTCCGCGTT
>Ga0123352_10007097_pt1 | contig 17232 bp, 9 predicted proteins | sample TergutLab28metaG_FD_89700 | JGI IMG/M metagenome (GOLD analysis project Ga0123352, IMG submission 89700) | Labiotermes labralis P1 segment gut microbial communities from Petit-Saut dam, French Guiana - Lab288 P1 | ecosystem: Host-associated > Arthropoda: Insects > Digestive system > Gut ... | reverse complement strand
ATTTTTGATGTATTGTTTTTTTTGTTTTTTTGTGTTTAAATATATCTCATGTTCCAGGTCCCTTGTAATCCAAAATGAGTATATATTGTAACCCCCCCCCCCCCCCAAAAGAGAAAGTAATAAGTCTCCGGAAACAGGCTCTTGAAAAGGACACTGGCCCCACAGGACTGTACAGTCTGAGGACACTCATTACGACCACTCGTACGTGTTCTGACGTTCATCCGACACGACTTCCTAAGTTACATGACTGTATGTGCCATTACATTCTGTGTACGTAAAGTCGGACTGTTTTACCCGTGTACCACATTCAATTAATACTGTACACAGAGCAGTGAATATAGTTCACATTTTCGTCTTCTGGATTAGGACACTGTATTGTATGGTAGGTGGTTTATACTTTCCTCATCGCTTTTGCTTTGGAGATGGAAGCAGTATGTTCCTCTAAAACCTTCTTTCCCACCTACTAGACAACACGGCGTCATAACTCAGAAACCGTACTCTTCATGGCTTTGAGAATCTCATCTTGTATAGAATTAAGTGAATTTCCTTCGGTACCGTCATACTGAATAGCGTAGTCGATATAGCGACTCGCGACAGGCTGGGTAGTCCGGGAATGGAATCCCGGTTGGATCGAGATTTTCCGTGCCCGTCCAGAAAGGCTCCGTTGCCCACCCAGCCTCCTGTACGGTGGTTATCGAGTCAAACGGCCTTGACGTGTTGCTGACCACCGACCCTCATCTATCGCCGAGGTTGTGAGTGGATTGAAAGTGTAATTCCGCCTCCCCTCTGTGCCTGCATAGGTATACCATGGGGTGACCTTTACCTTTTACCCTTTACTACTACGTATTACATTGGCTGAACAACTAAGATGTCCACATTCTCTTGACTAGACAACCTGAATTTGATTGTCGAATGTCGTAGACAGATTTGAAAGCGAATGGTTATATAATATAGACTTAACAGCGCTTGCAGTTCTGTAGACGAGATTTTGTTGTGTGAGGTATGAATTTTCGGTGTAAGCGTGATGTGATGGGGAGGATATGTGGACCTGAGAGAGAGAGAGAAAGGGGGGGGGGGTAGTACGAGGCTAGAAAAGTTGTTTAAATTTTTATGTCACCGGGCTGCACACTTCTCATTTCTGATGATAGACTAAGATACAGTGGATCTAAAGAAATACAGGCTGAGGATGTGGACTGGAATCGAGATCGGTTGCTGGATGTTGTGAACATTGCCATTAACCATTCGGTTTCGTAAGCGGAGAGAAATTTCTTGACCAGTTGGGAGATTGTTGGCTTCTCAGTAAGGTCCCTTTTTTTTTTTTAGAATGACCTGATGGTCATAGATTGCAATTTGAATTACTGGTGTCAAAAACCTACCGGATATAGGCTCAGTCCTTGTGTTTATTGCTTAATAATGTTTATGATCTGTTCAACAAACTTCACGTTTGTGCTAATGTCTGCATTTCTTCGGGTCGCTGCAAGTTCTTGCATTGAGTACCTTTTGAAGAGAGGTAATGAGTTTCGAGCTACTTAATAAGGTCTTAATTAGGTGGTGCAATATAATTATGACATTACCGAAGGCTGAAATTGCCTGCTGCTACATTCTCTAAAGAAACGCTTCTCTAGTTTGCGTCAAAGCAATTGATAGTTCGAGTAATGACTTCTGGCTGTGAGGACTGTTTATCTCGTTAATGTAATTTCTGTTGAAACTTCAACGGGAGACCTTATTTACTACATAAACTGTATTGTTATTGTCTACACATTTAGTACTTTTGTATTATGACATTACGCTTTCGACGCCAACAAGAAGGAACGTAGACTAAAGCAGCGGTTTTGAAGTAAGATTTCCGTTACCGGATATAAATGAAACATTGTTCTGTGGCCACATGACTTAAAACTCGTAACGTTTGACACATGCAGCGAATTCGGGTGCTATTTTCTTACGCATTTTGTTGACGTGGTTGAAAATGTTGGAACAACTCCAGTACAATTTTGATCTTATTCTTCCATCTTGGTCTCCCAAGTGATTTTAATGTTTTTCGACTGAAACCACGTGTGCTTTAACCTCCATGTCCCCACTTCATCCCGCACATCTTATCGTTTTTGATACATGTATAAGATTTGGCGTCATGTTTAAGCACAATGCCTAAAGTAACAGTATTTTTAAAGCGATGTGTTCTGCTTGTGACTTACTGATTGAGTGTACAGCTGGCGAGACATTTGCAGGAGGTCCTTGGTACGTAGTCAGACATGGGGCGGTAACAGCGCAATCCCAAAATGTAGATGTGTATCCTTCTGGAACGAAGTAATCCCAAGGAGTGTTCCAGATGGAACCTGAAGACAATATCTTTTACCCATAAACTTTCAGAATGGCCCTTTTCTGTTACAAGAGTCCAGAGAGCAGTCGGTAAGTCCATTTGGAGACACGTGATGCCGTAAAATATTATTGTACGGGGAGGACTATTAAAATGGGAAATAAAGTGGGTAGATGTATTTAGTCTTACCGTTCACGGTGCAGACACACAGGGCTGTCTATTCGTTAAGAATTATTACCACTACGATTTCATATACCTCCTAGTTCGGTCTAGAGAATATTACGGGATCGCATCGATCGCACATAACAACACATCTGTTGTGGAGGTCCTAAAAAACGAGTGAACTCTTGCAGGATTTCATATTTCTACACGTTTCTCCAAGAAACCGAAAACGTATTGGTTTTTACGTGCGTGGTTGAACGTAGGCCAAGTATGGCTTTGAATTAATATCACAGAAAGTGACTAGTTGATTATTAGAGTGTGGAGCCCTACTGAAGATGTTAAAAAACATGGCAATGTATGTTTAACGAAATGTCCTGTGGGAATCTTCAAAGTATGTTACTTTCTGCAAGAGAAGAACCATTGAACTGCAACGAACATGTTCTCGTAAAAGTCACAAAAACGGTTCCAATTTCTGCCCGTAATTATTTTACTGTTTGGTGGGTGTTGAGTGGGCCGCAGTCGTAGGGGTAAGGTCACTGGTCACAAACCTGCCACGTTGAAAGCGATACGGTATTCCTCGTGGACCGAGATGTTCGTGAAGCATGTCGGCAAGGGGGGAGTATATCGTCTGGCGATTATGTCCCCTGGGATCTGACCAGTGTGAAGCGTGTCGGCACGGGAGCGTAGAACGTCTGACCCGTGCCTCTTGGGATCACATCACCTCGCCTCCAGAAACACTAGAGCAATAATGTCTGCAGAGGGAGACCTCGGGTTGTTTTTGAGGGCACCGAAGGCACATATTGTTTGTCAAATAGATTCTTGCACGCGTCACGGAACGGAACAAAGTGAGATTTGGAGAACTTAAAACATAAATATTCCAAAATATATTCATTTTAATTTTTATTTTCTTTTCCGTTTTTCTTGCTTCGCTCATTACGTTTATTACAAAAGGGTCTGTATAAGTTTTGGTACTATTTTCTTGGCACTGGAGAAATATTCGAATAAGGGGGGGTGGGGGCTTTCTTTAACTTAGGATCCATGTTAAACAGGTTTTACTGTAATGTGTGAGATTTGCGCAGTGTCGGAAATAATGTCGATTATGTAGTTACCTGTATTGGTACATCAGTGGCAGCTGAGAGGAAATGTGGAGTATCGCCGTTCCTTTATTTTATTTACTTGATTATTTGTGTCAGACCATTCATAACATAGATAACTCGTCTTTTTAAAAAATGATTGTAATATTTCAGGATAGCCTCAAAGAATTGGCGCTCTGAACACACTGATGAGCCTTGGGGCTGCATGAAATGTTGGGAAATTTCTGTATTAGCTGAACAACTGCGAACGTCTTGAAGGACGTAGGTGGTTACGTTGGAGGATCGTGTTCACAAGAGCCTCTACACTGCCTTGTCATAAGGTAGTTAAATCTCTACCACAGCCTCATATCCTGTGTCCGTTTGATCCATTTCAATGTTATCCTCTACCAAGAAACCTGCGTGTATTCCACATTTATTCCATGCGTGCTACACATGCCCACGCCTATTTATTGTCCCTGATTTATCACACTAAATACATTTGGTGTATCCAAAAATAGATTAACGCTTTCAGAACTGTAATTTTGCTTGTTTTTTATGTCAGTTTCAAACTTGGTCTCTGACGTTGAGGGGGGGAAGGTGGGATTAGAGTGTTCGTGAATGGGGTGCTGAGGTAGATATCTGGTTCTACGAGGGACGAGGTAAAGGGGGAGTGGAGAATACTGCATAATGAGGAGCTTTATGATCTGTATACTCCTTATCAGTTTATTGTTCAGGTGATGAAATCAAGCAGAATGAGATGGGCGGGGCATGTGGCACGTATTGGGAGAAGAGAGTTGCATACAGGTTTCTGGTGGGGAAACCTAAGGGAAAGAGACCACTGGGAAGACGTAGGGGTAGATGGAAGGATAATATTAAAATTCCTATTTAAGAAGTGGGATGGAGGGTTATGGATTATATTGTTCTGGTCGAGGATATAGGCTGGTAGTGGACGCTTGTGATTGCGATAATAAACCTTCGGAAATAGGGGAAATTCTTGACCAGCTGAGGACCTGTTAGCTTTTCAAGATAAATTCTGCTCCATTGAGTTAGTTAAATTCATTTGGTGACCAGTACACATAAAGAATTCTGAAGTGTCTCGTGTGATCAGCGTGCCCCATTTTTTTGGTCATTGCTTCCTTGCAGATGCAAATGCATTTCTCACCATATTATAGTTACGCACCCCTTGTGTTTCTTCCTTAGGGTGGGATTGTCAGAGCTACAGAAAACAAAGGTAAAATTCGTGTATTTTACCTTTTATGTTTATAGACAGGAAACGAGAAGACAAGTAATTTTGAAATGAATCATACTCTTCCCCGATTTGAATTAGCTGTTAATTGTTTTTCTTTAATGTAACTTTATTTGTTCTTGTGATTGTAAAATATGCGAGTTTGCCGATAATTGGCTGCCTTTATATTGCAGACACATTATAGAAGTTACTCCCAGTACTGTAACGATGGCTATGATGCTCTCGCCTGACAGATGCTTGACGTCAACTGGAGCAACAGGAAACAGTAGCGGTCTGAACCCCTACATTGAATGCATATTTGTCACATTAAGTTCTGTTCCATTTATGTGGGTTTTTGAAACGCATAAATTTTGCCTTTCCTTTCTAAGGATCTTGTGTTGACGTGTTTGTGTTCTGTAAACATGTCTGTGCCAGTATTAGATGTTACCCTGGTACAACGCGGACACAGATATTTCATTAACTTCTTCCAGACCGAACCCACAAATCATTAATCTTTTTGAGATTAATTAGTGTTTCCTGACCTGTACTGGCTGTCCTTTCATGCAGCAGGAATTCTTCTATCGCTGTCTTGTTCGATGAAGCACTGCTCTCCGAAGACCAACATTATGTGCTTCAAATGTACTGCAGTTGGAGGAGCAAGATAAATTATTTGCTCTGTGGCATTCCACATGAGTCTTTATTTTGGTTAACTATAGCCGCAGATTCGTTATGTGGGGTGATGCACACTGCAGAGAACACACTACACTTTTTGGTCTGTTGTTGGCGACTTTCATAATATTCCAGATATTAACGTTGCATATATATATATATATACACACACACACACACACGTACGTACGTAACATTATATTACATGTGGCCATATAGAAAATATTTCAAATGAAAACAACAAAATCGTTATACGTTTCATCGCCAAATAGTATCAATGTCATAAAATCATTGGCGATACTGCATTCATGCCAAAAGATTTGTTACATGATACAAATGCATGAGTGTGATGTAATAAAATATATAAACATCTGCAACTGACACCAAGTTGTATTACGGTAAAGATGAATGGCACTAATCATCAGTGTTTTAACATATGAAAAGCAGCAACTCGATTCCGCATAAACCAAGAACTAAACTTTCTTACTTACTTACTTACTTACTTACTCCATGTTGCAAAGTCCTTCTTGAGAAGCTAACAGGTTTGCAGCTAGTCAAGAAATTCCCCGCATTTCACGGAACCCGAAGGTTCATTACAGCACTCACAAGCGCCCGCCACCTGTCTCTATCCTGGGCCAGCACAATCCAGTCCATATACCCACATCCCACCTCCTGGAGATTCATCCTAATATTATCCACCCATCTACGCCTAGGCCTCCCCAGTGGTCTCTTTCCTTCCGGTTTCCCCACCAAGACCCTGTACACCCCCCTCTCCTCACCCATACGCGCCACATGCCCAGCCCATCTCAATTTTCTGGATTTTATCACCCGCACAATGTTGGGTGAGGAGTACAGATCATTTAGCTCCTCGTTATGCAATCTCCTCCATTCCCCCGTTACCCTTCTAGGTCCAAATATTCTCCTCCACACCATGTTCTCAAACACCCTCAGCTTCCTTTCCTTCCTCACTGTCAGCGACCAAGTTTCACACACATACAAAACAACAGGCAAAATTATAGTTCTATATATCTTGATCTTTAAATTTTTGGATCGCAACCTAGAAGACAAAAGATCTGCACCGAATGATAGCAAGCATTTCCTGACCTCAGTCTACTCTTTATTTCTTCCCGAATAGAATTTTGGATTGTTAAAGTTGTTCCCAAATATAACAGATCAAAATTCTATTGCGGAAGAAATTAAGAGCAGATTTATATATATATATATATATATATATATATATATAAATTGGGAACTTCAGAAACTTCACCTTCCATGTACAACTGTGTGGCATAATGACTAACAACTGATTCAGTGAAGTAATGAGTTGTATAAAACACATGCACCAACTGGCACGACATATGCGCTAAAATTTTTGTTATAGAAGATGAAACAAAACTTCAACTTCTTAGAGATAGGTAGCCCTATACATTATATGTTAATATTGAAATGAACCTTAAACAAATACAGGGTAAGGATGGAAACGGTAACAGAACTTGTAGATGTTTGTTTACTGTCTCAGGTATTGTCATCTTTTTTTTAATAGAACTACCTAATTGTCCTGTCACGTATTCGTGTCTGACACGCCTCTTTTTTGACTGCTGTGTGTAAGATGATTTGCATGACACCATTCCCCGGGTTGCATATGAATTATCCGACTTCCCCAACGCCCCTTAAAATTTCACCAGTAATGAGTGGGAGGCGGGGCCGAGCTACGCTGTTTCACAACTCTTGGTTCTAAATCATGTTGTGAAGTTGCAGCTTGTGGGGACGCCGTTCTGCTGGATGCAGAAATCCGCCGTCACAGGCAACCAAAACCATACAACGCAGCAGTACTATGTGGCGGTGCTGTAAGACGCGTAACTGTACGCCTGTAGTTAATTTGGAAGAGTTTATCAGATTGCTTCCTGGATGGATTCACTGCACGAATTGAAACCATGCAGCGTTTATTTCGCGTTGATGCGAAGTTTCTGCTTTCATGGCCCGCGAGCTGCTTATTTTTAATCAGAAATTTACAGTATTAACCATTAATTCCTCAGACATCACTGCGTACAGTGTGTCGCTTGCTCTTCTGTTAGGTAAAATATGTGTCTTGCTACGGAGTGTCAAAACGAAAAAGTTGTATTCATTCTACTTTAATGTAACGTGAGTGTGCTGTTGACACATGAGTATCGAACTCAAATATAAAATGAATCTAGTCTGAGTGACAAATAGGGGTAATGTGAGCTTTTTGCCTATTGGTAGTTCGGCATGGAATATGAACGGTTGGGTCTTACACTGAATGTATGGTGTCAGTTCGAACGAGAAATGCTGAATGTGGCACATTTAAGCAGACAGTAACGTTGCAAAGATCGTCAGAAAGTCGGTCAAGAGAGTGGCTAACTTGAATGAAACCAGTCAGCGCAAAAAGAAAAAAAAAGTGCTTTTGCGAGGAAACAAATTTTGTACTGATAAGTTGTTGGAATATTAAAGTCCGTTGGTTTGGGTCTTACTCCCCCCCCCGTCGGTTGTGTTACATGAACGCATAATGAAGTTGCATTCTTTCGCCTCTACGTGCCAGTACTTCGAGTCCAGTATAACTTAGGCGGAAGTCAATTGGACTTTACGAATTGAAACTAGGTTTTTTTTGTTCGCGTGTTTCTTGGTTTACAAGAAGTCAAACTTGGACCGATTATGTGAAAATGGCGGCTTCAAAAGAACTGGTACGTGACGGTGTAGGTCTATAACGTTTATTTGCAGAAGATTTTGGTGTGGAATATTGTAGCAGATATTCATAGAACAAAAGGTGATCGTCTTACTCAGGTTTTATTGGCTTTAATGCAGGGAGACTCGCATTAATCTTCATGTTTGCACCGTGCATCAATGATAATTAAACACTTTATTATCCAACTAATGCACAATATAAAATATGTAGATACAATTAAAATTATAAAATATTTAAAAGTGCTCCAACATGTTTCGGATCACAGAGGATCCATCATCAGGGAGCCCTGTACAGTGCTTGGCTAAAAATTACAAGAGTGATTCTATCATGTCCGTTGACATGGACAAGGTCGGTGTTATGGCAGCATATGTGAAGGCCTTCACATACAGTGAACTACACACACGCACAACGGGTCAGAATATGCTGCCATAACACCGACGTTGTTCATGTCAACAGACACGATAGAATCATTCTTGTAATTTTTGGCCAAGCACTATACAAGGCTTCCTGATGATGGATCCACTGTGATCCGAAGCATGTTGGAGCACTTTTAAATTTTTTATAATTTGAATTGTATCTACATATTGTATATTGTGCATTAGTTGGATAATAAAGTGTTTAATTAGACTCACATTAATTTAAAACCACTGACTACTGATTGGCATTTCATATCAATATACGTAATGGCGTTGCTGACTCGATCTTCACTCGTCCTACTGCCTTCAAGGCGAGTTGGCTCGTCCTATGGCACAGCGACTGATGTGGCGGGTGTGTCATAAGCACCAGCCTAGAAGAGGTGTAAGGTAACAGTCGTTAACTCTTGCAGGCGTTGGAATTGCCTTGTGCTTTATTCCAGATTAGTGTGTAGCTGTACGAAGTTGAAAAACTGAAAAATGAGGAGCATAAATTTAATGTTTAAAAATTACAGTTGAAACTTGAGACTTGATAATTGCGTTATTTCGTCTACAAGTAAAGTTTACAATTCCAACTGAAAGTGTACAATTTCTTATCGCATTTCGGCTTCCCCATTTTTTAGTATGAACAGTTCAAATATAACGAACAAATTAAAAACAAATTTACTCGGTTTTCACACGTGATATTGTGTGTGGTATTTCTGTTGTACCTCCACGAAGAACCAGAATGCGTCTTAACGAACCGTAGGCATTTACAAGTTACATTACCTGGATCCTGTAACTGTAACGATTAGTTAGATAAGATTACTTTGAAACTCACGATTTTGACATAGCGTCGTTTAAATGTGTACATATCTGGTAATACTTAACTAGACTTTATAGCCGATGTTGCGCAGTGCCGAGTTAAAGTGAAGTTAATGATTGGCTCCGTTTTATTCAGTCGCACCACCAGGTCATTAGCGTGTATTTAATATATTACGTACAAGGAAAGCTGTTTCAGTGACTATATATATATATATATATACTGTACTGTTTTCAACGTAATTTAGCATTCTTGTACATAAATTAAAAGAGGCGAAAAGAAGGTATGTGGAAAATATGTGTGCGCCACACTCGAAAGTGGAGTATAAATTTTTATGTTATTTTTTATAAGCAACTTGCATTGTCCTTCCTTCTTTCATGCATAAAATTGAGGTAAAAGTATGCCATGTGTGTTTCGTGCCTTATGTTTGAAGAAGCGCAAGTTTGCCTGTGGTGGCAGTTTGTTGACTAACGATGCCAGTCTGTCCACGTAAGTCTTCTGGCAACGACACTGACGATAGCAAAACAAAAATAATGATGACGTCGGTTATACCAATCACACCAACAAGCTGTCGTACTTGCTACAGTATGTAATGAGATACGTGAATTTCAGGGCCGCGATTATGAATTTAATTTACGTACTAATAGCGTCTAAAACCTGTTGAAATTTCGAAGAGAATATTTCACAGTTCCCATCCCTTAGGTCTGATATTCACTCCATGGCTTTGCGGCCCTCTGAGAGCCTTGGCCTCCCTAATTACGGACGCCCGTTCTTCCCTATCGACAGCCTTTTTGTCGCCATCTGTTAACTGTCATCTCCCGCAGATCCTTTTCCACACCTTCCAGCAATCTCAGTCTAGGTCTTCTACTTGCGTCCGGTTTACTCTCAGATATTTTCGTAACTGTCCTTCCCTGATCCATTTTACCACATATCCAATCCATTCCATTCTTTTGTTTTTAATGTATGCTCCAATGTCTAGATGTTTATGTAGCTTCCTCAATTCCTGATTAGTTCTTATTCTCCATAATCCTCGCTCTTCTACTGGTCCGTATATCCTTTTTAATATTTTCCTGTGCCATGTACTCAGTATTTTCATGTCCATCTCAGCCATGGCCTGTGTTTCACTCCCATACACTACAGTCTATGATGTCCGCGGATCATCCTTCCATTGACCCTTTTTTAAGAATTACAGTATTTGAGCTACACTACGCGGTCACAGCTTCTCTGACATGCACGCCGTGAACTGAATGTGCCTGAGAGACGGCTTTGTAGCCTAAACGTTGCTGCTGTCTATATAAGCATTTTATAGGCAAAGATCGAGGATGCAATGCTGAGGCAGGTTGGGTACCTGTCATCTTAATTATGACAGATTATTTTCGGCAGTCAATGTCATCCGGCGTACCTGTCTGTAACAATAAGAATGCCTTGCTTCATAGTGACTGAATAGCGACAGAATTGTAACTCTTAAAGGTTTTATGTGTAGACCTGTATTCGTTTTGTCTAAATGTGAGGATTGCTGTTGTATGGAATTGGACGCCTTGTAGTTTGGTTTGAAGATGAAGGTAGCAGGTCCTTACCTACCTGCCAAAGGGCACATCGGCGTTTCCCAGACGGCGGTAATAACGTTGTCTTGAAAAATCTATTTTTTTTTTAAATTGGAGTACATTATAAATGCTTTAAACGGGGTTTGTTAAGCTACATGTTGCTTCACCCCCTTTCATACGTTTAGACGCAGGGTTCTACTTGTATAACTTGTCAATTTTAAGATTACGCCGTAAGTGGTTCTCATAATTATCCAAATCATGTGTGTGGGTGAGATATCCCGTTGTGATACTTTCAATAATAATTTGTTTTCTGCAGAAGTTCTTTATTCGCGTATTTTTATCGGTACCTGATAATGGCTTATTATAAAACCGAAACATGTTGCAGACTAAACGATGAATTATTGTCCACGTACAGTTGTGACTGAAGTTTCTTGTCATCCATTCATCAGAACTATTGATAAAATTAGGTAGCGAGTAGTACTTAAATATGGCCATAGCATCTCGGTACAATTGTGCTATAATTTGATTTCCCTGGATTGCTTAGCAGTCCCATTTTGTTGAACTCATATGCAAGAGCCGAGCGAGAAGCGAGAAACTAATCGATCGAGCCCACCCGACGTCCCAGTTCTTTTCGTGTTCTACAGAAGGAAGCATTGTGTTCAGGTGGCGTACTTACTGGCTGTCGGCTAGTGACTGATACTTCAGGCGGTCGGTTGCTGCCGGGGGAACTTCTTAAGTATGTCACATGACTGAACTGACAACAAATGCTGGCGTCTCGTAAAAGTTAACAGTAATCGCAGAAACCTTTGGTGACATAGTCCCGTTGTGTATTCATTATCATTAAAGTGTTATATCGATCGAGAAACACAACCATACGGATATAATGTATTGGTTTATATTCAGCGCGACTACATGTTTCGGCAGTCTACATCAGTCATCATCCGGTAGGCATCGGTTCGCAAAAAGAGTAAAGACTGGGAGAGTCCTGTCCCTTTTTCACGCTTCCTGCGAACCGATGCCTACCGGATGATGACTGATGTAGACTGCCGAAACATGTAGTCGCGCTGAATTATTATATTCCATATGTACTATGTATTAAATTATATATATAATAATATGTTAGACCTGTATGGTTGTTTTTATCGGTTAATATATCACTTTAATGGCAAGACACCTTGTCGTGCGCTCTCCGTTTTGTACCCTTCAAAGTAACATAGTGACTTAAGTGCCATTTCAGCGTTCAGAAAGTCCTCATTTTACATCTTTCATATGATTCTCAGAGTGAACTTCGATTCTTTCCCCCCAGCATTAACCTGCTGGATTTCGCAGTGGAGGTGTACAGTGTGTTCTGTGACATAACTGGAGTTTCGAATGTTTTGTAGATGAGATTAAAACGTGGGTGTTTTAAGGGGCCATTACACTTCCAGTCTGTGACCACCATCGGTGAATTCCGTCTACTTTCTGGCTCCTCTTTTTATCCAGGTTGAAAGATCAACTCACTGCCCCCTTGCAAACCTTTCCCTTTGTGCAGAGAGAGGAACCTTACAGAGATTTCACTTGCCCTCGTTTCCGGCTCTGTAGAGAAGGATACGGTAGGGGCTGTGTGAATAACATGAAAAATGCACTTCCTCAATAAATAAGTAAAGAGATGCCGTTGCCCATAGCTGGCTGGTTTATAATCTAGCCCACCCCGGCGTGCTAGAAGGGGAAGGAAAAAACGGAATTACAGAGAAACTTACATAGTGCGGAGCTTGGTAATTTGTGATTTTTACACAGTAGGCCTATTATTAAGTTGACTGAATCAACTACGGGTCGAGCGTGCTTTATAGCTCGCAAGGGAGAGCAGAGAAATGAGTGTAATATTTTGGTTGGCAAATCCAAAGAAAGATGCGGCTTCCGAGACCTGATAGTAGGTACAGTACGAGAGTTATTTAGGATGATGTGTTAAAATAACGAATCATGCGTCTCGCATTATGAAGGTTGTTATAATAATTTTTCTTCGTGGCTGGACACCCTCTGGTGGGCCAAGGCCTCCACATTGTCGAGACTTTACGATCACACTCAACAAAACACACATTCGGTAGGATATTCTGGACGAGAAACCTCTACCTGACAACACACAACACTCCATGCCCTCGACGTTTTTCGAACCCGCAATCCCAGCAAGCGAGAGGCCGCAGACCCAGGCCTGAGACCGCATGGCCACTGGGATCGGCGGTTGTTATAGCACCTAATAAACTTATAAGAATACAGTGGCGTGAAGAGAAATGTTAAAATGTTTAACAAGATCTTAAAAATGTATATGAGTGTTGAAAGGCCACGTCTGAAACAGTGTAGAGACCAGTGACAGGTTGGCACAGCGGCGTTGATGAACATTCAGGTCTTCTGAAACACGGCGCCGGGTCGACTTGTAAACAGCATTCAGCGTCTTGAGGAGCTTGCTGACACCATCGTGAGGATCCGAATAGTTCAAGTGGAACACTTAAATCCTGAGGTTGGAGGCAGCAAATCCTTCCGAAACGTCAGCAGCTATATACCAATCGACGTTGCGTCATATCCCAGACTGCTGTAATCTTCTGTGGCGGGATGCTGTGAACACCTACAGTTGTGTAAACTGCAGGAAACTTCTCAGCTTACCGAGGAACTAAATTCAATTTCTTAAGATGAGCTGTGCCCAACAGAGCAGGATGATACATTAATTACTGTTACGTCACGTTTAATAGCGACAGTGAGGTGGTCATGTGGAGCTTTGTGGATAGACGAGTCATGTCCTGTTTTTAACGTTTCGCTGAACTTTAAATGTTAGTTCCGAGTTGCATGTTGCCAATAATTGCATTCGGTGAACCTGAAGGAATTTGAGACTGGAGCCACTGAGAAAATTCCCAAACTGGCACGTAGGATGGGCGGTGGCGTGACTGCACGTTAAATGACGATACTTGAGGTCCTGGCGACGGTGCTGATGAAGATTCAGGTCTTCTGGGGTGCAACAGTATGTCGGTTGGTAAATAGTTACCGACGTTTCGGAGGATCGTGGTGCCTTAATTTCCACGGTCAAACAGTCTTCGTCTGATTGACCCAGGAAATGAAGGCGATACACTCATCCGAAACGCCGGTAACTATTTACCAAACGACACGGCATCATACGCCAAAAACCCTGAACCTTCAATAATGCTCTCTTCTAGAGTCCGTCAACAACCTGCGCCTGCTTATGCATCGTAACGTTTCATATTGCATTTCTGTGTGGAAGTTGGCTTACATATCCCGCATTATACATACTGACGTCTGTGTCGGATGCTGAATTGTTATTTCGCCTGTCCAATAACTCCTTTTCTTTTGTTCTTGCCTTACGGATACAGTTTATGGAGAGTGAAGTGTTTTCAGACGAGGACTGCGCTTCTATTTTCTCTTTCCCAACATATCCTGAAAGCTTGAACGAGAAGTAGTACTTCAGTGCAACTAGCTGAGTCAATAGAGCAAAACACTCTAGTGGAATTGTGCCATAGGAGTGAGTTGTGTTTCTAACATCATTGTGTGACAGTAGGAACGGAGCTAATTCCTGCCCATCCAACCAGCATGTCCATCTTCAGACACGCTTGAACTCTGTCGATTTGACCTCAGGAGATTTACGGGACTACAGGAGTTTTCAGTTTAATATAGCATGTCACCTTAAAAGATGTGACCCTTGTTACACTGATTATAGGCTATTTAATATCGCCTTGCTGAGACGGATGATATGGCGTAGATTGTGGTGTGGGATGATTTCTCGGTGTTGTCCCGACATCTGCTTGGAGAAGTTGAGGAACCTTTAGTGTGGCGGATTTTGGGAGGTATATAAAGTCTCTTCGTTTTGACTATGCATGCTGGACTTGTTCATGTGCAGTCATTGGGCAAAAAAATGCAAACGTTATCTGTCGTGAAATGATGTAGTAGAGGGAATTACGGCAGTACAGATACGTCCATAGCCACTCGGTAGTGTGCTTGACGTGAATGGAAGGCGTTAGGGTGTGCCCGCACTGGTAGAGCAACACTGTTACGAGCAGGTCGAAACAGAAATTTCGGATTTCGCAACCCACACTAAAAGAGTAAGTCCAGGCAAAATAAAGCCAGTCGCAGTCGAGGTATCAGGTGATGAGAATACTGTTGTGTCTGTACTGTAGGATTGAAGGGCACATTGAGTTCTTGCGAGCAGATTGGACAAAACAAGGACCGAAAGATCATCAACAGGCATGTTTGTACCTGCTAGGGCCACCTCTGACCAGATGTATCGTCTTATTCGGTGGTTGTGGGCTTGTACGTCGTTTTATATATATACACACACACACACACACACACACACTCGTATTTATTTCATACAGACATGTTCGAACTTGATCCGAACAGGCTTGCCCCTCCAATGTCGGTTCACACTTCGAGTACCATGCTGCTTTTTCTGCTTAATCTGACAGGAATCCCTCCCAAATAATTGCTGAGCCTCAAGATGTAACTTCGTAATCTCTTCGCCATATAAGGACAATGATATTGGTTTGATGTACAGTACGCATCGGTGAGATGAGACATTCTTAACAGAGTTTTGATGGAACGTTATAGTAGTGTTCGATACGTGTAAAGAAAACGGATGTGACAGTGTGGGCTCGATTTAAGGGCTGAAGGCTAGGACCCCCATTGCTTATCTCTGTGGCTCATGTGCTGTGATTGTCGAATTCCGTAAAAGGCAGGAGCCGAGCGACTGTAGGCGTTTGTACAGTGGCTCTACTTATGCTGCGTCGAGTTCGTTGTATAGTCTGAGGTTGACTTCTTATTTTAGAGTCCATAGTAGCGGGGTGATAGTTTGTGACTTCATTTTACAATGAATATTCCATGACGTGTTGTATTTATGTATGGAAATAGTAATGAAACTTTTTTAAAATACAAATATCATATCAGTTTGAAATTTCCTGGGGCTAATTGACCAGAGTCGCAGTGTTGGAATTGCATACTGATCACTGTGTTTTATTACAGCAGGAAAGAACAATGGGGAACGCCAACGGTACCAGTCCTTTGGATAACATGAGAAGTCTGGAGCACTACTTGAACGACCTGATGCGCGGCGCAGGTGACACCCCGGACCATCTGAAAGGTAAAAAAATTCATATACTTTCCATGCTTCGGCGACATGTTTAGAAGAGCTGCAAGTAACGTCATTATACGAGGTATATCCTCTGTGCAAAATATGATTTTTTTTCCTAGGTCTGTAAAGTATACAGACGTACAAAGCCACACACACAAACACACACACACACACACACACACACACAGATTATGATCCATTTAAAAACCTTACCCTTAAGGTAAACACTGGATCACGGGCACTTTTAGAAGAATGTGGGCACCGCAGTATTGCTGCTACACATTAGTTTGTTTTCTGTGTTCCCTGAGGTAGAAATGGATCGTTGGAAAGGGAACGCGCGCGCGCGCGCGCACACATGTGTGTGTGTGTGTGTGTGTGTGTGTGTGTGTGTGCTGAAGTTAAAATAGGAACGTCAGTTTGTCCCACGGAATAACAAAACCTTTGGATATTTTTTAACCTTGCTGACGAAGAATTTGCTATCACAGACATGTAACAAGCTTGTACGCTCTAACAAATAGATTGAAATGCACCGAAGCTGCAGTGATCAATTACAGTTTAAGTTTATTCTATCTAAGCAATATTCAGTTTTTACTGAAGTGTATAACAGTTGTACTTGGCATATGCTTTCAGACATTAACACTAGAATAGTGTAAGCTGTTGCAAGCGACTTAGCTATTCGCACGTTCACCTACTTAACATTTATCTGATACCGCCTGGGTAAGAGCATGAAGGCTTCTTATGTGAGAGTTACTGATTCTGATGCTCGTGATGGATGTGTTTTGACAAGTGTCGATAATGTATAGTTTCACGTACGATTTATTTGTACCTGCGTGTCAGTGATTATTCTGTTATTGATGCGCTCGCAATGATGCGGTGAAACTGAATACAGAGTAGTGGGTGGTGGGGTAGTTTGTTAGTAACTGACTGGAACATTTTCGGCCGCGGCACGCCTTTCGTATTTTTTGCTTATAGGAAACGCAAGAGTTAAACTTTTAGTTTTTGTATGTAATTTAATGTGGTCATCATACTGATAAAAAAAATTGTTATCCCAGTTTTCAGTGGCTTACTTTGAAGAACATCGGAAGTTAATTTGATGTACGTTTGTCCGTGCATCGTAGTATAAGCGTAGAGAAGAAAACCAACTAGATGCTACTGAATGCTTTATTGCACTTATAATCTGCTCAACATGTTTCGGGCACTTATATGCCCATCATCAGGAGCT
>Ga0123352_10007096_pt1 | contig 17232 bp, 12 predicted proteins | sample TergutLab28metaG_FD_89700 | JGI IMG/M metagenome (GOLD analysis project Ga0123352, IMG submission 89700) | Labiotermes labralis P1 segment gut microbial communities from Petit-Saut dam, French Guiana - Lab288 P1 | ecosystem: Host-associated > Arthropoda: Insects > Digestive system > Gut ... | reverse complement strand
TTGCTTAACGTACTGGAAAAAGGCCACTTTTAAAACAGAGGGAGGGGTGGGTTGGTAATTTTTAAATGGGTTTTAAAAAAAAAAACGGGGGGGGGGGGGAGGAGGGACTGGATAGATCTGGCCGAGAATAGAGACACGTGGCGGGCTCTTGTCAGCACGGAAATGAACGTTCGGGTTGCATGAAATGCGGGGAATTTTTTGAACAGCTGAAGAACTGTTTGTCTCAAGAATGATTCTTCCCCGCGCAGTTTGTGAGTTTAGAAACGGTTAACATCTCGCCGTGTTTCATGTCAGTTATCAAGAAACTTTCCCCTCATTGCGAACACCGTACGCATCTGCGCATCTAGGATCAAGGTTGTAGTTACAATGGACAACGCACAACTGTGCGAAATTATCTACGACGTGAAATGAAAATTGTATGACCGTGATTTCAGAATCGTGCACTTGCTGATGATACGGCTATTCATTGGGCTTGTTAGGGAACCATCTTTTGGTTGAGAGATGCGAACTACTGCGTGGCTTTACATAGCTCACGGGTGTTAAGAAATAGGTCTTGCGTACCCGAAGATACCGTAGGTGTCTTGTTGCAAGAACACTAGCACAGTCGAGGGTAATTAACTTCGCTCTGCACGGAATGCCCAAGACTTCTGTGAATGATTAAAAGTCGTGTGCTTATTTTTGAGAGTTAGAAGGTTTAATACCGGCCAAGTCAGCTATTCTGTCTAAGAATTTTCGTGGTTTCTCTCAGGCCGTCCTGAGAAATACTGCAGGAGGATCTTCAATTAGTCCACAATCTCTTTTTGCCACATTCTTTCCTACTTGCTACTCGTGTTACCATTTGGTCCCTTGTAGACTGAGCAACTGACAGCACTCTTAGATTAATATGTTTAGTGTATACATGGATAAAACCTGGGAATCACATAAACAAGGATGGTGAAGTTATTACACATTTACTTCATTATATTAAAAAACTCTCATGCGCTCTTTGAAAAATCTGTGTAAATCATCCGGCTACCAACCAACGTATTTAGAACCGCGATATTTCATGTCGGTCTGACACAATTCTGAAGCGCTTCCATAGCAAGCTTCTCGGAAATATATTTCTAAACAAGTTGGTTAAGTACGAACGCTTTTGACTCGAATCTGGAGGGATTTCTGGTTCAAAACTTCGCCTATATGCCAAATACCATGAACAAGAATTGAGCTATTTCTCATTTCCTTCCGGTGCATTCCGGAATAGTGCACTGGAACTGAACATCGCTGCGTCCAAGTCCGTTATTTCTTGTTTATTGAAAGTGATTATTCTCTGACTTCATCTGACGCTAAGTAATGTCTGCAGTTGACATTCCGTCAGCCTACAGTCCTTCCAGTATAAACAGTTAAAGTGTGTTTCACGACCCGGGATGTGTTCTAACCAGCACCCCCAGTAAGGTCATTGTTCTCTTTGTCGTGATGTAACATTGGCCATCAGTAAAGTAAAAAGCCTTGTATAATAAGCATGCGTCAAGGACGACGTGATGCGAATTTGACTTCTTAGCGTCTCGTTCTTGCTTAAAAAGGATATCTGAAGGTGGCTTTTCTTCTGTCATCAAGTACAATACGAAACGCAATGACACCTACTCTGCTAGGTTCCTCCTAATCTCCTATTCAATAGGTACCGGAGTTCTTACCCGGGGGTGAAACGGCCTGATCGTGAAGTCGACCATTCTCCTCCATGTAGTGCCTAGGTTAATAATGAGTGCAGCTGTAGTTCTGTTTCCTCTGCTGGTCTTCATGGCTTCGTCGGAGAAAACTGTACACCTTTTCTTTTTTCTGCATTGTTGGGTATATTGGATGAAGTCATTCTCTTACGTATGTCCAGGCCAACCCAATGAACCCAACAAAAATGTAATAACTTGTACTTTACCTGCAGATGGAAACAGAGCCGGTGTATTTGAATAAAAAGCAAGACGATGGAAGAAGTCAAGCACATTAATACATCACAGCCACCAAACTGTAGACTTGTGTGTCTAAATAGTTGACAACCTTATGAGAGCACAAAGGAGTCGTCGTGTAACATCGCCTTCTCGCACGATCAGACGTAATACAAGGAAGGCCTTCTCCCTCCTCTGTCTTCTCATCACACATGAGTTGCTCAGTGTTTGTTCTTGACCTCGCTTCCATTTTGATCCTTTCTCGGGCAGACAGCTTCTTTTGGTCGACTTCATGGAACTCGTGACAAGTCCGAATGGTTCATAATCGTGTAAACATGGTCTTGGTTTTGAACGCCGGAGTGGCGTATGGAACTACAGTGCTGCCTCATCCTTTTAATCCACTCTGGTGATCGGCACTTCTCTCGCGCTTAAACGTTTTAAAATTCTTTAATACTCCCTAAGGTGCATTTATGAACTTCACATGATTCTCAAAATAAACAACAATCATTTCCCAAAATAGTGTTAGCATGTTGGTCTTTATAATGGAGACGAAGTGTCTTTTGTGCCAACTAAGGAATGAAATAAAACTATGTTGATTAGTTTCGTGTATCAGAGTTTTAAAAACGGAACATTTCTAATAGGTACAATTTTGTTACGAAATTTACTGGAACTTCTGCTTATAATACGGATTGACACTGTTGTTGGAATTGAACTAAGGCAGAAGGTAGCATGGCGTTACGGAAAATTGTCAAACATTAACTAGGTACCTGACGACACAGAGCGGAGACAAACGTCGGTCTGAAGAGGGTTAACGTTTATGTGCAGGATCCGCAAGTCATATTCACAACTTCTCATTGCTGAAATATTTTGTAGAGATTCTTAATACGAATACAAAAAAGAGAGATATTTGATGTTGTGCACAGACGAAGGTGAAAATGTTCACAGAAATTTAGAAAGGAAATGTGATAGGAATAGAGAGCTCGGGAGCTGTAAGCGTGGGTAGAGGAAAAGCAATCTCTTTTAGAGGCCCTGATGATTCCAGGGAGTTGAGGTTCCTAAATTTCGTGACAGTCGGCACTTGAAGGTGGTGTGGTTGTCAGCCCTACGCACCGGCCGTCTTTACCTCCAGGAAATATTCCCGGTACTCATTTTTGTTAGAGGCTGATTCGACCTCATGGCCGGAGAGCCGTCGATGGATTATATCAATGAAAAATTCCAATGACACTATCGTGAATCGAACCAGCGACCTTCCGGCTTGTAGCTCCGTGCCTCAACCAACTGCGCCACCGCGTTCCTCAAGCGTAGGTAGAATAATTATATTAAAGTGGACGATAAATAAGTTGATGTGAAGGTAACGTTAATCGTCCTGGGCTGTAGTGCACACGGTAATGGTTCTTCCATAAAAGGCGGCTTATTTCACTGTCGGCTGAAGACTGTCACCTGAGCTTTCAGATTTTGTAAGAAAATGTTAGAGAAATTTGTGACCAGCTTGTACATCAAAAAACAAATGCCGCTGTATCATGGTCATCAATTTAAAAAGAGGTTTCAATTTTGGAGCATTGCGTTCCATAGTTACTAATTCAAACGGAAAACAAACTAGTTCAAGCACGAATGATCTTCTGGCTCCCAAATGTTAAGTTGCGAGTCGCAGAGCATGCAAATGAGCAAATGACAGCCGTGAAACAGTTGGGGGTGGTTTGCTGGTCACGAGTGACTGGTTTGTACGTCGGAAGGAAGACACGAGTATCAAGCCTTGTAATCTCAATTGATTTGCTTTGAAATTGAGACAAGCGTACAGGGAACTCGGAGAGGCGTGATGAAGTGGACTCAGATGGTGGAAGCCGCCAGACAGAGGAAGACACGGTGTCACGTCTGAAGATAGTGATAACGAACGGGTGGTCTTCGTGCCCAAACGCCACACTAGAAAGGCAGCGGTTTCCTCCAAAATTTAGGTGCCTCTCCACCAAACTACACGGATCCACATTCCAGATAACAGTAAATTGAAGCGCGCTGAAATATTTTATTTTCTGACATGTCTCAGTCGTAAAAGATGTGGCGTGTAGTGTATAGACTGTAATGTTGTCTCTTACGATAATGATGCCATTAAGGCTCGCAAAAAAGTGCCCTGACATAGCTGTTGATATATGTCACTATTCCAGTAACATCTTGAAAGGAGATATAGTGATAGTATCATATTACATGAAAGCTTCACTTACATGCCTGACCTTCTTATACCAATTTGGAAAGTGTGGGACGATCAGCGGGTCCATTACATTCATACAACTATTATGTTTTTTTTTTTAAATTATAGTTAGCGTTTTGAGTTCCAGATGCTGCAGCGAGAGATTCTCTGTTGGTTAGCTAGCTGGCTGAGTGGTCTGGAATCTTAGCGTAATTTAAGGTTCTACTGACCACGTAAAATGACGACACTGGACGGAAGGAATTCAGGGCTTGTAATAATTTAAATTGGTGGCTGGAAGGCCACATCTTGTATAGGAGTTATACATACATACAGATGCACACTGCAATGCCAAGTCGTTAAAATTGCACTACCTTAAACATAATTAAAGCGAAATGATTATGGCATAGTGAGTGTTATACGTATGTGTGCTTGTAATTTTTTATTACGAAATATTTATGGTGAAGATTAAACATCAGCTAGTACTTTTCGTGGTATATCCAGATGTTTGTAACGTCCAAATTGACTCCTCTGTTTGTACTTGACCTTAATTTTTACTGTACGCAGAGATTCGGTAGAGAAAGAAAGTTCTTGCAATGCAACAATTGTGTGGGCTTCTCAGATGCCGAGTGTACTTCCTCTTAAATGGAAAGTTAGTGTTCAAGAAATCTACCTGCCAATAGTGTCGTAAAACTTTCTGCCATTTTCATTTGTTGAGTTCAGTATTAGATATATAACTTGCTACTTTTTAGGAGTGTGGGCCCGGTAGCTCAGTCGTTAAAGCGACTGACTACGGGCTGGACGGTCCGGGATCGAATCCCGGTGGAGACAAGATTCTCCGCCCTTCCAGACCGGCCATGAGGTCCACCCTCCTGTAAAATGGGTACCGGGTCTTTCCCGGGGGTAAAGTGCGGCCGGGGCGTGCTGCTGACCACTCACCACCTTCTAGTGCCGCGGTCATGGAAGAATAGAGCTATACCTGTACCCATCCTCTGGGCCATACCGAGCCTGTAACGGTAACACTTCACCTTCAGCTTCACTTTTTAGGAGTTTTTTAAAATTGCGAAAAACGGCTATTAGCTTCGTCATGTCTGTCCATGTGTCTGTTGGTCTGTCCGCGAGGAACAACTCGGCTCCCACTGAATGGTTTTTCGTGAATTTTGACATTTGAGTATTTGTCGAAAAGCTGTAGAGAAAATTCTAGTTTTATTAAAATCTGACAAGAATAACAGTTGCTTTACATGAAGACCGATATACACCATATCTCTTTCAGTTCTTCTTAGAATGAGAAATATTTCAGACGAGAGTTGTAGAGAACATAATAAAAACACGCATTTTACATTTAATAATAACTTTTTTTTCAGGCGCGTTCGAAAAATTGCGAAAAGCGACTATTAGCTTCGTCATGTCTGTCATTCCGCATAGAACAACTCGGCTCCCACTGGACGGATTTTCATGAAATTTTAGATTTGAGCATTTTTCGAAAATGTGTCGAGAAAATTAAAGTTTCATTAAAATCTGACAAGAATAACGGGTACTTTACATGAAGACCGGTATACATTTATGATCATATGTGGAAAGATATTGTAGATCCGGACAGGCCACAGATGACCTTTAATGGGACAATGTGGAAAGATATTGTGGATCCGGACAGGCCACAGATGACCTTTAATGGGACAGTGTGGAAAGATATTGTAGATCCGGACAGGCCACAGATGACCTTTAATGGGACATTGTGGAAAGATATTGTGGATCCGGACAGGCCACAGATGACCTTTAATGGGAAAATGTGGAAAAATATTGTAGATCCGGACAGGCCACAGATGACCTTTAATGGGACAATGTGGAAAGATATTGTAGAGCCGGACAGACCACAGATGACAATATGGCGCATGCGAATTGCATGCTGGATACCAAAGGCTACAAACACACTCTCAGAATATTTAATGGTTTCTGTTTTTCCACTTAAAGAATGTTTGCATGACCGCGCCTGAATGTTACGCTTTACATACATTGCTTGTGTTGTTCTACACTGAATTCAGTATTTCCGCAACACTGGCCATTACAATTAATTTCACTTCGTCAAATATTTTATGGATGTGTTTTAACACATGAGCGTGCCCGAAAACACACGAACGTACATTAACGCATTCGCCCACGGAACCAATAATTCTTTGCAGGTTTTGTCCCGTAATACAGGTTCCCTTCGCCCGCATGATCAAGCCACAGACAGTTGATAGCCACGAGACATCAACAGAAGAGTTTAATGTACATTGCTGTCAGCGGCATGTTCTTCTTTATTTATTATAGCGACTGAATGCCAGTGACATGTGGGAAGCAACAAACTACTAGTTCGTCATGTAGCCCTAGTTTATATAAGTGTAGAAGGATTTACTTCACCTTAGACGCTAAGTAATGTTAATGTACCCATCAATTTGCATTCATATGTAGGTGTGATATACCTTGTTATCCTTATAGCCATGTCAGCAGAAGCCTCATACAGAATACGGCGTGACCCTTTGGCCGCCATATTTCTAAAAATTTGTGATGGATCCTGCAAGTTCCGCAACGTGCATATGTGCAGTATGTGCAGTATATCTACTCCCGACGGAGAGAATTCAGTGAAAATGTCGCTTGGAAGCTTAAAATTAACCGGCCAAATATGACTATGTTTTTGTTACAAATTGCATAAATAAAGGGTAAAGCAGTCCCGTTACAGGCCTGGAGTGGCCCAGAGGGTTCCAGGAAGTTAAGGTTCCCAGGTTACATGACAGCGGCACAGGATGGCGGTAAATTTGTGAGCCTTAAGGACCGGCCGCCTTTGCCCCCAGGAAATTCTCCTGGTACTCATTTGTGTTAGAGGCTGAGTCGACCCCAGGGCCATAGTGCGATCTGAAGGATTATATGTAAATGAAGGGTTCCAATGACACCAGCTGGGATCGAACCTGCGACCTTCCGATTTGTAGCACAGCACCTTAAGCACTGTGCTACCGTGGTCCCCCAATTGCATAAATATCGTACCTCAAAAATTAAATCAATATCTGTCCAAACACAACTAAAAGCTATTTATTATACAGAACTATGTGTTTTGGCCTGTTTATTGTCGTCTTCAGGTTCACAGTTGGAATTTAAAACGTGTTGGGAAAGAAATATGCGTTATGTAAGTACACAAAACGCAATTAAAATGATAAATTTTTTATCTTATGAGCAGGAACAGTATGTGTGCATGGAGATTCTACCAAAACTTTACAAATTTTACAAATTCCTTCGTCACTCGAAAGTTGTCATAGCATCACCACCTGTCCGAGTGTCTCGATGTTGATTCATTCCAAGTTTAGTTACTGAAATTTCTTACACATTTTCTGATGCACGCTTCCAGCAGAGAGTGGCGTATAACTGCAATTTTTGTACAGTGATACCTCGGCTAACGAAGATAATTCGTTCCTGAATCACATTCGTCAGCCGAAACACACATACAGACGGAAAAGATAAGCTCCTGGAATGGCCCGACCGCTCATGTTTGCTGCTTTATGTTAGCGCGCGCATCCACTAAAACATTCGTTAGCCGAATCTATATTCGTTAGCCGAGTCCGAAAAACAGCGAACAAAATCTTCGTTAGCCGAAAAATTCGTTAGCAGGGTCACTCGTTAACCGAGGTGTCACTGTACTTTCAACAACACATCGAGATGACATTGGTTAAAAATGATGTACTAATTTACAAGGAGGAAGTATCAAACCCGTTTCAAGTAAAAACTGCAACCTGCGTACATTTTGTATTCCGTTACGTCTTCTTTGACTTGATGCGCTAGCTATTCGCGAGAAATTGACTGTCACGTACTTACTGGTAATTAATCACGCTGCATTCCTCTCATATCGTACAGGAAGAAGGTATGGTTTAGCCGTTTTAGAAGAGAGTAAATATCCTATGACAGTGGACAAAAGATAGAATGGCAGCAGACTGGATAAAATTATACTAGGAACTGCATAATTTGTAGGCCTTATGTTAGCGAAATTATAGGGTGGTGAAGCGAAAGCGTGTGAAATGGCTGGTGCAGGCACGACGCTTGCGACAGATGACAAATTAAACCAAAAAAACCGTTTAAACGGCTTTTCTGATATCTTTACTTTATTTCACGTAATTAATGTGCATTTACAATCGTAAACGGTCCAAATATAGTGTCCAGACACTCACGTTCCATCGGCCTGTACAACTATACACTCTGTCGTTGCTTTACGTCTGTCCGGTTTACACTTTTTTGCTTTAATGCCCCTTGCCGATTTACGTTACTTCTAAATTTGCGCTCTTGCATTTTCGGTTTAACGCCCATTCGCTGGTTTATTTGTATTTATTTGTCTTTTTTTTTTTTACGGGAATATCATTTTTATTTACGCTCACTTTTCCATGAAAGCAGATAGGGCGTAAAACAAGGACTTGGTGTATTTTATTGCAATCTAATTTGATGTTAAAACCTTCTTGTTGTGACGTTACTTTAGCAGGTATTAGTGTATTTCAATTTGTAATTGTCTCGTACGAGAGATCAGCACCGTTGAAGAAGGAAAGAGCGTGCAACAGCTTTCATCCTCTTGTTGCTGCTGCAGCTAGTGCTGATGATGATGATGAATATTGTCATATTCAAGCTGTTTTTAAATATCGACTGAATGTTTTGCTGCTGTGTCCATATTTATATAATGCCATGTTATAACAAATGCATTTAAAATGGAATGCTCCATTACCTAGACTGCAGTTGTATGTGGCCTAGTAACCTCTTTAGGGTGTTCGTGATAAACGCTTGCTAAACATTGCAGGAAATACCCGGCACTAAATAAAACGTATGGAGGTGGTAATGATAACGATTTGCATGATGAATGATGTCGGTTCGGGTAGGAAGATACATTGAAATTATCCATAAGATACAAAAATTCCAACGTTGTCAAGAAATATATATTTCCTTTAGTGCTTCCACTCTTATGCATTTAGTACGTGTAAGTTTTTGTTTATTTCTTTCCTAGGACCTCACAATTGATACATATTTGTTTCCCTATACAGCCGTAACCGATTAGCCTTTCTAATGGAAGCACGTTGTGTTCTCTGTTAAGGTCTGACTAAACCATCTCGACCAACTTGGTTTCCTGTGCCTTCAAAAAGTACTGACTTACGTCCCAAAGTTAAATAGCTTCTGATGCAAAGTTCTTGATTCAAAATTATCAAAATTAACTCCCTTGCTGTACAGACCACCCCTTCATACAAACATTCAAATGCACTGTATCTTATATTGCTGTCTCGTGTAATCTTAACCGGTTTCGTCACAGTAAAGTCTAGTTTAGTAGATATCATTCCGTGATTTACAAATAATCCGTTCATATACTGCTTAATATTTCTACGTGCGTATGGGGATCTCTTTAAACAAGTGGCCTGATTGTACAACAAAATACGTCGCTTCCTCGTACGGCCTTCTTGAATCACCATTCATAGCCATCATAACAGTTTCTTATTCAACGGCACACTTTGCATAAACAAAAAGCCAACCGTCCTGTTCATTTCGCACCTGCTGTCTGTACTTACAACAAACCTCGTGACGTGTTGAGGTGTGAGATATAAAGAAAAATAAACGCTAGGCAGGGGAGGAGGACGTACCAAGCGTGGCAATTCCGTATGAATTATATCGTTTCTTGTTATTACAAGTTAATTATCTGATATCGTGCTTTTGGTAGTCTTATTGAATATTACAATTATTTTTTTGTGTTGTTCATCTGGTGATGAACAGTTGCACTGAACATGGTAAATGTGATTATTGGCGAAGATTGTTCAACGCGCTGAGTCAAGTCAGCGGTTTTGGCTTCAATACCTACTATGATTCGCGTTATTCAAGTCCACTTTTGGTCCAGGCTCGAAAACAGTTTAAAGCTGAGTGATTATTCATGAAATAACAAATTTCCTCTAGGCTTTCGGTATCTTTCCTACTGCGGATATAATGCAGAACGTCCAAAGACGTTGCGAACCTTGCTTCGAACTCTGGCCAATCTGTACGGTGGGAACAGCTGTTAATCCTTCTATGACGCTGGGTTATAAATTCCACCTGGTGTCCAGGGCGTAGCGTGTTTTGGTTTATGATATCTTGAATTGCATTTACTGACAAGATAAAGAGACGGGCAAATATTATGTTTGAGTTTCTGGGTGTGTTTAGTAATTTTTTCTCCCAATCGCTTTTTAATTACACGAGTAGGTCTTCGTATGAATTTCTTAATTGTAGTTGTTAATTCCCTTTAGTTTACTTGCTTTACGAAAAATAGGAGGATTTTGAGGTCGCCATGCTGTGAATGTGTGTTGTGTATCTCCCATATTAACCTCTGAGCTGTTTGATTATCAACTAAACGTGGTGTGAGCGTTATGCCAGAGAAGAACGCCCAACGTCTTACTTGTCAGTTTCTTACAACCACTAGTAGGAACATGGCGGTCACGCGAACTTGTGAGTTGCGAACACCGTTAGCTATAAAGGTAAAGGTAAAGGTAAAGGTAAATTTCACCCTATAAAAGGCCACGAAGGCCCAGAGGGGAGAAGAGGTATAGATATATTCTTTCCTTAACCTCGGCGCTAGATGAGGTGGGTGGTCAACGCCACGCCCCGGCCGATTTACCCCCAGGAATGACCCGGTATCCATTGAATAGGACGCTGGGTGGGCCCCAGGGCCGGTCTGGAAGGGTGCGGAATATCTCGTCCCTACGGGGATTCGATTCCCGGACCGTCAGCTCGTAGCGAGTCTCTATACTTACTTAGCCATCCCGGCCCATTAACACCGTTAGCTATACTTCCTTAATTTATGGTCTTGTAAATATGTGTGGTAATATACCTACATCTTTAGTCCGGAAAACAACTGTCACTAATCAAAAAATGTAATGAGTTCTGTAAAGGACTAGGCTACCAGAAACTACAAAAGGTTACTATTTTAACAGCAAAGTATCTCAACTGATATTAGACTGTGAGTCGTGAGGAAGCGGTAATGTCGCAGTTATTCAGAGGAGAATAATGACCATGTGATTGGAGAACAGTGTCACATGTTCAGTTGTGTGTTTTTGGATCTGTCACTTTTCTCCCGGACTAACCTGATGTTCGAAAAAGAAGCAACTTCTTTTCAGATAATGTTTTGTGTAACGCAAACTGACAAGCGATGTGTCCTGCCAATTTTTTAAAGTATTTTTATAACTTTACAGATAAACACTGAAACTCCACGGATTTATGTTGTAAACATGTGCTCCAATGTGTACTATATGTACTTGTGTTAAGGACATTCCGGACTCGAGTACAGCAAAGAGGGCGGTTATCGTGAGGGTGCCGTAGCTTTTCAAAGTCCCTTCAGGCAAATTTAATTGTATTACCTCAGATTAGACCATGGCCGAGATATATTACGATAGTACATATGGGCTGCTGCAGAAAGTGGCCAACACCGGTAATTCTAAGAACAGAAACGAAAAGAAATATGGGGTTTTTACCTTCTGGCCTTTATTAAAAAATTCGGGCGTGTCGTCGAAGACTTGCACTTTGCTCCACTGACGTCGTGCTGCCAAATTTGAGGGGAAAAGTTGCATTCAGTTTACGGGTGTTCGAAGTTCCCAGCTGCGTGAGCAATGCAAATGCTAAGCAGAATATCCTGAAAGACAGGAGGTCTGTTCTGCACAAGTAGGGACCGGCTGAACCACTTCAAAAATAACTTCTTTTTTTTTATTTCTGAAACTCAACACTTTCGACACGTAGGAAGCTGCACCTGACGTACGAGTATGCAGTGTCAGTGCCAGTTACTCTAACTGATTATAACAAGTAATTTTGAAGGGGTGTAACCTGAGTCTACAATGATTATTTCTTCACATTTTAGCTGTTCCACCTACAGCGATAAAAATCGGGTGTAACGTCTTTAATAAAAGCACAGTGCATTGCGAGATTTGAAACACAGTGTGTTCAGTGCATGTATCGTAGAGCGTATGTGAAAGCAAAGCATGGCATATGAATTTGAGTAAACAAATTATTGCTGTTATAAATTTCTGAAAGGGCTTCACTTATTTAAGAATGAATTATACAGAATTTTATATAGGCTAATACGTACTACAAAATTTAAAATATATAATTCCGCTAGAATGAATCCGGCCTTCTGCACTGTGTACTTCCATATTTTTAATTTCATCAACGCTTCCAGTTGCATCGCGAAGTATGATATTTTCATGTGGAAAAGATATTCTAGGCTATAATATTTAGGCGCAGAAGTGATTGTAGGTAATAATATTACGGCGTGAAAGATATTCTAGGCAATAATATTGACGTGTAAAAGATATTCTAGGTAATAATATTAAACTGTAAAAGATATTCTGGGTAATAATAGTAACTTGTAAAAATATTCTAGGTAATAATGTAAAGGCGTAGAAGATTTTCTAGGTAATAATATTAAGCTGTAAATATATTCTGGATAATAATATTAACGTGTAGAAGATATTCTAGGTAACAATATTAATGTGTAGAATTTTTTCTAGGTAATAATATTAAGTTATAAAGATATTCTGTGTAATAATATTAACGCCAAAGTCCTTTTCGAATGGGCAGTGTGTAATAGCCGACGTTGCTGATTAGCTTGCTACTTCCACCTACAGAGCATTCTAAGAATATTCCCAAGAAGCATTTCTTCTTTACCCTAAAGTCAAAGGCAGAAAGCTGCTCCGAAAATTCCATGAATATTTATCAGTCTTAATAACATCAAATACCAGAAGCCATGAATCTTCATGAAGGTTACAATGACGTCAAATCTTGCAATATGAATTTCTTTGTTAAAGCAAGTTATTGTTATTTAGCGTCCAGTAGGTTTTCCCAAATGATATTCTGTGGAAACTCGCAGTGAAGTTCCGTCACGTGAAAATAGGGTTCCACAGGAGTATTCCACTGACTTATTGTAAGTGATAATTTATATATTACAAACTTTTCTTAAAACGGTTTTCATTTTAACAAAGTTTATTTCTGCGTAGAGTAGAAAACCAACTGGATGCTAATGAATGGTTATTGAACTTGTAATATGCTCAATATGTTTCGGGCATATAAGTGCCTGAAACATATTGAGCAGATTACAAGTGCTATAAACCATTCAGCAGGATCTAGTTAGTTTTCTTCTGTGCGCATATACAACGATGCACGGACAAACGTACATCAAAGTTTCTTTCGTTCAGACATGTCTGAATGGGTGCAATACCAGCAGGCCAATGTTACTTTGTTGACGCCCCTTCTAGTTCTGTGTGCTAGGTTTCCTACACGCGACAGTTGTAGAGGAAACAACACGTTTAGTACAGAATTTGGCGTTAAGCCCGATAGATCACTCCTCAAGTAGTATTTTCCTAAAGCTATTCTCTAAGAAAAGTGTAAAACAGCGGTAGACGAAGAACAACAAAACTGACAGTGAAGAAATTTTCCATGGTGGTGTCCGTAATTTAACGGTCCCGGTTTACGGCGAGGTGGAGTGCAAGCGAGGCTGATTCTTGAATGGTACCCTGCCCATTCACTTACCTTCCGCCCCGACCATGTTACACCACGCGGATCTATGATCTTTCATTGTAGACCTAAATTATTGTAACATAACCCAACATTCACACTTTCTTCTCTTACATCTTGTTGAATCTCGTACTCCAAACTTGCCTCTGGTTCGCCTTTCAAAATGAGCCCAACCACGTGTCACGGACGCATAGCAGGGTAAAATAACTTATAGTGACGCACCTTATTTAGTGGCACTACGTAAATTTGCCTCGAAGTTTCGTATTTATCGCGAAGTTAGTTATAAGAGTTCTTCGTAGCTAACTGCATTATGGAGATGTCTGTGGAGAAAAGGGATACTTCTTCACTTATGTAGGAAATTGCCAGTTCTATGTAGATATTATTACTATTACTATTATTAATGACACTACAGTTATATTAGAACTATTTTCAGAAATATGGTGGGGTCAAGCCTTGATCCATAAACGTAAGTAAGGGTAGGTAAACTTTTAAAGAGATTAGGTTTTCACCTTTTTATAGGCCACGAAGGCCCTTAGGGTGAGTAGAGGTATAGCACACTAGATGGGGTGGGAGGTCAGCCCCACTCCCCGGCTGAGTCTACCCCCGGGAAAGACCTGGTACAAATTTTACAGGAGGAAAATCTCGTCCCCACCGGGATTCGATCCCGGACCGTCCAGCACGTAGTCAGTCGCTATACCGACCGAGCTACCTGGCCCACAAACTTGTAAATATATCTGCAATAATATCAGATGCAGATCAGTGCATTGTTGACATTGTTGGCGAGGAGAGGTCTTCGAGAAAGAAAGGTCGTATGTATAGGCTTCCTTCAGTCCATGCTTACAAATTTTACTTTTTCGGTCCATACGTACGTATTAAGAAATTTCAGGATAAAAGAAGCTTTTAAATTATGGATGAAACGAATGTGCAGCATATGGGAATACTATATTAAAATTGAACTGATTTTGCCGTAAAAATTTAAATCATAGGCAGTTACTACCGCATGTATGATACAGTTAATGGAGACACTTGCGTTATCTTCCGGACCGAAAATGTGTGTTTTTTTTTTAGCGGATTTCGTTCTTTGCGTGTCATGTCGGCCCGTATAGCGTATCTGAGTTAAGTTGGATGTTCATAGGCTACTGAATTCACATCACAGTCTGCCAAGGGAGACGAAGGCCACATTGTATCAGGAAATTAAGATGTTTTTAGTACTGCGCGTAATTCGATCGCTTGAACTCAGTTATACGTCATCTCTTTGTGAAGAGTGAATTTAAACCTTATCAACAAATTTGAGAAAAGCTATAAATCTAATACATAACAGAATGCTTAGCATGAAGCTTAGGCATAAGCATACAAAATCCGGATAACACACAATCTCTGACTCAAGTAGTAGTTGCGTTCCGGAAGGTCAGCGCAGGTCAAATTTCGAGCAAGTCGGAATTAAGTATACATATGGTCAACAGTACATGGTTATATGAAGGAATGCAGGTGAAGTGCGAACTCACTCACTCACACACACACTCACACACACGTACACACACTCACACACACACACACACCACACACACACTCACACACACGTACTCACACACACGTACACACACACACAACACACACACACTCACACACACAACTCCACACACACACACACCACACACACACACACACACACACACACACTGAAACTTTATCGGCGGCACCATTACAGCGCCACCTCCCTCAGGTTTCCTCGCCAAAATCCTGTATGCAGCTTCCCGTAACCAAAAGAGAGTTCCTTATGTTACAACAGTTTGTACGTGTAGTTGCCACATCGGGTTTAAATGGCTGGAGTCGATGTTGAGCAGATGCTTGAGGTAACTCGTTCCATTCATTATGTCCGTGTGCCTCAAGGTATGACATAAGGTCACCCGAAACAGATACCCAGTTTCAAGACAGCCTGTTTCATAATCTAATCGTGTTGGTATAAGAGAATATTGCTGCGGGATATTCAGACACGAACAAAAATTACTTCTTTTGTTTGTAGAGTCACAGTAAAAGTCGAACTTATCCTCAGTTTGGATTCCGAACATATAAGGAAACCGTTAATACTACGTTTGCTATTTTTCAAGCATCATCAAACAATAATAAGGACATTGCGATTTCAAGCGTTGAATGGTACGACTGAATCAGTTAAGTGGTATTTTAAGTAATGTCCTAGACGGGCAGAGGTTTTCAATAAGCGATGTAATAATTTAAAGTTTACAGTCGGCATTCTTTTGGGACGCATTAGGTTGAAGTCAGTGAACGACCTCAACCTCTTACAGCGTTCACTCTAACCACGTGATTTGGTTTCGTAGTTTCTATCGAAACATTTCTTCCTCACGTTATGGAGAAATTTAAGCATTAAATCAGCACTTTATGTCCAGGATCACCCATCTGCGTGTAAGGCCCTCACAGTTTGATGGCCGGTGAAGAACCTAACTTAAACCTTGTAGTGGTTAGTAAGTAGATATACCTTCTGGTGCCGTGTTGTGTTCAGATGTCTCTTGATTGCCGCCTTGTCCATTGTTAACTTTTTGAAGGCTGAATTTCAACTAAATTTTACATAACAAATCACTTCCTACTTAACAGAGAACAAATTGCTTCACAAAAACGAAGACCAGTAAGGTAATCTGTTTAGGGAAGTAATCGCTGTTGATTGTTAGAATCTTACGAAACAAAAGCTGTACGTAATAACCATAAGGAGAGCACAGAGTGTTGAAATGTTTGATCAGTTGGTAGGCTACATCTGGTAGTTACCAGTAGGGGTTAGACCATAAAATATTGCAAATTAATTTACGTGAATTTTGGTCCTAACAACACATATATGACATTTTAAATGGTATTCACATCCGTGAATGACTATTTTTGATAAAGTAAACAAAAGCAGTATTGTAATATTGTGCATCATATTTGTTGTTGTATCAAAAATATATACAACACTATGTTATTTAATTCCTCCCTCGATGTTTTGTCTGAAATGCACGTAGTATAATTTTAAGACATTGGTAAGCAGTAATATAAATCAAGTGATTAGCCTGCTGATGGCTTTCACTAAAAGGCCGAAACATGTAGTTATTTATTGCAAACAAATAGGAATTGTTAACCAACAAGGTTTTGTCGATTGAGTGAAAGGGTACTTTTGGTGTCATATTAGAAAACACAACGGGATGCAACACGCTAAGATGGTAGGTGTTAAATCGTAGCCTCAATTTAACGAGTTTCTGTATATATGCATCGTGATAATATCGTAAACAACCAAATAAATGCAACAATAAAAATTTATTAATAATTTGTTATTGTTACATCTAGTTGGCTGTTTACATTATTGTATCGATGATGCACGATCACACAAATATCAAATGCATCTTTATGTTCCGTAACAGGTCAATCGAGATTTTTCGTCCATTACAGTACCTGCTTGCATTTTCGTGCAATTTGTAGATCGTAAGTGAAAGTTCGTATTTCACACATGAAAGTTGAATAAAGAGAGACCAACTTGATGTCGCTTGCTTTATTATTTCATTATTTACTGCTCAACATGTTTCGGATGTTAATACATCCATCCTCAGGAGCTTGCGACTTATTTGATGAGTTATT
>Ga0123352_10007095_pt1 | contig 17233 bp, 10 predicted proteins | sample TergutLab28metaG_FD_89700 | JGI IMG/M metagenome (GOLD analysis project Ga0123352, IMG submission 89700) | Labiotermes labralis P1 segment gut microbial communities from Petit-Saut dam, French Guiana - Lab288 P1 | ecosystem: Host-associated > Arthropoda: Insects > Digestive system > Gut ... | reverse complement strand
TATTATATTATATTATATTATATTATATTATATTATATTATATTATATTATATTATATTATATTATATTATATTATATTATATTATATTATATTATATTATGCCTCCGTGACATGTAATTTTTCGTCAGTATTAGTTTTATGTAATTCCAAATACACACCAGCATCGACGAAAAATTACATATCTTAACGGAGGCACACGATGTACATAACACAAAATAAGATACTCTTAATCGTCTTGTACGCATTTGTTGGGTTTACCATCACATCGAATCAGACTCTGAACATTTAATATACGGACACCGAACGAGAGATACGTTATTCTTAACTCCCATTTTAAAAAATTTATGTGATTCACAAACGAATTATATCTAAAAAGGAAAAGAAAGAAAAATAACAGACTTACTTCTTCTTGCAGAATATCCAAGTTAAGCTTGCCTCAAGAAAGTAATGGCAAAATTACTGCTATACTTTACTGCTCGGACACGCCCACCGACTTCATTCAATTAAACTTCACTTAATTTCACTTGCGTAAGTATCTGTCAGCGTACAGAGATAAGTGTTGCTTCTTTTTGCATCTACAGGGTGAAAAATGAGTAAGACATCATTCTTCAATATTGCTTCATTTGTTTCGCAAGAAGTAAAATTGTGACAGACTGCTTAAAGCATCGTAGCTACTGACAGTTTGAGCACTAAGAAATACAGTCCATTAGTGCAAGATTAATGTTTGAGGTTTTTACTCGAAAACACTTCACGCATACCATCATGGCATTATGTATACTAGTCTTATTTTGTGAACCCTTACAGGTCGACCAGTCTGGCACCTTTATAGAGTGTCAACTGCATGTCTGCATTTATGTCACGTTATATCAAGTACCTGTTACTAAATACCCAATTAAATAAACATGTGCATCTCTATGTTTGTTATAGGTTTTCTATTGTACATTATTTCTACAAGTGTCTGTCCGGCTCAGAGCCTCCTTAATATTTTTTACTTGTAGGCAACTCTGAGTGCTCATTTTTCATGCGTTAATTCCCTAGTAGCCAAAGCACATTCCCAAATTAACCCTTTAAACGCTGAGTTAAATCCCATCTGTCATTTCCTGGCATTATTAAGAGCTCACCCTATTCTCCACGTTAGCAGGATAAGGGTTAAAGGTACGCCATTTAAAGTTTTTTTTTATATGGCCTCTTTTACCATCTCCGAATAGGAGAATTTTTTAGCAATGGTGTTACCAACGGTAAAAAGTTATGAAGCCAGATAAAGTGCGACTATATATTTCTGACAAGCTGCAACAGAAAAACTTTCTACTCTAAGCCACATATTTACTTTGCAGTATTTCACTGAAGATGCTTTAAAAATAACATTTCACTTTTAAATTTTCGATGTGTTCTGTTCGAATGGAGGGGGCGCCCCACAAGCACCTTCGCTCTTCTTTAATGCCGTGCTGAATTCCAGTATTTCTTACGGGATGTGACCTTCACCTTCTGCAAGCCACTTCGATTCACCAATCTCTTTATGCTTATCCAAATAACAAACTAAAATCGAAGACTTACAACCTCAGATCGGTTTCATAAAACGACAGTAAAGATATCTAATTAGTTTTCAATCATTGTCGAATTTATTAACCTTTTAAAGCCTACCGGTTACTATACGTACAACCAGGTTTAACATGTTAAAATTCTGCATGCTGATTACATTCCATTTATGTGTTTTGTGTGGCTCGCAGAACAAACAGTAACTTTTGCCTTATACATTATTAAGAGATTGGTTTTTATAACCGAAGCGGAAAGTGTTTACTGCGCGGTACGCACTGAGTCCTTATATAGCACAGATACGTTTCGTCCTTAAAGGGTTAAACAAAATACATAAACTGATACTGGAAAATCAGTTAATCTTATGAACATAACACACATCGGAGCGCTTTCACCGAACAATTAATTGTTCATCCAAGCAGGCGTTTTCTGTTCTACTTGTCTCATTTCCACCCGCGTTATCACAAATCCTAAACTATGTTTGTAATTTTTTAAGCTTTGTTTCGTTGCAGGCCTACGTAGCTCCGACGACTTCAAATGTAGATCAAAAAGTTTCTTTCTGAGTCTGACCTCTTCTGCCAACTTATTTAGATGTAGAGGGTCACTGTTTCACCTGGTCACACCACACACACACACACACACAAAATCGATATGGCGCCCCTGGAAGAGGGATCGTCCCGTCGCAGTAACCTCTACATGAGAAGGCATAACATCCACAAGAGACAGATATCCATGCCCGCAGTAAGATTACATGAAAACTAAGAGTCCGAAATTCAAGAGGGCTCGGTAGGAACTTTAAACTCAATCTGGTCACATCACAGTAATTATCTCCACTTTAAATTCCCTTTGTAATTTTACGAAGTCCGCTGTCTCAAAACGTTGTAACAATAAGTATGTTCTGACGTGTAATGTTCTAAAGAAGGACCAATGTATTTTAATAGGCACAACTAATTTGCAGGCTCGGGGTTGCCGCAAGACGCCAAATTTCACATGGCAGAAAAATAATTTATGAGGTGAATGGTTTCAGACGATAAAAGGGGAGTTTTCATAGAGAAAGTAATTTTATTGTAATCAGTTTACGGTAATGAAAATGACGAATGGGGTTTACCTTGTGGGTAACATTGTAACAGATGGCACCTTACACTCCTTAGACTACCACGCAGAATTTTTTTTTTAATTCTATAGAGAATGGTGGGGAATAAGGGAGAGGCGAGTTGTGATTTACAGTTCTTAATTTCCCTATCAAGTGAATGCAGCGGTAACTTATTTTTAGTGCTTCGTCAGCTGAAACACGTGCTTCGAAATTGTCAGTGTTGAACACTACGCCACATTACTGAAGAATAAGAACCAACTAGATGCTACTTGTTACTTTATTGTACTTCGTATAGGCTCAACATGTTTCAGGCACTACTATGTCCATCATAAGGAGCTCACGACTGTATTGTTGATTACCACGTCGGTCGTTTCGTTCTTGGGTTGCTGTAGGTTGGAAGTCAGGTGCGGTTGGGCTGCAGTAGTGTCCGGGATGCAGCCCCGACACTACTCCAGCCTAACCGCACCTACCTTCCAACCTATAGCAACCCAAGAACGAAACGACGAAACAATCAACAATACAGTCGTGAGCTCCTGATGATGGGCATAGTAGTGCCCGAAACATGTTGAGCCTATACGAAGTACAATAAAATAATAAGTAGCATCTAGTTGGTTCTTATTCTTCATTTATCACAATGATGCACGATCCAACATACATCAAAACTACGCCACATGTAGTAACTGACAGTCCGTGAACATTCATTTTAATTTCTGTATATTTTTACAACTCCTAAAACGCAAGATGAGTTGACTGTTGCATGAAAAAACTGGAAATTGAATTGTCGTTCTTAGGCGCGTTCGCAAAATTGCTAAAAAGCCACTATTAACTTCGTCACATCTGACCGTTTGTCTGTCTGTCTGTCTGTCCGCCCGTCGGTCCGTCCGTCCCCATGCAACAACTCGGAACCCAACGGACTGATTTTCATAAAATTTGACATCTCAGTATTTTTCGAAAATCTGTCGAGAACATTCGAGTTTCATTCAAATCGGGGAAGATTAACGGGGAATTTACATGAACACCTCTGCACATTTATGATAGTATCTCGCTCATTTCTTCTTTGATTGAGAACCGTTTCTGGTAAAAATTGTACAGAAGTCAAAACACATATTTTATATTCAGAAACCTTTTACCGAACATCATGCCGTTTACAAGATAATGTGGAAAAATAAAGTATAGCCAACCAGGTCACATATGACAATATAATACAGCGCATGCGTTTACTTGCTGAAAACATAAGGTTACAAACACACACTCTGAATGTGTCATATTTATTGCATTTCAAATGCAAACATGGTTAAATTAACGCAGTTCAATGTTACGTTACACGTACACTGCCTGTCTTATTCAAACTACAATGCAAAAATATGTATTTTAATTTTGACGCATTTGTAATGTACAACTCGTACACGCAGTTACAGAGGGATGTACACTCTTTTATAATAAAATAAATAGGGAAATTTATAACTGTTTAATTTTACGCTTAAAAGTTAGGTCTATATTTAAACACCCTAAGGAAAATTTGTACCGAAAACAGAATTCGGATTTCCCTTTAAAATTTATCGCACTTCGTTTTTAAAACAGTAAGGCATGAAAGTGCTCTGCGCTGTGGCTATGCAGGAGTTAATGATTATAGAAAAACTTTAACGATGAACACGTCTACATTCCTTGGTCTCTGACAATACAGGAGGAATGCCACTATTAATATCACAGGGTAGAAGTCAGTAACAAAAAGGAAGCCTCATGCGTTTCAGTTTCAGTTCCAGTTTCCTTCTAGCTCCTTCCTATATCTTTACAAAGAACAACCGGACTTCAGCTTTATGGGAAACTCTGCTAATGCTGCACCTACATTAAACCTGAGAGAGTTTAAGTCGTAGACCTTACTTACTGCATGGAGCAGAGTCCTTTTCGAGAAGCTAACGGGTTCGCAGTTAGTCAAGAATTTCAAGCATACTGTGGGACCTGAAGGTTCATTACCGCATTCGCAAGTACCCGCTACATGTCTCTAGCCTGAGCCATATCAATACAATCCATTCCCCCACATCCCACGTCCAGAAAGACCCATCTGAGTATCCTCCCATCTACGCCTGTCTTCCAAGTGGTCTCTTTCCCTCAGGTTTCCCCATCAAAACCCTGTTTAGACCTCTCCTCTCCCCATACGTGCCACATCTCCCGCCCATCTCGTTCTTCTCGATTTGATCCCCTGAACAATACTGTGTATGGAGCGCAGATCATTATGCTCCTCATTATGCAGGCTTCTCCAACCCTCCCCCCCCCCCAACACCCCGTCCATCTTAGGCCTAGTAAGTTCAAATAGTGTGCAATTTAATCATTCTTCTCAAAGTAACAATATTCTTCCAAACAGAATTTTCTTTCGTATCTAACTCGATTTCAAATAAATCCCACATTTAATATTAACCAGGTGTGTTTTCATTGTGCTGCCAACTATTATTATAAATGTACTTATTAATTAACACTGCACTTGGCAGCAAGTAAGCAAGTGAACTCCGAACGGTTCCGAAAACGGAATTTCACACTGAGTGCTACTAGGTTTCTGGGTTTTTACTACTGTCTCGTATTCAAAATAACTTACAACACAACCTCTACGGAACTAAATCTGTGCCCATTGTCAAATGAAAAGCCACCAAAATGCCTACTATGTGGGGCGCGACAGACACAGTTGTTCATAAACACCCGACCTGTATTTCAATCTCCGAAATTTGTGTTATTTCTTACTACGAGTAGATGTACTAATTCCAGGGACCTAGCATCTCTAAATCATTCAGCAAGCTACGACACAGTGCAAGAACTTAAACTTATATTCGGTTCATAAAACACATTCAGCAGCAATGTAAATAAATTTGGTTTTACAGTAAAAGAGAGGGGTTTCTTTTGCCTGCGTACCAGCCTATGAAAGTCTGTTGGGCGTGGAGGTAACAATCCCGACTCTTTACTAAAACCTTCATTAGAAAGTAGTCAGTACTCAGCTTCAAGATCTGACCTCAAAACTCTCGGGAATGCATTCACACTGCTTGCCGTGTAAGAGGCTGTGAGGACTCGAGTAAGCACGGCACAGTGACGAAGGAAACGGAGAACGGTAACTCCCAAAGGAACTGTCCCTTAAGTGCTCCCCTATTTTATCTGTCCACTCTCTCTTCACAGGTCTTGTCACTTTCATCCAGAAGCCGAAAATTCGATGGCAGAAATGAGACCGAAAATTTGCATACTTTGAGCCTTGGTGCTTGACCACCAGTGGAAAACACGGTACAGAAATCCCAGAGATATGTAGTGGTTCAAGTGCCAATCCCGCAGTACAAAGAACCGATTTTAACGTCAACTTGTTAGTGGTTTGGAGGGTATGTGACCAGACATTCAGCAGGTGCTAATGACATATCGCCGTACAGCTTGTAGGTAAGGAGAGTGGATATGAGAGAGCTGTGTTCGGAGAGTTGGTGCCAAACAGAATTTAACCCTCACATTTCGAATATGTTTGGTTAATATAAATTAGGAAAGATATTAATAAACTACATTCAGATAAAACGACGTGTTAATGGGCTTCTAATTTTCACTTCACTGAATAAACAAAGGACCTATATATATATATATAACGCCGAAAGCTACCTTCGGCGGTGGTCTGGCCCCATACGGAAACACACCTTACAAAGCCCTTCAACGAGGCCCAATTTTTACAAGTGTTGTAGCCTTGAACTTTTTCTTCCGCTGTTGCTCATGCGTTGCGGAACAATGAAACAATTATCCTCATAAGCACGCACGTACAAATTGTGAAGCTATGTATTTGGCTATTTCACAAAAGTCTCGAGAATTCAAGTTCGGGTGTTAGAATGAGGTCAGCTAGCTCAGAGTAGGATATGATGCAGGTGGATGGGTGGAATACTGGGTAAGTTTTGATATTTGAATGTAGTTGTACATGGGGATGCTGCGGGATGTTGCATCTTGAACAAATTACTATTGGATTATTTCCTTCTCTTCTAGACGTCATAGACAACACTAAACCTGCTGGCTAGCAGTGAGGTCGTAGTATATAGCCTACGGTTTACTTTAACAGTCAAAATTAACAAAAGCCAGAAGCTTCTGTTTTGTTTCGTGTTCCACCTCACACTTTAAAGTGTAACCGACAGTAGTAGAAAAATTTCCATAAGAAAATCCGTGCATAATAAAAAAGTCGGCAATCTTTTTCAACTTCAACAGGGATAATTTTTGTTACTTTTTACCTTCAACGACCCCCTGTGGTTTACATATTACGAGGTGGCTATCAATCAACATCAACACAACTATTTACCAGAAATTAACAGGTGAGTTACACGTCTTCATATTTCGATCACTACGTGGAAATCTTCAGGTCATTAAAATATATAAAATTAAAATTAAAATTACAATTACAATTACAATTGCAACTTCATTTTTATATGGTTAGTTTCAATACTAATTTTACTTCTATGTACTTTAATGGCCTGAAAATGACCACCTGATGGTTGAAACACGCAGCTAAATAACTTTTATGATGAAACCTAATAAACAGATGAGTTAATGGTGAGTGGTAAATAACCTCAAGTGCAATATTTCATCAGTATCTCTACAAAGCTTTATAGACGAATACAATAAATACAAAATTATTTGTAAATGCTGGTGAAATTAATTACTCTGAAACAGAAAACCGAAGGTAAATTGTTAAACTGCAGAATTTCTCTCTCTCCCTTAAGCACAGTAACTGCATGTTAATGCAGTCGCTGTAACTGTCAACGCTATCAACCCCTTCCACAACTCTGAACCCATACCCAACCCCAACAGCTCCGCCTACATGTACTGAAATTCTGCCGAGTATACAAGTATTGAAGAGGGTTGGTTGGTTTTCGTACATGGCTCAAAGGGAAGCAGAAGGGAGAAGTATTTTTATATACGTCAGTCATACGGGCGCAGCAAAGGTAGAGAATGTAAGAGAAAATGAGATAGAAGCAAAGACAGTTGAAGAAAATAAAGATAGACGTTCACGATGTCGATAACTGATGGACGGAAGGAGAAGAATTCAGAAAAGGAAAATATTCTTCCAAGGAGTGTGGTGCACACAGCGTACCAGTGACAATGTTGTAGGAGCTGGAAGTGGGGTGGGGGGTGGGGGCTTTAAGAAAGCACAAGGTAATATTATTAAGTCCATCCCCATTCAAACTCATCCCATTGGACTCATACTTCTTTTTTCTTCCTTTTGGCGAGCAGCCCATCTTGACATCACATTTCTGATCCGGGAAAATAAGGGCATTTAGAGGGTTCCCTGAAGGACTGTGTTCACCTCTCATTGCCTTTGTACAATCCATGTTCATCTGTCGTTACTTTTAAAAAATCGGTACTTTATATCCAGAACACCACTAATTATTTTACAGAAAGTAAGCCTGTGACAGACCTTAACTCTTTGGACACTGAAGTTTATCTAAATGAAATATAGACAATTAGTTTATAATTCACAAGGAACTGTCTCCATTATAAAGACCAATTATTTAGTGTTGCTCAGGAAAACAGTCACTAATTATGAGACTATGATAACCGTGTACAAGAAAGACTTTCTGTGCGTAAAATGAAGAGATTTTCAATATCACAGCCAATGGTATGTATAGGTACCTCCGGGACCCAAAGGGGTCATAAAATACATAACTGACGCGATGAGGATGAGGAAGTAAGGCTCCCTGTTAACAATTTCAGCTATACAAGCGATAACAAGCAGGGCTGGCATAAAATGTTTGAAGTCTTTTGTATCGTCCATGACCATTTGCAAAATACTGTATGGAGCACAAGTCATTACAGGTGTCAGAACACAGCCACGTGTAAACATTTATTAAAACGTAACCGAGACCAGTTTCCTGTTCGAAAATTTCTTACAAGAAATTCGTTGGAATAGTATAATTGCTCACTTGTAAGGAAAATACCATGAACATACATCACCCTCTGTCGATCATACAAAGGTCTCACAGCTAATGGTGTGGACCGTTCGATAATTACAATCAAATTTCAACCTCACGTGGGGCATGAATGTTTGACATGTTGTATTTTTTTATGTTTATGTAGTTGTGTGTGGGCACAGGCATTGCAATGTGGACATCACCCGTCCGAATTTTCATATCAAATGTCTACGGACAAGATTCATAAAACTGATTGATGGATACCGTGGGCTGCTCCAGCTTGTGGTAACACACGAGAAGATGCCTCTCTTCTCTAGCACGAACCCACACAACGAAAACATCAGTGCAAATATTGCTCCAGCAGTGTGACGTCTTCAGAGTCGACGTTATTCTCAAGAAAAGTGCAGCAAACTCTTCAAAAGTGGAGAATACCTCCAACTGTGAGGCAATTTTTACCAATTAGTAGTAGAGTTGGTAGGTGTATGAACCTCAGAACGTCACACTACAGCGTCTTCTGGGATCAGGTATATTAAACTTTGGATTTATACCTCTTCAACTTAAACCTCAACCTCAGTCTCGAAGATATTCGCTCTTCTGGGATGTTACTATACGTAGTTTGGCAGCTGGTTCCCGACATTTTGGACAGCCATCGGTCCCATTTTCAAGGGACCAGAATGCTTGACCTTTCAATATGGGACCATTGGTATGTCCCAGAAGTCAGTAACCAGCTGCCAACTTACGCCGCCTAACATCCCAGAAGAGCGAAAACCTCCTCTAAACGGCAGCGGAAGCCTGAAATCTAAGTTACAAACCGCAGCACAAAGTATTGATGTATGCCTATTTTTCTGTGTTTACTTGCGTGTACGTTCAACAGCTCGCAGATGTAAGTCTTCCTCGTATTCGAAATACAGGCCTACTGTGGGTTTCTGAAAGGAATTCACCGTCCTCGGCAGTTGCCAAGTCAGTTCTAATCCAACAATCCTGCCAATATTTTGGATACTTATGATTTTCATTGCGGTTAGTACGGAGATAACACTCTTCTGGGATATGAAGGTTCGGATGAACCTGCTCAAACAACTTAAAGTAGAAAGTGAAGATCGGCACGTACATTTGAAATGTTCGTAAATGTTTGACGACGTCAAATTCTAAAATACGTTCTGTTAAGATTACTCACGACAATAACGCTATTTATTTCATATAAAAATTTATATTTTGTTTTTGGTGCGACAGCCCCCAGTGGGCCAGGACCTCATCATTCTCGAGGTTTATAGATCACACACAACGAAGCGCCACATTCGGTAGGACTCTGGATGAGTGATCAGCTCGTCGGAGATAACTCTACCTGACGACACACAACACCCACAACAGACGGACATCCATGCCCCCGGTGGGACTCAAACCCACAATCTCAGCAGGCGAGCGGCAGTAGACCTACGCCTTAGACCGCGCGGCCACTGGGACCGGCAAAAATTAACATTAAATTTGTAATAATGACAGTACAACGTCCCTATTGCAACATGGGTAGGGGAGTACACGACACACTGTTGTTTCGGGTTAGGTTTCCGAACTCCTGCACGGATTATGGTTAACGACAAAAAGTACCGGCAGACAAGATGGACTTGGTTCGAATTTAACTAGACTGCCTATACGGTGGGTGTAATATGCTGTTACACTCACTGGAGTAACATCATTACAAAAGTTGTTGTTTGTTTATACAAGTGTATAATTACTTGGTTGGTTACTTACTTGATTATTCACAATTTATTTACTTGTAGTTCATGTAACGATTCTCAGCAGATAAGAATACAGGTAGGTTTCACCCTTTTTTTATAGGCTACGAAGGGCCTTAGGGTGAGCAGCGGTATAGCTCTACTCTTTCTAGGAACTCGGCACTAGATGGGGATGGGGGTCAGCCCCACGCCCCGGCCGCCTCTACTCCCGGGAAAAGCCCGGTACCCATTGTACAGGAGGCCGGCTGGGCATCAGGGCCGTTCTGGACAGGTGCGGAAAATCTCGCCCCCACCGGGATTCGATCCCTGGACCGTCCAGCCCGTAGCCAGTCGCTATACCAACTACGCTACCCGGCCCCCGCAGATAATAATATAAAGGGCCTATAAAGTATATGGATTAATAATTCATGGATTGACAACTATATGGAGGAAAGCTGTCGTTGCCCAGTACAAGCTAATATTCCGGAATTTGCATCAGGGGTGAGCGACAGAGAGAGAGAGAGAGAGACGAAGGAATAGCACGAAGAACCTTATCAGGAAAAAACGATTTTAAGTTCGGAATACGAGTCACAAGCCTCCAAAACACACACAAAAAAAAAATCAGAGCCAACACCTCGAAGGCGATATTGGGCAGCCTTTTATATTGATAACCACCCGGATGATGATAATAAAATACGTTTACTTATTCTGCGAACCTACGTTAAAATAGTATGAATGCGACCTACATCCTACGGTACGTTTAGTCTGAGTATATCCCAATAATGGCTGTTCAGGTCCGACTCCTCCAGACATTGACATACGAGTTATGTCCTCTCCGCCTATCATGATGTCCTCCCGAGGGACTACTGCCCACGCAGTGTTGTCTGCTTCACGTAACTGCTCCCTGATGTCGCCATACTGGAACGCTGTTATGCGTCGCGAAGTGGCCAGGGACAGAGCCACCTGGTGCCGCGCATGCACATCATCCTGTCACACACCTTCGACTATAGTTCTACTCACATTATCGCAGATAAATGTACGTTTGGGATATGAAGATGTGCAATAGGCTCCGAAACTCATGCCTAGCATCGTTACATTGAATGACCAGCACAGCTGAGAAAGGCTGTGTAGTGGAAATGCTCTACATCAGTATTCTGATTGCGCCCGACTTTAGCCGCGACACTGAGGCATCTCGTGGTTTACCCTAGGTCTTCCAGGCAAATCCGGTTATAATAAGTAAACGATTCTAAGAGCGCTTTCTTCCATTTCCTTCCCCAATCATAATTCATCAACCACACAGTCGATTCTATGTAATCTGAGATATGACGTCATCATAAAATAGCATAAAACACAAAACTGAGAGCGTCGATGACACCTTCGTCATTTTTAGTCGCGTTCAAAAAATTGCGAAAAGCGACTATTAGCTTCGTCATGTCTGTCTTCCAGTCCGTGTGTCCGAACGTCCGTCCGTCTGTCCTCATGGAAAAACTCCCACTGGAAGGATTTTTATGAAATATAAGTATTTTTTCAAAAATCTGTCCAGAAAATTCAATTTTCATTATAATCTGACAAAAACAGCAATTAATTCACATGACGACTAATATACATTTTTGATCATATCTCGCCGAATTCTCCTTAGAATAAGGAATTATATACCAAGTTGTCGAGACAATCAAAATAGAGATTAATCCAATAACATTTTGTGAAAATCGTGCCGTTCATGAGATATGTGGGAAAATACTGTACAGCCACACAGGCCAGACGAAAATATAGCGCACGCGCATTTCAAGCTGAATACCTAAGGCTACAGACACATAAACAGAATGCGTAATACTTATCGTTTTTTCACTGCTACAATTGTTGAACGAAAATGTCTCCATGTTATGTTATACGTACTTTGCCTATCTTGTTATTTCCATACAGATGAGTGTTAACATTTCAAAGAGAAAAGACATACTACAAAAAGTACAATGGACCTTCTGTCGCCGCTGTTATCAGGCAAAATAACCGTAAAATTTGTTCCCAAGTCTGAGTTAAAGAAAATTTGTGGCGGATGCTGTAACATGAAACGTAATTCTTCAGTGTTTCCACGGATCTTCCTCGCTCCCACGTTGATACATCAGGGCCTAAAGCTTCTGGTTACATGTTTCCTGTAGCACGTTACACTTCCCGCACGATGCAAGTTACAAATTACTATCCTCAACAACAACAGTCGATTGTCACACACAGTCCGTCACAAGGCGCAGTGTGAAGGAAGGAATGGAACGAAAGTACAAAAGAACCAAAGTCTGAGTCAGTGGTAAAGAGAAAGGAAACTACAGAGCTAGGTAATAAGTTGAGGGGCATACAAAGGACAGAAGTGTGGCAGAGAAGCCATTTAACAAACACGAATATGAAGATCTTCGACAAAGTGCTGTCCTACAAATATGTCCTATCACTAGAATGCAAAATTTGAGGTCCTTACGGTTGTACCTACGAAGGTTCTACTTTCTCTAATAAAAATCAATGCTGTCTGGCAGAAATTTGATGACGTTTTGGAGAAACCTGCTGTTAGTCTTCACCCTCCCAACATAAATAGGCTTAGCGCGTTCTCTCGATACGTCAGTAAATTTCTAGCAGGTTGCACGGACTCACATTCTAGAAAACACTAATCTTATTTTATTACGACGGTAACTGATTTCACGGTTCAGAGGAAATCTGGAGACGCTGACGGTCGCACGGATGATCAGGAAATTCTCCGTCCCTATTAAGTCCGTCAGTGTGTTTACAAGAGAAAGTTAAGTGGGGTGTTCCTTTAATCACAGATCTGTGTTTGTAATTACAAGCAACGCCAATAAATAAAGACAGGTAGAAAGAAAGAAAGAAAGAAAGAAAGAAACTCGAAAAAGAATGGGGAGAAGAGCAAAAGAAAGGCACAGCTTTCGTTTATGTCTTAATAACTTTAACTAGTGTTGGATTTCAAAGCGGAAAATATCTTTAAAAAGTTTACTGCGATGCGTAGTATAAAATAACGAACGTGTTTTTTCCCTTATTATTGCCTGGGCAACATAATTTTTGTGTCTTTTCGTGCTAAAATAATTACGGTATTGGTTCCAGCTCGCGAAATTAAGTCTCTCGAACCAGCAGTTACTGCTTTACTTTATGGCTTGGCAACATGGCGGCATAGCGTACAGTGGTAAAGAGATATGAAGCGCTGGGAAATACTTTCAGAGCAACAAGGACATAACGGTCATCTTCTCACGAAAAAATCAGAACAGAGTTATACATGACAAGTTGACAGTCGCAGTATAAGTCTTTCGGCATGGTGCACTGGAGGTATTCATTCAGTCTTCTCAAAAGTTGCGTTGCGTCCGTGGGTGACTTGTGCCCTACGTTCCTCGGAGAAAACTGATTACTGTTTTCTTCAAGCGTGAACAGTACAAAAAGATATGTCGCCCCTGGAATAAGAGACCACAACGTTTTCTCGAAACGTCGGACAGCAATCATCCATTGACGTTGTGCCACATCCAAGAAATTGGAGACCTCAAGGTGAGAGTCGCTCAACTGGCCAAAATGACGAAAAAAGAAATGGACAAGACGATAAAACATAAAAATAAATATGAATCTGTCACAGCCCAGCAGTTACTATATGTACAACCCACTTCATAGGTACAAGTTCCAATATTTTTAGGCACGTTTGCAAAATTGAGTGAAGCGACTATTAGATTCATCATATATTAATAATTGCCCAACGAGATGCAACACAAAGCAGTCTATTTATTATTCTGCAAGTTCACTCTACATGTTTCGTGTGTCAACCACACCCATCATCAGGAGTACACAAAACTTCAACTACAGCATCAGGTACTCCGCTACCTCCCTCCAACGTGGCAAAGCTAGCTTGGCCACGTTGGAGGGAGGTAGTTGCACAGAAAATATGGCCAGTACCGGAGGCTGTAGTTACAGTTTTGTGTACTACTGATGTGGGTGTAGTTGACATCCGAAACATGTAGAGTGAACTTGCAGAATAACAAATAGACTGTTTTGTGTCCCATCTCATTGAACAATTATTAATATAGATCAGCGATGCTCGGAACCATAAACATAGCTTCATCATGTCTTGTCTGTCAGTCTGTAAGTCTGTCCGTCCGACCGTCCGCATGGAAAAACTCAGCTCCCACTAGATGGATTTCATGAAGATTGATACTTGGGTAGTTTTCGAAAATCCGTCGAGAACATTCAAGTTTCATTAGGATCTGACAAGAATAACGGGTACTTTACATGAAGACCAACACGCGTAGCTCACTTCTTCTTAGAATGAGAAATTTTTTAGATAAAAATGGTAGAGAAAATCAAAACACATGCTTTATGCTAAACAACTATTTTCGACAATCGTGCCCTTTGTGAGATAACGATAAAAAAAGTACTCTACAGCCGGAGATGTCACAAATGACAGCATGGCGCATGCGTATTGTATGCGGCATAAGTAAGGCTATAAACACACATTCAAAATATGTAATACTTGTTGCTTTTCCACTGCAAAAATAGTTGCGCGAACGCGCCTCAATGTTACGTTATACGTATGTTGTGTCTTGTGGCCACTATGAAGAACAGGAGCAACAACGTACTCAAATATACTGCCGTTTCTCTTTAATTTTTTTAATTCTCCACGTAACTTATGTCTATAATCTTCATACCGCCTTAAATAGAGTCCGCCGCTAGACTCCTCATGGCCTGCTGAATGAACTACATACCAACACATTCGGTTTCTTCTGTATAACATAATCTCTTTGTGGAAATTACTTTTGAAATAGTTGAATATCACTGAGGAATAAAGTTTTGTCCAAATCTGAATCTCCGTCATCAGTACGGTCAAAACTTAAAAACAAGCCGCCCTTAGGGCCAGTCAGCATAGGTTTACCGTTAGATTGTTCACGTCAGATAGGTAGGTAGGTACTGGACGGAAGGAGGGAGGCTGGTAGGTAGATAGGTACGTTCTTACGTACGTGTGTAAAGTAACTTCAATTGTGTCATGCTCACTGAGCATATTTTCGGAAGTAACTAGCTTTATTACCGCTATTACAGAACGACCAATAACCAAGGATCTACACACTATAAACTGCTGTTTACTTTTGGAATCGTAAGAAACACGTAAATAATTTGGGTTGGCAAAATGCAGATGCGCTTAATTAAACTGGGTGGTACCCACAATAACTACTGTGCTTTTATGAGTTAATATATCTTCCCTCTTTCCTCTCCTTCGCCATCAACATGAAATTCAAGTATTTGGTGCTACAAGCATGTTCCATTTTTCAGAAAGTTTAAAAATAGGCTTTCAGCCATCCCCCCTCCCTTGTCTCTGTCCCTTTAATATAATTGAAACAATAAAGCTCATTCACTTATCATGATAGTATAATTCGTTTTTGCACCAATCGTTTCTTGTACTCTTTGTATATACATAGTGCCACTTCCTTACACCCAGCGTCTCTTCCAACCTATCTCACACTCCATTTTCCTTATACCCATCACCCAAACCCATTTCACCAATCTCGTAACAAACATAATTTCGTTTCATTTGTCTTTTTCTTTTTGTAACAATCTTGGAACTTATCATATCCTTCTTTGTTATATGAAAGAGAGGGGGATGCAGGGCTGGTTATTAATTAATAACTTGAAGCACAGTACTAGATGGAATAAGAGAAATACAGAAGACAGACATTCTGGACATAAACTACTGAAAGAATTCGAAAAAGAGAAAAGGGAAGAATATTTGAATAGGTTGTTTCTGCCGTTCGTAATAGCGCCAATAAGCCACTACCCATGTCCTTTCTTTTCTCTCTTTAGTTCTTTTACTCAATTTTCTGCGTCTAGCTGAAGGAAAAGATTCATCAGTTGCCACAATTCAGTTTCTGTTGTTACGTCTACAATTTTAAAGTGTTTCGTTACAAGTTAAACACCGCATTATTCTTTTAAAGAGAGTTCGCTCCATAAAAAGAGTTACATGCATTAAATATAACTAACGAAATAAGGCAAAACAAATGGCACAAGACGTTAAGGATTCTGTTGATCTGTCCTATCGGCAATCAAACCGCTGTTGTCCATTCCACTTCAGTAGCCTATTTCTGACTTGTCACGTACAACACCGAGTACTTAACTAGTTTTAGGAAGTGTGTCATCCCCGTTATGTGTGTGAAACTAGGAAAAGGTGTGCAGTCAAACACAACTTAATCACTGATGTGTATTTAATGACTATGTGATGGAAACAACTACAAGTTTCGGCCTGTATTGGCCATCATCAGGTTGTCTAGGGAACTTCCCTAGACAACCTGATGATGGCCAATACAGGCCGAAACATGTAGTTGTTTTCATCACATAGTCATTAAATACACCTCAGTGATGAAGTTGTGTTTGACTGCATACCTTTTCCTACTTAACTAGTTGTTCCTAAATGCCAGGCCACAAGCTAGACGCAATCTGATTTAAATCACCATTCTCGTTTTCTTATCCCTCTTACCCCAATGGCCCACAGTGCACCCGACGTTTCAGTAACCATGACATGCTGACCCGGACAGTCAGACTGAAGCGCTGGAAACGTTAATAAATTAATCTGCAATCCACTTGTAAAGGAAAAGGCAGACGCATCAAAGCCTAGCGCACCAAGCACGCGAATCTCAATGCTATCTCCAGGGCGCCACCACGCGTTTATCTTTCCGCTCTGGTGCCACGTGCTGCTCTGACGTCATCATCACACGAGATGAAGTGTTCGGCCTTGGTGAAAGAATGACACAAGGTGCATCATTCAGGTAGAGCCCTCAGCCATAAACAGAATGGTTGTAATGGTTGCCCTCTTCCAGCACACGAAAGAAACCGAAATTAACTGGAAGAAGGAAGGTAGCCTAGAGCGTGCGCATACCCACACTTCAGCGATGTCTCAAATCGCAAAAAACGTAAACAGACGTGGCTATGGAGAGTGGCGTACCCAGGAATTTTGTTCGGGGGAGGGGGGGGGGGG
>Ga0123352_10007094_pt1 | contig 17235 bp, 10 predicted proteins | sample TergutLab28metaG_FD_89700 | JGI IMG/M metagenome (GOLD analysis project Ga0123352, IMG submission 89700) | Labiotermes labralis P1 segment gut microbial communities from Petit-Saut dam, French Guiana - Lab288 P1 | ecosystem: Host-associated > Arthropoda: Insects > Digestive system > Gut ... | reverse complement strand
TTTTCCTCTACATACATTTTTGTGACCTGAAGATGGCCCACAGTGGCCGAAACATGTCGTCGTCAGCATAATAAATAGGATACAAGACAGTTGTGTTTTGACGTAGCCCATTCCCTCCCTAATACCTGACTTAGTCGGACAGACCACACAGCGATGTGTTTATACTGTGTATATTCCTACGTCTAAAAACCTGATTGACCTCAGAATTATGGGGAAAGAAATAATAAATTATAGAAATAAAAATAATTACGAAAGGGAGGAAATAAATGTTCCTAATGAAGTCTCCATATCACAGCAAATCACCACTCCTTTAGGTGGGCAGCAGCAAAACGCGTGGGTAATAAGGGCAGGAATCAGCCTAAGTGATGGGTGGTAATAGCTTCTGGAGTACTGGATTAGAGTCTCTCCGCAAACGGGGAAAAAAACTCAGGAAGAGAAATACATAACAGATACCCAGACGTTTATATCCGTTGTCGAGCGATTAGATATCAGGGTCTAAGTAAAATAAGCCATTTCCCATACACAGGACTGGAAAACAAGTGGCTGAACCGACAGACGATATCATAGCACGCATTTAACTAACGCAACTATACACGTTTCACGTAAAATGTGAATGGTGGTGTGTAATGCCTAGGCACGACGCCATGATAGCGTGTAGCTGAAATGGATCTGAAGCTGAAGGCATTCTTAACGTAGGCCCTAGATGGAGTTGAATGGTTTGTTTCACTCTCTGGTCTCTGTAATTTAATTATTCGGTTCTCCACCACACTTTATCGACTGAATTTGTTACACGGCGTCGAATGGCATGGACCAGAGATTAATTGAAGTATCTGGAAGGCACTGGTCGTTAAATACTTCAAGACATCGTTCCAGAATTCCACCTGCAGGCACTAAAAGAATCGTAAAGAGCATGAGGCTTCAAACCGAGTTTCAAAACCGGTCCTACTGAGTACGGTGTAAAAGTTACATGCACTTGACCACGACGTTCTATTTGGTTGTTTCGGCCACGGGAAAAGAACACCGGTGACTCAGAAAATTCGATGATGGTGGGATTCCAGAGCAGATATGGACAAAGTGATGGTAATGAGAAAAATTCATACCCCTTCTATGAACCGAGTCGTGTCTGTACTGCACATTACCGACCGAGTTGTACCGGGCCGTTTGGTGTAACTAAAAGCGATGTAACGAAATAAGAAACAGAAGACATGAATCTTATAGTAGATCCCATAACCAAAATGGCAACTGAGCAGCGAATACTGTAAAATAAATTACAACATTTTGGCTTTCAAGTAAATAGAATTCACATTTCCACTTTACCCTAAGGTATACCCGTAAAGACAAACGGTTCCCACAGGAGGAGAAAAACGTTAGATATCCTGGATTTCCAAGGAAAAGCTCAACACTGTGTCTGAAATTATCAAACACACAGGAGCACAGAATGTTTGTATTTCCAGCATCCTGAAAACAAAAATTTTCTTTCTCACCAAACAGGGTTTTTTTTACGACACATCGCCTTATCTGAGTAAAGAGGGCAAAGGCATATTTGCTGTCTTACCTCAACTCTTTAATTCGTAGTAGTTAGTATACGTACTCTTAGGTTTAACACTATCAGCTGTACATTTGGCAACATAATGTATTTGTGTTCCGTATGGTTCTTACAACAAACAGTGATTACTTCCATATACAGCCTTAACAATTTGGTCTTTACAATAGAAGCACTCTGTATTCCATGCGTAATATGCGTAACGTGGCTTATGACATGGGAGGGGGGGGGTAAAATTGAAAATGGGTATTGGGAACTCAGATGCCTCTTTTCTGAGCCCTGTAAAACGCGGGTTTTTTCATTTTTTCTGTCTTTACACCACCAAAATAATAGCCTACAAAATGTTACTATTTTTTATTTGCCCCTCTTCAACTCAGTAGCCCAGAAAACACCCTTCTTAGGGAGAAAAAAAAACATTGGGAGTGGGGGGGGGCGATTGCCCCCCTTGCACCGCCTACGTCATGCCTATGTTCTGTGAGGCAGAAACTGACTTTTTATGTACAACGTACATTAACTTCAGTCTTCAAAGCGTTAAAGGACAGACACCTCATCGTGTCTCAGCTGTTCACATCATAATGTTGTTCACAGATTAAAGCGCTAGTACATACACGTATGCCGAAACACTATTTTCTCGTTCTTGCTCACTGTGCTGACCAACAATATAAGACAAGCATACATTTCTGCAGTTCAGTCAGCATATTTTATCGATTTTGGAAAATATTAGTGGTGTTTAATGTCGAAACTAGAAGTACCACTTTAAAATAGGACAAAAAGATGTCGATATACACTACTACAATTATCTAATTCGTACCATGAGAGGGAGGGGGGACGGAATACCCCTCAAACCAACTGACGGATTGCATTCACTCTATTTCTTTTGTTAGTTCTTGTTTTTCTACGTATTTCGTTCCTAGCTAGTTTAATTACGATATTTAACCTTGTACTTATATCAGTACCATGTCATGTATACACCAAAACAGTCACTGGATCTGTTACTCACTTCATTTTACCCCCGACTGACTTATTTAGTCACTGCAATTTAAAAAAAAAGTTTGTTAGTTAACAGGGCTTAACAAATGGACTAATGTAGAACAAAAAGGAGTTGGGAAGGAAGATATAGTAGTCTATTTCAACGCACTATCCTGTAATTTACTTGGAGGTGTTAAAAACACGCAAATTATCAGCCACAGTAGTCGGAAAATGGGACGACGATCGAACACGAGTACTTACGGAGACAAAGCAGTATATAGAGAAGTTCTGTAAGGAGGTTGTTCAGTTCGAACAATATTTCGACTGCAGGTCGAAGTGAACAGCTCTATCTGTGTCACAGCTTCTATAAAACAGAGTAAAATCCCGAGTAAGGGTACCATAAGCGTTTTAATAACCCCATAAAAGCTACGTGTAATCGGAAAGACTTGAAACAACCTACTTGCAGCTACAAGTTTAACGTCGTCTACCGTTTAATGAGTAGTCTGAGGCAGGGTTGCAACGTCTCATTTTGAAGCTGTAAATTCTGCTGCAGAGTGAGACAGGCAGAAAAATGAATCGTGTTGAATAAGGCGTTGAGGGGAGGGTCTATTACGCGGCAATGACACTAATTAATAAATTATGGGTATGGCACAGTTCCGACGACATTGCCTCCTTGAGTTCTGAGTCGAGTTAATTGCAGGCTCTACTGTTACTGCTGCTTCTATTGCACTGCCTTCTGGCCCCTCGTCTTGTTTCTCCAAACTGCCTAATCACATATCATTCTTCGTCTAATAACTCATTCATAAACTACTGTCCTGATGCAGCAGACAGTTATTCAAATTGCCAAGAATTTCTGTGCTCTTATGCAATCCAAATGTGAAATCTCGTGTTCTCAGCGGCTACCAAATGAGCAGCATCTTCATAGACTTCACCGCAAATCAATTATCACACTTTATTTCTCAGAATTTTTAAATCTCATCTGTGTTCCAATGTTCAGACCCTTCCGAGTTTTCACACCTAAACTCATCTAATGGTAGAGGCTCTTCAGTCAACAGACGACAATCATTTATTTGGTTATGAAATTCAAAACTCTTATAAAACCTGGAATTCCGTCAACACGACCGAAAGATCAGCCATCGGATGTTAACATGAGCCAGATAAAACCAATTATTTCAGCATAATCGTGTCTATATTACACCTAGTAAGAGGTTATCAACAACTGTTCCATACTCTGTGTAGAATACGTACAACTGTTCACTACTCTGTGCATAACACATAACACAACTGTTCACTATTCTGTGCAGAATACGTACAACTGTTCACTACTCTGTGCATAACACCTACAACTACTGTTCACTATTCTGTGCAGAATACGTACAACTGTTCACTACTCTGTGCAGAGTACGTACAACTGTTCACCACTGTGTGCATAACACATAACACAACTGTTCACTATTCTGTGCAGAATACGTACAACTGTTCATCACTCTGTGTATAACACATAGCACAACTGTTCACTACTCTGTGCATAACACGTACAACTACATCTACTCGATTTATGTCAGACGTGATTTTATCAAGGCACAAAATTCTTTCAGTCTCAGCTCTTCCTCCTATATTTCTCGAATACACACTACATTCACAACCGAGACAAAACAAATGAAGAAGAAGTAATTAGGTCAGAAAACTTTAATGTGTTTTTAAGTTGTAAAACACGTATTTAAAATGACTGTTATAGGTAGAATAAAATTTTTACAGAGAGAAGTTCATATTTATTTGTAAACCGTATTAGATGGAACTTTTCATGCAGAAGTGCTTAATGAAGTACATAAAATTATAGGAATATATAATGAATAAGTTATAGGTCAAAGTGTTTACGTATCAGTTTTATGCCTCTAACTAAGAGATATTGGATAGTGGTAGTCGTTTACTACCCTTCGGCCAATAGCGTCATTGCAGAGAAATCGTAATTGCCACAAAACCAAAAAGATGTTTCGGATATACAGGAGGCTCACTCTGTACAGCTAAGTGTTACATACGGTACGCATCTGGAACAAAACCGTTCATACAGGTAATTTGTACTTACACAAACGATGTAAGGTTAAAAATACACTTGAAAGTTTGAATATGTATGGAAAACCAGTTGTACATTTGACATGAAAAGGTAAAGTGATCCCGTTACAGGCCCGGTGTGGCCCAGAGGACGGGTAGAGGTATAGCTCTACTCTTCCATGACCGCGGCACTAGAAGGGGATGAGTGGTCAGCAGCACGCCCCGGCCACACTTTACCCACGGGAAAGACCCGATACCCATTGTACAGGAGGCTGGGTGGGCCCCAGGGCCGGTCTGGACGGGCGAAAAATCTCGTCCCGACCGGGATTCGATCACGGAACGTCCAGCCCGTAGTCAGTCGCTATACCGACTGAGCTACCGGGCCCACAGTTTTGACATAGGAAACACATAATATAAACTGAAGAAAAGTACCACAATCTGTAAAACCGTTACTTTGTATGTATTCTTACGTAAATTAAAAGTCTTCCTCGACAGATTTAAAATATATAATCGAAATGAAACCCTATATAAATTAGGGTAAAAGGGGTTAACTTAGGCCACTTAAGTTTCGAAAACAAGGCCTTGGCAATTAAGGTCCAAATATTGTGGCATGTCAAGCTGTGTCCATTGTATCACGACTGCTCGACCCTTCATACGAATTCATTAAGTTTGTTTCAAACATCGATACTCAACTATTTGCCAGTCCATAAAATATGACAACCGAAAGATATGAATCTCTTGCAGCACCGCTGTCAGAAACCAAAATCTCCTAAGACATTTAATTATTAATTCGTAATAAAAATTCAATGTTCAAAATCACAAGAAAATGCCTCTCGGGAAAGAAGAATCTCGGTTTTTGAGATATTCATCCTATGGCTTCCTGATCAAATCACCGGCTGAGTGGTAGATGGAAAAGCCTGAGAATCAAGGTTGTAAGAAATGCAGGAATCGCGTGCACCACCTACGGCAAATACAGACACTAGAATTTCGTTACCTTTTACTAAAAGGGTGTAAGTGGAGGTGGAGGTTCACGCTCCGGTCACATTTAATCTCCGGAATAGAACAGCCAGTGGTAATTCTGTTGGAGACGGGTAACAGCAGAGTTACTTTGGCAACGGTGGTTGCACAATCAACAGAGCTCAACCGGAAGCAGAGTGGACCCCGGCCGTTCCGTCGGTCGCTACATCAAAAGGCTAAGAAAAAAGGATCGCTGGCAAATTAATTCCGAAGAACACTGCATATAACCACGCCCTAGGTTTTTCTTCGTGCAGTGTTGATTCTCGCAACAAACATACAGGACCACAGTCGACAGCAACAGCTAACTACATGCTCGGTCAGCAGAGGCTACTAGAACAGTGCACCGAGCTTTTCAGTCACAGAAAAAAATGTTGTCTATTTAAGACTAATATTAAGTGACTTAAGCCGGTCCCAGTGGCCGTGCGGTATAAGACGTAGGTGAACGGCCGCTCGCCTGCAGAGACTGTGGGTTCGAATCCCACCGGGGGCATGGATGTCTGTCTGGTATGAGTGTTGTGTGTTGTCAGGTAGAGGTCTCTGCGACGCGCTGATCACGCGTCCAGAGGAGTCCTACTGACTGTGATGCGTCGTTGTGTGTGATCTAGGAACCTCAAGAATACGAGGCCATGGCCCGCGTTGGGCCACAGCGCCACAGGAAAAAAAATAGGTGACTTAAATAAGATATCACAATATACATATGCACGCATACGATGAAGGCGAATATTAAATAAATATTTATGAAAATGGAAAGCTTGTCTCTATCCAGGCCATGAAGGCATATATAGAGTGGGCCAAAAGTAGGTATACAGACCATCAACACTATACTATATACAATATACTATATACCTACTTTTGGCCCACTTTGTATGAGGAATAGAGATATAAGAAGCATTAATGTATATATATATATATATATATATATATATCAAAATGTTCCTTCCCGATTCCAGCGTTGAATAGAATTTACTGTCAAAGCATCAGTTAATAGCTTCAACGAACGTAAAACAAAGGGCACAAAACGAGCAGCAAGACGACGTGACGTTATGCTGCAATCTGAAAGGTGTGGGCGAATATTAGACTTAGTTTCAAAACGGAGTTTTCTCAGACTAACCGCAATACATAAAGTTCTGATTCCACTAACTTCATTAAGAACGTGCGCTACGCATATGAATGCCAGGCACTGTGCTAGAACAAGAGCAAGCAGAGGTAGCTGGTTTGGAGCTTGCAATTCGGTAACAAGTTCGGATATCCTCACTGAAAGTGTCGCGGCATTCCTCCGTCTCTCTACATGAATATTGCAGAGATGCCTGGGCATTTAAAAGAAGCTAAACAGAAATACTGAACGGGCAAAATGATGCTTCCGCGATATTTAGTGGACATTACCAACGAAAATACAGACATAAGAATAAAATTGAACGGGTCAACATAGTCACTAAAATCGAAATCAACTACGGACATGCGATTAGAAATAATTCCGTATTTTTTCGTTATTGTAACAAAGAGTGGCGGCATATAACACCGTACGAGTAGCACTGTCACTCCATTGTTGCTAAATACGATTTTGTGGTTTTGAAAATTTCTGTGCATTTATTTTCTAAGGTCACAGAAATTAACATTGACAAAAGACACTTTATTTAAAATATAAACCTAACTTTCCACAATTAGCCTCGTACGTGCGTAATTTTAATATCTCTAGTAACGATACATTACAATATATATCAGCAAACCACTTTACATAGACATACAAATATAAAAGTTATTAATAAACAGGGAAAATGGCCATTTTTTAATACAACTGCTTTACAATGAAATGGCTGCCTCTTCGTAGACTTACGTCAGTAATTGGAAACAAACTTGTATAATTGACAATATAAGCAACCAACAAGATGTAACAGTTTTCGTTTATGGATCTTTTTATTAATCTATTTGAATCTGCTCTACATGTTTCAAGCGACAAACTTGCCCATCCTGAGGAGCACTTTTTGACTGTATGTACAGCTTTTGGTACAATGCACCGATATTGTTGCAGACCGGCAGCAATATCGGTGCATTGTACCAAAAGCTGTACATACAGTCAAAAAGTGCTCCTCAGGATGGGCGAGTTTGTCGCTTGAAACATGTAGAGCAGATTCAAATAGATTAATAAAAAGATCAATAAACGAAAATTGTTGCATCTTGTTGATTGCTTGCATCGTTGTTCTAATGACGCATGGTCTCACAAACATCGAATTGTACAAATGACGCAGACATATACTTAATCCTAAACTGAAAATATTATGTCAAAACATATTAAATTTAAAAATCATAATCGAACGTATATATACTTCACCACATACGATGAAAATTTGTATATATGCGTTCTGTTAATATTTTTTAATATCTGTTGTTTTGACACAATACTTTTAACTTAGTACTGCGCACGTGCACGTCAATACGTAAATTATGTCCAGCTACTACATGTGAAACTACAAAATCGTCTTAGGCAACCTACCCACTCCACCACAAAACTGTCAAATTAAAAGTGGACTGAATTTGATTCAGAAACATCAGTCCTATATATATATATATATATATATATATATATATATATATACTCTTAAAAAAAAGGGTATTGTAACTATTGTAAACGTTTTACGTGATTACATCCGTACATGCCTAAATTATTTGTTGACATATGCAATGTTACGTCATTACACATTTATCTTTGTAATCAATCGGAGCTCCTTGATAACGTCCCACGCGGGCCCAAACAAGAACAAGAAGAACAAGAATAACTACAGACTATGACAGGCTTCTCCCTAAACAAAGTGCAGTTTGTTGGTCAATACTGTTAACCTATAAGTTTAGATAGATCGAGGAAAATTCCCTTGTTTAGCTAACACGTATTCTCGATCCTCAGAACTTAACATTCAAAGTCACCCTGAAAATCAGCTTCAACAAGTGGTAAAACGTCCTTTCCAATGAGAGAAGTCGTATGCAAAATGGCAGCTGATACAGTATCCGGACAGGTCGACAACACAGATCGCCCTCCAGTTAAGCAGTAGACATGCTAAATAGAAAAGTCTTGCCCGCTCTTTGCGTGTTATTGTCTTCCACAAGTGTCTCAGACTTTCGCAGTTTTTTTTATTTTATATAACCCCCCCACACACACACACCCAAGTTACAGTTTATGTTTTAGTTTCTACCACTCTTGTTCACCTTTGGTTTCTGTCACCCCACGTCCCCGTCCTAACATCGTTCTTTACCACTGGTTTAACAAATATATAACACGTGACCAAATAAGGACTGATTTGGTCACGTTTGAAGAAGCTTGCTCCCCAGGTAGTATGATCTGCACCAGAAGCTGCAACTACAGTTTTATGTACTCCTGATGATGGGCGGGATGGACGCCCGAAACATGTAGAGTAATTTAGCAGTAAATAAATATCTGCATACTGTTGCATATGGTCGGATTTCTTCAACACAGACAACAATTAATCTTCGAGTTTCACAGAAAGCCGAAGATGTACTGACTTTGTGAAGAACTGTTAGACCTTGAAGAAGGACTCTGCTCCACAGCTTTAGTTAGTTAGTTGGTCACTGTAAATAATACACAATTATCTGTCGTGTTTCACTCCATTGCCCTAAAAACATAGTCTTCATTTATGTCCGCGGACCTTCGTCTGTTATAAATAAAGATCAAGGTGCAAGTCATAAAAAAGAAAATTGCAGTACAAAATTTTACGTTTTCTACCCCAAAACACAGAAATTTTTGTTTATAACAGAAAACAATTCGTACCGACTTCAGAGACATTGCGGAATTACGAACTAGGCAGTGTTGCAGGTCATCTCGTGTTCTGTTCTGTAATTATAAAACCGAGAATGCGAGCACCACATGGTGCTGGATGGCCCCTGCCACCCCTCTGTGGGGGCCGGGGGTTGCAATGGCAGTTTATGGGACAGAAGGGAGGGCTTGAGGCAGAGGGAGAGAAGAGAAATGGAAGCAGAGCGAACGAAGTAAATAGAGAAGAGCGTTTTGGTACAGTAGATCACGCTGTGGGACGCACGCTGGGGACTTTCAAAAGGTAGCGGTTTGTGCCGCCTCCTGGTGTCTTAAGTAAAGCGCCCCACTTGGGACAGAATGTGAAACTCCTTCACAGAGGCTGGAATTTCCGGTCTGTACTCAAGTTCATGTGGCCAGTTTTAATTCACATGATATTAATTTGGTGTGCTGACTGCTGCGCCAAACATTTTCGTGAAGCCACATTACTACCGTCAGAGGGAGCCAAGAGAGAACGAAAATACTGCACGAGATATTCCATTTGTGCAAGACACACTGGGTCGGGTGGCTGAGATGTCATACTAGTACACCGTGTCTTGGTGGGCCGGGATAGTGCAGACGGTATGGCGACTCGCTACATGCTGGACGGTCCGGCGATTGAATCCCGGTTGGGGGTGAGATTTTCCGCACCATTCCAGACTGGCCCTGAGGCTCATCCAGCCTTCTATACAATGGGTACTGTCTCTTTCCCAGGGGTAAAGCTGCCGGAGCGTGGCGTTGATCACCCACCCAATCTAGCGCCAAGGTTAAAGAAAGAGTAGAGCTATTACTCTACTACCTCACTATGCTTTCGTGGCCTGTTATAGGACGAACTTTACCTTTTACCCATCTACACAGCGTCATACCCCAGATGGACTATGCATCAGCACTGCTGTGATAACCTCGAAATACAACAAAATGCAGCAGGAAAGGCTGATATTTTCGCTGTCGAGAATCGAACTCTGATCGTCCAGTTATAATTGAATATTTCATTTAGCGTTCTCGGGTAAACAGGGTCTGAGAGGCGACAGTAAATTCACCCCACATATAAATTCAAGATACCCCGACACATTACTTTACAATACAAGTCAATCAGGCGACATGTTGCGACTTATTTTCCAAGCCATCATCAAGGCTTGACTTAAGAACTTTAGTGAATATTTACAACTGCAAGTGGGAGTAAGATCTCACCTTTTAAAAAAAAAATGGTACACAGTAAGACACAGATAAACAATACCGGAAGCCTTGGTAGACTGTATAAAAATGCGTAATCATAAGAAGGTATAAAGGGCAATACAATTACGCACTTGTATACAATACACTGCAATTTCTGCTTATTCTCAATATTTTAGCGTGTATCACTGTTTTGCAAAAGGTGACATGTCACTCGTACTTGCAGGTGTAAATATACTCTAAAGTACTTAAGGTCTGGTGAAGGCTTGAACAATAACAATAAAATTTATTTACTCCAACTGGGTTGTTACCCGGTGGCAGTGGTTATTTTACATGTATACAAAACGTAAAATTGTTACTAGTGAATTTAAGTCGGGAGGGCTGCATGAGAAGCATGTAGTGGCAACTTGGAATCGTGGGAACCATGTCAGCATTTGCTGAAACACGTTGACTAAATGATTTGTACTGCAAAGTGGAGTATTGGGGTATGCTGATTATGTATGTGATTGTTAGCACAATGGGGATGTGCCGTCTTAAAGCATTCCCCTACCGATAAACACCACTACAGGGACAGAACGTGCACGTCAAGTACAAATCTTTCTACATCTTGATGGAGCTCAGTGGTCTTACTGAAGTTCCGACCATCTTGCTACCATGCAAATAACATTCGGGACGTATGGGACAGGAGAGATGGCATGTTTCGTGGTCTGGGCGTGGTTTCAGAGACAAAATCCTGCTACCCTCGGGATTCAAATCCAGGGAAAGCCTGTAGGCAGCCACTGACGTGAGTTATCCCGGTTTATTCAAAATAATCCTAGGCATCTCTTGCAGATATCTCGAAGTCCGTCTGATGTCCGCGATCCTGACTTCCCAGAATTCAGCCGGAAAATCCCAACATCAAACACATTGAAGCAAAGCCGGTGGCCCTCCAAGAGCCTATAATCCATTCCATCAACAGCTTAATATTATTTTATACCCTGTTTGTTAGCTAAGTCGCTTCGCAAATACATCGCCCCTAAATTACACGTACGTGTACACGTGAAATGTCGCGCTTTATGAAAATGTCTGACAAGGATATTATACTACCGTAATATTAGTGAAAGCGAATCATATTGCTATATGCAATACACCAATTCAAAGTGCTGCGTAAAAGTAACAATGAAATGTAAGAAGAAAGAGTAAAAGAATTCCAAATTTAACGCGAAAGCCATTTGGGACATAAGTACAGATACGGCGAGTCTGTTGTGCCTTACGCTCTGTTAAATTAACTATGCCAATTATACGTACTAGAAGTTACGGTTAACTATTGAATGTGTTTCGAGGGCCGGGAGACCGCAGTCGGTATAGAAACTCGCTATGGGCTGGACGGTCGGGGTTCAAATCCCGGTGGGGACGAGATCTTCAGCACCCGTTCAGACCGGCCCTGGAGCCCCCTCAGCCTCATATACAATGGAGAACGGGTGAATCCCGGGGGTAAAGCGGCCGAGGCGTGGCGTTGACCACCCACCACTACAAAGCGCCGAGGTTAAAGGAAGAGTAGAGCTATACTTCTGCTACCCCTCTGGGCCTTCGTGGCCTTTTCTAGGGTGAATTTTATTACACGTGCTTCATGATGCTGCGCTGTTCCTGCAATTGGCTTTATGGCTGTTGCTGTTGTGTCAACAAATCAACAATAAAGCAATGAAATAAATGTACTGTAGTTGAATAACTTCTAACTTAAATACAGATTTCGTCTTTGCAAAATATGTCAGACATAACCTGAAATTTCGCAACGTGCCCTACCAGTATTTGTCACACGATGTCTACAGAACATAGTTCAAGTTCATATGTACGTACGCATCCTTATGCTCTGTCTCCGAACCAACTTCACATGCCTAACACCTACGGTTCGTTTCTTATCAACATCCTGAGAACGAAGGACTACTTTCGCTCGGACGCCATGCTATTAAGCAACAGGCTACAACATATTATATAAACAATATTTGCGTATTTTAATATATATTACGATGCACCATTTCCGAGGACTTACATTAGTTAACGACAGTATCGCTCTCATCCCGCGAATTCGCTCGTCCACTAGGCCGTTATCACCGATTAGCAGTTAATTAATACGCGGGACGTTTGTTGGCCTCCGATAGCGCAATGTTCATATTAAGAATCGTGAAAATCTCTTCGCCGTTGCATATCGTCACGAGACTACTTTGTTTCTTAGTCGATTAATAAAGAAAAGCTCAACTAAACACTTCGGCAATATGTGTTATGTACCCAGTTTGAAAATTGTCATCAACCCATATTCTTTAAAACAATAATATTAAAAAATAATGTAAAATAACTTTACGAGTGCGTTGTGATTCCGAATTTGGAAGTCCTACTCTTCAAAAAAAATGTTAATTATAAACATAAGAAACCTAAGATCTACGGGAAGTATGTTTATCTAATGAACACGAAGTATCAATTGCGATTCTTACTTACTTTCTTACTTCTGCAAGTGTGGCAATGTGCGAAATTCTACGAAGCAGATTCTTACCTGAAAGAAAGAAACAATAAGTTTAAAAAATGTCATTGAATTTGATGTTCAGGTGACCGTGCATCGTGATAAATTCTTATAATAAAACCAACTAGATGCAATAATTTCTCAAATTTAGTTTTGGAATAAAACTCTACATGTTTCGGACAGTTCCTCTGTCCATCACCAGGAGTTTTTCACTGTACACACAGCAATGGTGTATGTCATAGAGGTTTGTTGACAGCTTGCGAGCAGGATCAGGGCGGAACGGAAAAAACTCCTGATGATGGACAGAGAAACTGTCCGAAATATGTAGAATTCTATACCAAAAACAAATTTGAGAAATTAGTGCATCTCGTTGGTTTTATTATAAGGATTTACTACAGGTTTCACAATCGGGCTTCGATTCCCAGGCAGTGTCAGTGTCAATTCTTGTCTATAATACGATCAGACACCAGTGCCCGCCTAGTCACCTCTCCAAAGGTAGTGGGAGACAAGTCAGCGGAAAAGCGGAGTTCACTATCCACCCACAAGTTGTATAAGGTTTGCTGACAGATTGTTCGCAAGCTGTCAGCAAACCTGTATGACATATACCATTGCTGTGTGTACAGTGAAAAACTCCTGATGATGGACAGAGGAACTGTGCGAAACATGTAGAGTTTTATTCCAAAAATAAATTGGAGACATTAGTGCATCTAGTTGGTTTTATTATAAGAAAATGTCACTGGCCTAACCTTCAATTATTTCACAACGAATAATACTAGAAAACATAAAGTAAATAATAGATAGATGGATTGGAAGAAGGCAGGCTTAGCACTCACTTGGGTACATCCAAGAAGACAAACGGTATGAGAATATTGATGGCAGGCACCTTGAGAATGATATTCTGTAGCACATGAAATTTCACTTCCACTTCACCGCACAATACTTATTACTCAGTGCTCCATGTTTCGGCAACGAATTGGAAGTGACAATTTGTGTGTATTGTTCAGTTGCACGGAAAATGTATAACATTCATTCAATTTAAAACTATGTATCTTACATTTGTGAACTGAATCAAAACTTTTTTGTAATATATCTTGGTAATGTACCTACCTGAGGATGGCCACAAGTGTGGCCGAAACATGTAGGAGACACATTACGTATGTAATAAGATATGGTAAGATAAGATATGATATGTGATATATGATATGATATATTATATGATATGTGATATGATATATGTGGTATGGTATGATATATGACACGATACTATACGATATGATATGATATGATAGATGACATGCCATGACATAACACAACACAACACAACAACATAATATAATATAATAACACATTCTTAAACGTTTATATGCTTTTGTTCGTCTCATCACCATATCGAATCAGCTTAATGCAGTGTCACGGATTATTTAAAATTGTGTAACATTAAAATTCTGAAGCAATATATGTAAAGGTTTACCAAACATATCCGTGTCATTTGATGATAAAAGCATGTAACCTATTGTTACGTCAGCAAAAGTGGCATACATTGTGCAACTAATGTATAGAAGTACACTGGTCTATGCCAAAAAGAAAGGGACGAGTATTATGTAAACAAACTTTCGTAATAAAGGATCTAAGGAACTAAATCCAGGTGCGTCCAGCAAAATGACTGCAGGGTTTAAGAATTTGGAAGTCTGAATGACAGATTGGAATCGTGGCCTGGAAACAGACGTACGTCCGCGTTTCTGTGTGCAGCATTATCTCGTGTGGATAGTGGTTTTGCTACAGACTGACAACTGTTCAAAGAGATCTGTAAAATGCCCACAAAATAATTTGATTCACAGAAACCAAAGGAGCTAGAAATAAAGCATTCCAAAGTCGCGGTTGTGGTGTAGGCAGTATCCTGTTGCTGTTCATTACATTTCGTTCGGCAACTTGTGATCAGATCTTCCCACATGAAACTTATGTTTCGATGACGTTCTTGCAAGTCTTGATTAGACTCTGCAAGACAGCAGAGCTGCCAAAATCACAGTGTGCTCCGAATCAAGACGTTATCAACATGAGGAAGTATTTTTTTCATCACCACAAGACTGAGAGTGTATGAAGCCAATACTTGGGAATATTTTACTGATCACGAATATACCTGAACAATTTGCAAACTTCATTACTCGGTCACTTTTAACTCTCTAAGGACTAAACTTAAACCGTTCTATTTAAAGACCCAGTTCGTGCCGCGCAGTAAACACTTGTGACCTCGGTTATAAAAAAAACTAATCATCGGGTGTTGTATTGGGCGAAATTCGCTGTTTGTTGCGAGATATATACAAAACACATATATGAAATATGTGAGAAGAATGAAAAATTTCTGAATGTTAGAACTGGTGGTACATACACCAACTGTTAGGTTGAAAAGGTTAATTACCAACATAATGCAATGTATTTATTTCAGCAATTAACCAACTTGATGCACAAAATTTTTGTTTTACAAATAAGTTTATTTCACACCTATAGGTGTGATGATACCAGAGGCTGTGTAATACAATTTTGACCTCCTGATGAAGAGCACATATGCTCGAAACATGTAGAGGCATGAAATAAACTTATTGTAAAACAAAATTTTGTGCATAAAGTTGGTTAATTACTGAAATAAATATAATGAGATGCACGGTAAGCAAAACGTCAAAATAATGTAATGTGTCATTACCATTACAGGCGGCAGAGAGTATTCTTTCTCGTCATTTCTGAAATGACATGCCCTAACAAAACATAAATATTTCATGTATTAGTTACGGAATTTTTCTAGTATGTGCTCCAGTCAGCCATAAAAGACAAATTTTTATACCAGCATTTCTCTCCTGAGAACCGAGTTCTGCCCCCATATTATACCAGTAACGCAACCCTCTTAACAACCGGTCTGAACCTGTTATGAAATAAAGTGCCATCGCAGGACGGTGGTAGTCACTCATTTGGAATAAGTCCACGTAAAGTCCATACAGAAATAAAGAGAATTAAGATATCCGTTTGTTTAGTACGGACTGTACATGAATAGAAACATGGCAGCAATAAACTCTTTACGGAATTACAATGGTGAGGGCATCAATTTTCAAAAGTGACAGGATGATAATATTAAAATAAGATAATTTGACATTCAGAGGACCTTGTATTGTGATATATTCTTATAATAAGAGCCAAAGAGATGCACAATATCTAACATTTATTAGACAAAGTACTCTACATGTTTCGGACAGGTTCACTGTCCATCATCAGGAGTATCTCAACACTGCACACATTCAATAGGTATTTGTCATGCTAGTTCTGCTGGCTGTCTGCTAGCATCTCGTTGGCTTTTATTATAAGAATCAAAATAAGCCTTGCAGCACAAACCGATAACAGTGGCGTACGAGGTAATGGCATGTCTCGGCAACATCTAATGAAGGCATTTGTTTTGGCAAACTTCGGACTTCATGACTAAGTTAATGTCTTCATTAATTAGTCAGCCATACTTCAGAAAAGTAATTATGGTAGAAGAAGGGAGATTCTCATTGCTGATTGCATTATTATGATCCTTATCATTATTATCATTATCATCATCATCATAATCATCGTCCAGATGGAACACGAAAGCGTCTACGCGGTGAGTACAGAGGCAAATCGTAATTCCTTCATCAATACTAACACATTTCACGGTACAAAGTAGCCCTTGCGATACTAATGGGCAGTCGAAAATTCTGGAATTTCCCATTTGAATACAGTCTCTTCTATCAGCCTTTAACATGTATCATTTTCAGGCGCGGTTTGCAAAATTCCGAAAAGCGACTATTAGCTTCGACATTTGTGTCTGTTTGTCCTCGTGGAACAACTCGGCTCCCTCTGGACACAATATCATCAAACTGTATATTTCAGTATTTTTAAAAAATCTGTCAAGGAAATAAAAGTTTAATTAAAATCAGTCAAAAGTTACAGGTACTTTACATTAGTACCTGTGTACATTTATCATAATACCTCGCCCAAGTCTTCTCAGAATGGGACATGTTTCCAACAAAAACTTCAGAGAAACAAGACACGCCCTTTATTTTGACGTTTTGCTGACCGTGCATCTCAGTATATTTATCTCAGTATTTAACCAACTTGATGCACAAAATTTGTTTCACAATAAGTTTTATTTCATGCCTCTACATGTTTCAAGCACATGTG
>Ga0123352_10007093_pt1 | contig 17239 bp, 13 predicted proteins | sample TergutLab28metaG_FD_89700 | JGI IMG/M metagenome (GOLD analysis project Ga0123352, IMG submission 89700) | Labiotermes labralis P1 segment gut microbial communities from Petit-Saut dam, French Guiana - Lab288 P1 | ecosystem: Host-associated > Arthropoda: Insects > Digestive system > Gut ... | reverse complement strand
GGGTGGATAATATTAGGATGGATCTCCAGGAGGTGGGATGTGGGTATATGGACTGGATTGGGCTGGCCCAGGATAGAGACAGGTGGCAGACGCTTGTGAGTGCAGTAATGAACCTTCGGGTTCTGTGAAGTGCGGGGAATTTCTTGACTAGCTGCAAACCAGTTAGCTTCTCAAGAAGGACTCTGCACAATGGAGTAAGTAAGTAAGTAAGTAAGTAAGTATGAGGTATACACAGGAAAACAGAAAACTGTGTTACAAAATATAATAGTCCCTGTACAAATTTTAAATACATTTATAAACCAGCACCCTCTCAAAAGATATGCGTTATTTTCTCTGAACTGGGAAAGGACAAACTCTACAAACAGATGAAAATGATCAATGAAAACTGTATGGACGATCTTAACCCTTACCCTGCTAATGTGGAGTATATGGTGAGCTCCTAAAAATGCCAGCAGATGGCATTTAAAGGGTTAATGTTGTACATCCCATGCATTATACCCTAACTATAAACATTATTTATTAAAAATTAACTTTTTGTGTACTATATTGTATATATAAAATTTAAAAAAATCTTTACTCCGACATGTTTCAGCATCCATTGATGCCATCTTCATGGAGTTGAGTCATACTGTGGTGATTTAAAACTCGCTAACAGGGGCACTGTTTGAGACGAAGTTCTTTGGTCTTGATATTGTGTGTTCAGCAAGATGACGGTTAGTTAAAACACACAAAGCAGGACTGAAGAACTTCGTGGTGTCTCAGAAAGAAATTTAAATTACATTCACAAGGCAGATGAATAATAAGTGTTTTTAGACATTCCAGTGTCACATATGTGAAATCACCATTTGGATGCGGAGAAGAAACTACTGTACGACTCATCTCCCTGAAGATGGCATCAATGGATGCCAAAATGTGTCACAGTCAGAATCAGTATTTGATTTAATATACACAATATAGTGCAGAGAACGTTGGTTTTAATAATTAATGTTGAACTGGACAATGTTCACTGCCTAATGTGGATAAAGTTTTGGCTCATACATAACCCATCATCAGACACAGGTTATAAATATGTGAAAACTTCAAGTTGCACATTAGACAATAAATAATCTCCACTGTAGTTGTGATTGATGGTCATTTAATTATCTGTTTATATACATGTCACAATGGGAGGTCTGAACCCACAACAAACTGTACAGACAATAGTTCATTATGGGAGTATTTCATGACTAAAGAAGCACAGCCTTTCTGTATTTTCAAACTTACCCACATAACGTCCACTTACACTAAAGCCTACCATGATTATAATCTTGTTTCACTTTTTCTGCAAAGGACATGTGTGATGCTCGGAGAAGAAAGCAAAATAAACAGAAGCAGATACAATCACGTGAAACCAACGTTTTTAACTTTGTTCGACTGTTTGTGCTTCGACTGGTCTATGGTATTGCCACTTCATTGGGATATGGTGAGAACATCTCAGAGTTCTTTGGAGGAATATTTGTACCTCCAGGAGTTGATGACGGTGATGATGATGATTTAGACTTTGATTACTGAACAGAAAAATGTGTATGCATTCTTGCAGATTTTCTAAGGCTCAAATGAACTGTACTGCAACACATACAGCACTTGCAAATATTATGTAGAGACACAGCATTCAGTAGATTCTGAGATGTGATGTAATGAGGTATCCCATGGGGAAAATGGCTCATAAACTTTATCGTCTGTTGTCTTCAGAAACTATACACTGAATAAGACATGAAACAAGGGAAACTTCAATTCACTGACTAACACTTATATTTTAATTGCACAAAAATTTGATGGAAAGTTAGTGCAGTGTGCATTAGTGATATATATATATATATAAAGGTACAGGTAAAGTGATCCCGTCACAGACCTGGTATGGTCCAGAGGGTGGGTAGAGGTATAGTTCTACTCTTCCATGACTGCAGCATTAGAAGGGGGTGAGTGATATATATATATATATATATGTCTTACACAGTTCACATATATACACCTTTTGTACTCATTCTATATGAATTTCTGTATTCATTTTCTATAAAACAGTCTCAGTCCATTAACAAGTTCATTAACACATCCTAATTAGACAAAATTAGGAGTATATGGGGAATCATTACGGATTTCAGTTACTGTTTCTGAATTCTTGACTGCAATTGGCATTACATGCATAAGGATAGAGTTACATGCATTCTACACATTTACAGTCTCACAGCACTAATGAAATTTCAAGCACCATTGCCAGAACACACTTCACTAACACTACAGTGACCAGGCTATGGGATGGATAGTCGGGATGATTCATGGCACGATGAAGAACACTTCTCTTGCCCTGTGTCTACACACACACTTATCCCCTCTCCACCTCCTATCCAGCGGATACCTGCAACTCTCTCCAGAGCTATACGTGAAAAGCTGACCACATACCTCCACCTCATGCTGAGGTTAACAATGCATCATGCTACACCCACACTATCTTACATGCCTTAGTGGAACGATCCTTAATTAGGCACAGGCACAACTTCAACTTTATATTTTCTGTTGAGTATAAGCTGATCAAATATAAAATTAATATTTCAATTCATGTTCTACTTACATATCTCTTCATATGAATGAAATAATATAGTGTATTTAAAATATTTTGCAATAGATATCGGAAACTCTCTGACAAGTGCAGTGTGAAATTTAGTAAGAACAAAACATATTTTTGTGGGAGAATGCTGTTTGGAGGGATGTCACAGATTTGCACCAGCATGGAAAACAGAAGGATGGAGGAAGCAGATCAGGAATGCCACGGCCAGAAAATGGGGTGAAGCACCACAGAAGAAGAATATGTTAATCGAACACTGTATTTCAGATACACATAATGAGTAATGGTCTCTTAAGAAAGACAGGTGAAAAACTTTTCACCTCTTTGTACAATTACAAAAGAATTGATGCAGAATGATATAATCTAATTAAAAATTAAGGGCTTATCAATGTGAAACTGATCTTTATTCACACAAACACTGCATGTCTTCCATAATGTGAGAGTTATGATGGGGCTATCGCTCCTTTGGGACGTTACACAGCACAGGTTGGTATATGGTCACTGACTTATCACACAACCTATCGATCCCACCTTCAAAGTCAAGCAGTCCAAATTTCATCCTATACCACATAACGCCGCAGAACAGCGAAAGCCTCCACTATGCTGTGGTAGGAACTTGATATCTCACACCTTATGTTTTGAGATGCATTTGCAAAATTGGAAAAAGAGACTGTTAGCTTTGTCACGTCTGTCTGTCTATCCTCATGGAACAACCAATGGTAGTAAACATCAATAGCATTACATAGAGTAAATGGGTGGTCATACAGCAGGCAACAGGGAAATAATGACACAAAAATGTGACTGATTGTTACAAAGGACATGATGCTCATTTTTTATCAGAGTCATTAATAATAAGATGTTAAATAACATTTGAGATTTTCATGATAGTGAAGATCCATATTGTGGGGCTATGACTTATGACATTGCATAGTCTGGTTTGTGGGTATCAGCAATTCAAAGTAACAAACTACTCCCATCTTCAGAGTAAACCCAGCAGAGACAGGCAGTATTTTTAAATATATTCATGTGCTAAATGTTCTTGTACTATAGATGATCTATGTATCTTTGATCTTTCATTATTTATTTTATTACTATTATTATATATATATTTTATTATAAACTGTACATTATTTATATGTATATTAATATACTGAATAATAATCTCACAACTCTGACCAGTTATACTCATTAATTTGTTCATTGTCTTCCTCAGTCTCTCTAGGCAACTCCTAGAGTAATCCTTTAATTAACCCATGTTCACATTCCCATCCTTTCCAGTCCATTATTCATTCATCACGTTATTATTTGATGTCACTTATGTTGAGCTACTGACAAACCTGTTTATAAATTTTAACTTCTTGTGACCGTGCATCATGAACGTAGGGTGAAGAGAGAGAAACCAACAACATAAGAGACAAAATATTCACAATAAATCTAAATAAATGCATAAGTTTTACTCATATATAATGAATGATTATATTAAAACTTTGTGTGTAGATAAAAGGATTCCATCTTAAAAGTCCAGCTTATATTTGGGGTTCCTAGATTAAAAAATATAATAAAATAATATATTTACATTGCACTGCACACAGGGAGTTTAAATGTAGCTTAAAAAATGCCCCTCTTCTATTCTGGTAGAATTGAAAATGTCATTCACAGAAGGTTAAACCTAAATTTTGTATTTTAAATGATTCATGACTGCACATTCTCATATTAAATTGCATAATTTGAGTATCCACATCACATATGATTTAGATCTGTGCAGACTTCCTGCAACTTGAACTGATCATTTGGCGATTATCAGATACATACATGAAACACCACAGTGGCAGCTCATGAATAGGTAAGTGCAGGTGACCTTGAAGTTCTTGAATTAATTGCTGAATCAACATGCTAACAAGCTTTATTGTGCAACACTGAAGGTTCTCACATTGGTGTTGCTGAGGATTCAGGTCTTTTGGGATGTAAAGTTGTGTCACTGAGTCAGTGGATCATAACATTCTGAAGGCAGTGCTCCTTTGAGATGCTGGGAAGCACTCATCCGGTGAGAAAGCATCGTGTCCCAGAAGACCTGAATGCCATGTTTAATTCTATAAATTTTTGAACTCATCAACTACCCCTTAGTCTGAAAACAGACAACACCTGACATACCTACCTTCATCAACAATCACAGAAATATTGTTGCATATACAAGCACAGTGATGTTGAGAAAATAACAAAACAATAAAATTATGGAGGTCAAATTTACATAACATTGCTACTAACCTACTTGGACACCAATCAATTGCAAATATAAGACATCACTCAACCTGTCAGTTGGTCAATGCCATGTTGTAGTACAAAATGCAGCAAAGAAATGTCTGATATTGTCACCAAAGGATGATCTGCTTTTTTATTAACTGGTGCCCCCACAACTACCAACATTATGCAAGTGTTATGTAAAATACATCACATTTCATTATTATAAACAAAGAAATGCCAAATGTACAAATACACTAACATCCCAACCTCTAAAATATGTATTTTTGTGGTTAATCCGTTCAGTGAACATACTTATACACCCTGAAGGTATCCCTACTATGATGCATTGGTGAGGCTTGTGTGGCCCTGAGAGCTATGTTGACAGTAGCATTGCTACTGGTAGGGCCTCCCATGCCAGACAGGTCAAGGGTGATGACCCAGACAAAGAGGGGCACCCTGGTCCTCCAAGTTGGGGGTTGGGTGTGGGGCTAACAACCCCAAGATGTAAAATATACTTGTTATGAAACTTCAACCAAAGCTTTGGAGTGAGAATCAAAAGGTTATGAAGCCTCTGGCTAAGGAATTTGGATTTGGAACATGGAATGTTAGAACAATGCTCAGACCAGGGTCGATAAAAGAATTAATACCACAAATAAAACAGTACAACATAACACGTTATGGCTATACAGGAGACCAGATGGCAAGGGGAAGCAAAAATTGACCTCAAAATTCATACACTGCTGCAGACTGGGAAAAACACAGGCAGAAGGGAGTTTGTTAGTAGCTAGTATAGTGGACAATAGATAAAAAGAGAACATCGTGGGCCACGAATGAAGACAAAATTTAGAAATATAACCTCATTAAAAGATTTTGCCCTAGGGAAGAATAGTGTGATCAGATCAATCCAGTTCCCACGAAAAGATATACAGAAGGCCACCTGACAGTCCCCATATGGGCAAACAACAAACCAGACTGATCATACATTAAATTACAGGACAGAGGCCACAAGTATCACAACTGTGAGGACATACAGAGGAGCAAATTATGATTCAGACCATTACTGAGTGAAGGACACATACAGTATGGACACAAACAAGGAAGCAGCATTAAAGGAAGGAATGAAAAAATAATCAATATGGAACAGACACAAACGGATAGTGTCCTGGATGAATACAGAAAATGAACACACAGTCAGGAAATGGCAATACAGGCACCAATGAAGCAAGAAATCCAGCTGGCCGTACAGAAGTTAAATAATAATAAAGCACCCGGCATAGATGACATATCAGTGGAACTCCTCAAGCCCAGAGAAGAAGTAATAAATAAAATCCAAAAATTAGTGGGCATAATATGGAAGAAAGAAAGAATACGACAGAAGTATTATATGCCCAATCAAAAAGAAGGGGGACAAGCTAACTGCCAGAACAACAGCTACTATGTACAGCTTACAAAACTTTCACCACCATTCTGAAGAATGAATTAGAACCTTATGTGGAAATAGTAATAGGAGAATACCAGGCCGGATTCAAGCCAGGACGATCAACAATCAATCAGATTTTCACAGTGAAACAAATGCTAGAAAAATGTTGGGAATACAACATAAGTGTCAATCTAGCCCTCACTGACTTCAGACAAGCCTATGATAATGTTGGAAGAGAAATAATATATGAGGCATTGCAACATTTCCAAATTCCCAATAAACTGATAAGACTGGTAAAAGCAACTATGGCTAATACAGTAGCAAAAGTTGAAGTCCAAACAGAGATGATGGGGAACTTTTTTAAATTAGAGATGGTTTGAAACAGGGAGATAACCTGGCACCACTGCTGTTCAGTCTTGTAATGGAATATGTGATGAGAAAAGTTACAGGTGAAAGAAATGTTACATTATAGCATAAATTTATACAGACAGATGGATATACAGATACATACATAATGGGCAGAATGAAGGAGGCAATGAAACAAACTTATGAGGAGCTGAAAAGAGCAGCCAAAGAAGTGGGCTTATCTTTCGATATATAAAAAAAAAGTACAATCCACATGTGACACACATATTGGAAAGGAAATGAAGGTAGGAGACATGACTGAAGTAGTAGATGAATTTGTGTACCTAGGAACATGCATCACCAAATACAGAAATGAATTGGAAGATACAAGGAGGAGGATAGGACTGGCCAACAACACACACCACTCCCTATTCCCACTAATGAAGTCAAGACATGTACTTAGGTAAACCAAGATAAAACTACATAAAACACTAATAAGGCCCATCTTATGGTGTGTGAGCTAGGCATGCACACTGTCACAGACTGCACAAAAAATGCTTATTGCATTGGAGACAAAAGTCCTAAGGAAAATCAATGGACCTGTGTCAGTTAATGGAAAGTGGTGAAACAGGTATAATCATGAAGTTTGTGAATTATACAAGGAAATGGAGCTAACCAGGAATCAGATTCAGAACAGACCAGTGGATGAGTCATGTGATGAGGATGAAAGGGGGCCCAAGAAAACACTGCAGGATATACAGAAGGGAGAAGACCAGTTGGAAAGTCCAGAGGGAGATGGTTAGATGCAGTGGACAGAGATGCTAAGAAGATGCAGTCCAACAGAGGATAGGGATGCCTGGAGGCAAAGGAGAAAGAAGAAGAATAATCTTATGAATTCTAATGGTTTAGCCAATCCAAACTATTGTAGGTGTAGTGATAAGAGGATGAGAAAGGACAGTACTATTACTGCTAATTGTGAATTACATGGCATTTGAAATTTTTATTGTCAAGACGCAATGAGGAGGAACACCTTGTTATGAAAACAGAAGACACAAATACCAACAGGTGAATAACACAAAATTCCTCAAATGGAACTTGGTAACATAAAAAAGTTTTATTTGTACATGCTATGAAGGTGTACAGAGGGAAGAGAGTTATAGCTCCATTTAATATTACGCTCAGCACTAGATAGAGGTGAGTGGTCAACATCATGATCCAGCCAATTTACCCCCAATAGAGAACCCCGGTGTCTATTGAATAGGCAGCTGCATGGGCCCCAGAGCCAGTCTGGCACGTATTCTCAACCATGATGTTTGGTGATAGCAGACATAAAACTGGTAATATTCAATGTACACTATAATTACTTATGAAACAAGTGGTATTTCTTCCAATTATTTTATTCTTATGTATTTAAAAATACATTTTTACAAACACAATGTACTTTGCCAGAATAATAAATTTGGAAGCTTAACCCTTCAAAGTCAGGGCATTTAAAGCCCTGTCTATAGCATCATTTGGGGGCAGAATTTAAAGGTATTTAAATATTATTCAAGCAAATTACAAACTGCCTTTTGATCTGAAATAACTTCCATACATACAAACATAAATTTACAGAGAGGACAATGACCGCAGCACATGTTCACAGCATTAAAATCATCAAGTGGTTTCAGATAAAACATAAAACTGGAGCATAAAATATTCATTGTTTACTAGCATCTTATGGAAGCCTGTCATATTACAAACACAACGGAAGTAAAATCTGACAACAGAAAATTTTTATGCCTGACAGAGAATGATCTCTACGTTACTTGTACAGTGCATTTAAAAGATCACAATACTTCAGTTGCCTATCTATAATTCAACTTACTAAGCTCATAAGAACTATTAAGACAAAATATGTCATGTCATAAAACAAGTAAAGGGTAAACCAGTCCCTTTAAAGGCCCAGAGGGACCCAGAGGGTTCCAGGTAGTTAAGGTTCCCAGATATCGTGACAAAGGCACAGGATGGTGGTAAGGTTGTCAGCCTTACGCACCGGCCGCCTTTACCCCCAGGAAATACTCCTGGTACTCATTTCTGTTAAGAGGCTGAGTCTACCCCAGGGCCACGGTGCGATCGGAAGGATTTTATGTCAATGAAAAATCCAGTGACACCAGCTGGGATCGAACCAGCGACCTTCCAATTTGTAGCACAGCACCTTAACCACTGCGCTACCGCGGTCCCCCATAATACAAGTACCAGTGAAAAAGGACAAAGTTTATAAAATACACTTCAAGATCGTTCCATTGCCCAAAAAGTATTATAAAAATATTTACTACAGTACCTCTAAAACCCTTCATATTACAAAAAAATTAAGATGATGCTGTAAGTAAATATACTCAGCATTCTGTGGCATGTGATGCTGGCAGTCCAACAAACTACTCAATGCTCTGCATTGAAGGGGAACAGGTTACAGCCCAGTTTTATACAAATGAATAGACTCTGCTGAATGCAGAACATTGCTTTCAGTCAGAGTCTCCATGAGAATCAGTACTAGTTGACGTAAGTTCTTTGTAGCAACCCCTTTTCTTTCGCACCAAGTCTGCCCACAGAACATGTGTGTCACATGCTGGACAACGACCCTCTATTGGTATAATAAAATTACCTTTCTTCAGGAACCTTTTCGCAAGGCAAATGACATGTGCTGCTAATAAACAGCCTGGAGAAAGGCAGGTTATTTTCTCAGATGGCTGGACAACTTCATAACAAAGGGAGCAAACACACGATGGATCATCGTCTTGAACAGATGTCTGTGAAGCGGTGCCTTTTGGTCGCCCCGTTTTCTTAATCGCAACGGGACCATACGCTATGGGCATGTGAAATGGTGGGCACAGATCAGTCTGTAACAAAATTGAACCTATCATGCACAAAATTAGCATAAATAACATTTAAGCACAGTTTATACATTAAAAACATCACCTATAAACAGGAGAAATTTAGGAAAATAATCACTGCCTCATCTGAGAATGAAATAAGACACATATAAATATTCTGTGACTTACATTCTCAGTAAAAGTTAAAGCAGTTTATGTTAACAGTTGCCATAAGGCTCTGAAAATACTATTGCTCTCTCATTCAATTGCTCCCTCTCTCACTCACTCACTACCAGCAAGTTAACAGGCCTATCTGCAAGCATATTTTTCTAAATAGCTTGTGAAGCTCACTTGTATTTCTGGAGCCCTATCTCCCTTTATTTTGTTCCCTTATGGGTCACCTCATGATGCCATCAATAACTGACAATATTTGCATGTCCATGAATGATAGGATGAGTGATTAATGAATAATGATCTCAACAGGACAAGGAAGGAATCTACCTAGAGGGACTGACGGAAACAACCAAAATTCAAACCAAGCACTGAATGTAAGTCACAAGTACTACAGCTTGAATCGCCTTGCTCAGTAGCCATGTCTCCCCTGTGACTGGCCTTCTCACGGGTCATAACACCCTGAGGAGACATCTCCACCTACTTGGGCTGCTTGACAGCCCCCTGTGTAGAAAGTGCGGGGTGGGAGAGGAAACTTTGGCTCACATTTTATGTGAGTGCGAGGCTCTGGCCTCACTCAGGCATTCGTACCTGGGCTCCTTCTTTTTGGAGCCTGAGGATATTAGGATTTTAGGTTTGGGGGCCATCTGGAGCTACAGCAAGGCTGCGGGGCTCCCATGATTCGATGTGGGGCACGAAGGGCCTGTCTTAATTAAGGCCTAGGTGCATCAGGGCTGAAAGGCCCTGAACCCAAATGCAAATCAATCAATCAATCAAGCCATGTCTCCTACACAAATGTCTGCAGGAAGTGAACTGTGGGACTGGGTGGATTGTTAATATCGACAGGGTGATATTTCTGGAGTCATGCCTCCTAGGGCATGGCATCCCCATTGTGCTTGTAGAATACATAATGAAAGATGGGTCATATTTCTTTCATAACTGTACGCAGTATCTGCAAGACCATAGGTAAATGTATTTTGCTAAGTAGGTGGCACAGTTCAGTTTCATTTCTGGAGACCTGTAAATCTAATAAACCACACAATCTGCACAACACTTCTCCATTTATTTAACTATATGTCTCACTGCAACATGTTTCAGCCATTAGGCTACATGTGCACATAACCAGGCATCATATACATAATTACAGCGAAATTACATAAACATGTAACACTGCAGATCTGATTAAATACCAGTGGTATCCCAGAGTTTTTCATATAGCATAAAATACAGTTTAATTTATATACATTTTTGTAAATTAATTTTTAACTACGTAAAATTTGTGGAGTGTTGGTTGCCACCTTGCTTTAACAAGTTGCACAAGTACAAACTTGCCACTGGAGTAATACCTTTAAGGGTTATGTTAGATTTTCCTATTCATATTAATGGCAAATACGTAACAGCCTGTGACTATATAAATTTAATGCATGATATAATAATTCATCATTAAACAAACTAAAATACTTCCTGCTGTCACAATTTTGATTTTCCAGTTTTTGTCATCTTACAGCTCTATAAAATGTAAAGTGACCCCGTTACAGGCCCGGTGTGGCCCAGAGGGTGGGTAGAGATATAGCTCTACTCTTCCATGACTGCAGCACTAGAAGGGGATGAGTGGTCAGCAGCCCTGGCCGCACTTTACCCCCAGGAAAGACTCGGTACCCATTTTACAGGAGGTTGGGTGGGTCCCAGGGGCCGGTCTGGACGGGTGGAAAATCTCATCCCCACCGGGATCCGATCCCGGACCGTCCAGCCCATAGTCAGTCACTATACCAACTGAGCTACCCGGCCCACCTTACAGCTGTATACCGTATCATATTTAGAACAAGGCAGGCAATGTACATATAACGTAACACTGAAGCACGTTCACATTACCACTGTTGCAGTGGAACAACAATACGTATTACATAATCTCAGCACAAATTTTAGCCTTAGGTATCCAGCAAGCAAAGCACATGCACTGTATTATATTGTCATTTGTGGCCCCTCTGGCTATACAGCATTTTTCTACATTATCTCATAAGCAGCACTGTTTTCAGAAAAAGTTACTGAAATTAAAATGTGTGTTTTGATTTTCTCTACAACTTTTGTCTGGAGAGTTTCTGATTCTGAGAAGCATTCCGTGAGATACTATCATAAATGTATGTTGGTCTTAATGTAAAGTACCCATTATTCTTGTCAGATTTTAGTTAAACTTACACTTTTCTGACAGATTGTAAAAAAAAATTCAAATATTAAATTTAAAGAAAATCCGTCCATTGGGAGCAGAGTTGTTTCACATGGACAGACAGACAGACAGGATGAAGCCCATAGTCACCTTTCACAATTTTGCGAATATGTCTAAAAATTGGTCAAGTAGTGTCTATATTATTCATGCATGGAACTCATGTATGGGATGGATAACTGGACAGGCATGTGCAATGTCATTTGTAATATTCCAAAGAAACAGAGTTTGAAATGAAGCTTGTAAATAACTTGCTTATTTTTAAATTGAAGCTTGGGCCCCTGGGAAGTTTCTCTTCATTGGTTATCAAAAAGGATAGCTCCAAAAAGGATATACTTCTTTTTTATACTAACTGAAGTACATTCCATTCCACTGAATATTCAACAGATTCAATAGGAATGTCAGATGGCAGAGAGGAAGTTCATGTGAACTCAGCAATGCATACCTTGTGCTTGAAGTCATGGAATGTTATCTACAGATAAGAGGAGAAGGCAAGGGAAACAGTAATGGGATGGCAATAACTCACAATGTGCAGGGAATAGTTGTCCGGTATTTCATAATCCAGTATGACAATTATGATATGATTTACTCTACACAAAATCATGAAGCAAACTGGCTGCATCTCTCTGTACATTGTTTGACCAAGTGGCAGTGATCATCAGAATGACTTCAGTCAAAAGAAAGGAATAATGAATATATGACACTATTACTCATGGTCTACCTTCTGGTTGTAAACAGGCAGTGAATTTCTTAGCTAAAAGAATTATATTAGGTCCTCCAGGACTCCACGAAGTGCAAGATTTGAGGTTCTCACAACACTGTTGCTAAAGATTTGCTCTTATAGACTGTATGCTGTGTTCACTCATAAGTAGTAACTAGTAACCAGACAGGGCAGTTTTCACTTACAACAAATTATGTTTTATGTTAATATATGAGCTATTTCATAGAGCAATTCATGTATCAACATAAAGCACAATACAATTTTAACTAACAACTGCCCTATCTGGTGCACAAACACATACCAAAATGTTATTCCCAAAGTGTCATTCTTATTAATTACAGTGCATGTAATCTCCTGGCTGGAAAATATTTTGGAAAGAAATGCCAAAGGCATCATTCAGTTACACAAGCACTGCTACACCTTTAATTGAATTTATGCCTTAACTTTCACTGTCCCTGCACAGATGGTTTTAAATCTTCCACACTACAGCTGGTAGCCAGACTTTAACTCACGTGGTAGTGGCACCAGATTTAAAAATGCTATACTCAGCCAGCTAGCCCACGCATATTTACAGCCGCAACACATCAATGCATTGCCAATATAAGTTAATAATACCATACATAAAGAATGAAATGTATTACATACAAACAATTAACTTACAGGAAATTCTCGAGCAAATTCTTGTTTCACCCAACAAATGGTCAATGCCAGTCGGTTCCACGGCCCCACGCGTAACATCTCTGACAAGATGCGCAAGCAGAAATCATACGTTTTTTCATTAGTTTTCTTTTTTTGGACATGTTTTAAACGACGAGATCGTTGAGGATGCTGCCAGGCCCACTCAAACTGGTAAAAATATTAAAAGGTTACAATGGCAAATGAATTGCACATAAACAAATATTAGAAAAATACAAAGTTTAAATCCAGAATATAACCAAGCTATTTTATTCATCACTTCCTGCACTTTCACAAATTCACAAGATACAAATGATACAAACACCCTGGTACAGGTCCTCACTGAAGAGTACGAAAAACTTCCTGCTATTTCAGAAGCCCAATTCATTACTGCACCATCCTCTCAAAATTCCCCAACTGGACACTACATTTTAACACTTCAATCCAGTTCACATTCTCATACTTCATCCACATGCTTTATTACGACTGGCTCCACTTACCTCAGTGATTTAAATATTGTAATTCTGCGAAAACAGGGCCTTAAGAAAGGATGATTTTAATAAGGGTAAAGTTTCACAAATAAATTCTAAATCTATATCAAATTGAAAATATTCCAAAATGCAATACAACTCGAGTCATTAACATCAAATTAATCGATTCTTGTACAGATTAAATTATTACGAAGTGAAAGACATATCCTCTATGCTTCTCACAAACATTCCAACAAAACCGAATTCTGTGAAAGAAACGGTTTCAAGACAAGTTTAACACTCCTAGCTATCAAATGGAATTGAAGTTAGCAGGCACAGAACTGATTTATAAGTACATTTTTGCATCTTTAATTAGAACCAATGCAAGAATGAATGAAACAGAGTGGCAGGCGAAGTGGGCCTTAAATGAAGATCTCTTGCCGTGTTTCCAGGAAGTGAAATTCCTGGGCACATTCTAATTCTACTGTACAGTACCTTCAAAGGATTTAAAAATACTTAAATACGTACCCTTAAGGCCGATATGTCACTTGGGAAGCCATGGATAATTAAGACCATTTCCCTTCAGAAAAAAAACACTATCAGCAACAAAGTTCACGAAATAACTATGATAACGCACATTCCTGTAATATGCATATTATACTCAACATACGTTATATATTTCATATGAAATACGAACCATGGCCCCCTTTTACTTGTTCGCCAGGCTCCTCCAGCATGTTTTCCTTTATTATGTTGCACAATTCTTCTGTTCGGATCTACTGTGTAGCCAATATACGTTCTTCCTTTATACTTCGGATTTGTGCAGTACAATAAATACACGCCATAAAATCTCTCAATTACATACGCATCATCCTTCATATCAAGCGCTTCCCAAATGAAATGTGCCTCACAAACATGGACACCGAATAGTACTTTAATCAGTGCTTTTGATGACCAGCGCACCATGGATGAGACGACTGAATGGATTTGTGTTATGGTTCGAGCATCTCTTCAACGCGCACGGATCGTTGTCTAGAGCAAAACATTACGCGGGGAAAGCAGCTTTTCGTGACGTTGAGTTACGGAGCAAAAATTCGTATTCGCCAATAAGAACGACTGTGTAACGTTAACCAAAAAATATGGCAGCAACAAACGTCCCAGATAATAGCAGTTCTGCAGAATGTAAAATGTAAGTAGAATTGTAAACGTGACCTTAGGATATAGAAACTGTCTACAGATCATGAGAGTAAATGTGTTACACAACACACACGTGAAATTAAAATATAATATAATTCATAACTTAATAAATAAGGTCATAAGTATTGTCATAATAAGGCCTGTAATAATTATAACAATATGAAATGTATATGTGTGTGTGTGTGTGTGAGACGGTCTGATTAAGTGTAAAATATGCATAATAATCATAATAATTACCATAATTTATAAAATTATACATTTTTAAATAAAATTAATAATTAGTACAATAATTTTTTTACCTTTTTATTTTTATAATCACATTGCAGTGACTCTTCTAATAAGTACCCCCAGGTCACTCCCTAATTATTGGAGGTACTTTGTTTCATTTGATCATGGTTGATAGAACAGTGACATGTGTACAGCTGACCTTAGCCTAAAGTAGCCCTACATATATGCATGGTCTGTGTATGAGGTTCATTTGCTTCTTGGAGCAAACAAGCGGCTGATCTGAATAACGGTGATGCGATGTTGCCTTTGGCATTTAAAGTGTTCCTAAATAGTTTGGACACACAAAACATTATTTACAGAACTACATCTTGTAAAGTGTTATTTATAGTGTGTTATGCATTTTTTTTATAGAGGTTAATGTATTGTTATCGATTTATGAATTTGCAAAATATGTCATGTGATAGTACTATTTATTAAGGCCCACTTGTTCCATTCAGTAAACATAGATTTTAGTCTCGCAACTTAAACTTTACCAGTATAAACTCTGATTACACATATTTGCAACTGAGTTGACTTTTATTTTCAGTTGTAGACTTCAAAATAAACCAGTTTGATTCTCCACATTGGTCACTGATGTTGGCTTTCCTTTACTGGTACTAAACCTAACAGGAACCATTCTACCCTGCTCATGTAACTGGTCACAATATGAAACCTATATCCATATTTCAGGATGCTATCCCAGCACTTACCCATAGGAAAACAGTAGGATAATGGGTGAGCCAGCAGAGAAACTGGCTGTGTATCTTCAACATACAGGACTCATTAGTCTTGAGCTCAGTTATTCAGGGAAGAATTTTGAAATGTAGATGTGTAGATTTCTGATATATCAGTTGCAGTGATAGGGTGGTTAAGGAAGTAGTAGTTTGTTGTGCTTTTCATATGAACATGTCTTGAGAGAAATATTTCTTTTGTGCAGAAGATTTGCAAGGTACTTTCTTGCCATTATGTTGAACAGATATTGCATTATTACTGAAGATTTTGTAAGATCTTGTGCATGGTTTTTAATTGTGAATGTTTGTATTAAGATGTGTCAGTAATATTTAGATTTTTGAAGTAATATGTGTGTTGCACTTTTGAAGACAGATCAGTTACTGATGCTTGGAAAACTTTCTGGTGGTTCACCTCACGGTGGTTTAGAAGAGGCAAAAAGCACCACATTTGACTGTGCTTTTCACAAATGGCAAATATAAAGTAAATAAGTACAAATTGTATCCCTAATCTAAGATGTTATCTTTATATTCTCCATTGCAGATGTTTAAAGATGAAGGGCATATATGTCTGTCCACGATGCAATATTCTGTACTGTTCAGTGCCATGTTACCAGTCAGAACTCCATGTTAATTGTTCTGAGGCATTTTATCAAGACTGTGTGATGGAAAACATGAAGTGTGTAGAGACGGGTCCATTGGCAGAAATGAAGATGTATGAAATTTTGCAACGGTTACAAGGAACTGAAGAACATAATAGCAGTATTGGTATATGTATTTGCTTGATAATTATTTTAGTTGGATAACTTAAAACGTTGATTGAGAATTTTTATCTTACATCTTTAAAACAAATGGGCTACTTTTGTGTCATGCATGTTGTGCATGAATAATTTCTTCATACAGAAATATTCAGAGAATATGTACTGAGAGAATGACATGTTTGTATTTGGTATAGTCATGTTCAATATGGAATGGTGATAGATAAAATGTACATAAAATCGTGTGTAAAACTTATTTTTTTACACTGAAGAATAATAAAATGATACATAAGCAGACTATAAATATGCACAACGGTTTTTTTTGAGTTAATATCAGTAAGCAACTATTGAAATCTGTCCTTGTGTTGATATGTGTTTAACCTTTTGGTGCCGGAATTATTTTTTAAATTTTAGCACACCCTGTATATAAAATGTGAATAATACAGGGACCAAATACGTTAGAATTATGAAACAAACTGCATTTTGAAGAGAAAAAAATGGAGAGTATATACCATGTTTAAAATATTCAGTACCTATATTTGTTGAATAAATATATAAAATGCAACTTTAG
>Ga0123352_10007092_pt1 | contig 17240 bp, 7 predicted proteins | sample TergutLab28metaG_FD_89700 | JGI IMG/M metagenome (GOLD analysis project Ga0123352, IMG submission 89700) | Labiotermes labralis P1 segment gut microbial communities from Petit-Saut dam, French Guiana - Lab288 P1 | ecosystem: Host-associated > Arthropoda: Insects > Digestive system > Gut ... | reverse complement strand
GAAATTATTTAAGGGGGGTAAAATTTGGAAACTGGGGAAAGAAAATTGGAAAAATAGTGGGGTCAAAAACGAAAAGGAGGTGGGGTGGGGTTGGGGGGGGGGGGGGCGCATGAGTGTATACTAGACAAACGATAAAGGTGGTTGGGGTCTCTAGCATATGTCACTCCCCTCTAACTGTACAGAATTGGAGCAATTCCCACCATGCAGTTGGTCAAATAGGCAGCCTGCCAAACACTATAGTATCCTGGCACTTCCTGAATGTCCCTGTTGCAATACACTGAAGTCACAAAAAAAGCCAGTATATTTTGTTTCTTGTTCAGCTTATACTGGGTGTTATAGAGCTAAACATAAAACTGATTGCTGTAACTAACAAACGTGTAGAGCAGCTTTTTTAATGTTTATTATGTGATAGAATAAAGTGCGTGTTTAACCTCAGGTGCTAACGCCTGTTAATGATACATTGAAGAATCATTCCTTCATTTTCAATGACTCAGGAATAGCCCATTTATAAAAAGGGTGAAGAAAACCAATGTATCTCTAACATACAGCATTTCTTTGTCATATATTTTACTACAGTCACCTTACTGTAGGGCCGGTTTAAGAATATCACAACTATGTGGCTGCATGGGGACATACTGGATGTATTTCACACTTTGTGTTGGACATATTTTGTATGTAAATTCTTATGTTGCTGAGTCTGCTTTGCCAGTTTAGGACTATGGTGTAGGAAGGACTCCCAAATTTATTTTTGCATTGGACTTGGAAATATCTTAATAATATCGGTTAGTTCAAAATGTTTGAAGAATGTGTATTTCAGTTGATTTACATCATGCCCTTTCACATTACTTGTGTCCCTATCAGCCCTCCAATTCAGTCATATTCATATTTTATTTTATGTTCATATAAATACACAAAATATATTACATAATTAGGGTTCTTTGTCACCTGGCATTATTACAGTATTGATGTTGTTAAGGTAAGATGGTTTGAACATGTGGCTTGTGTTGGGAGTTCATGTAGAAATCTGAAGGGGAATCCCTTGGAACATGGTCACATAGAAAAATAAGGTGATGGAGAAGTAATAAGATGTAAGGATATGAGCTAGCATAGGATAAAGTCCCATGATGGGCTGTGCTGTTAGTAAGTTCACACTGCTGTGCTGCATATGGATGTCATTTTCTTAGCCGCAATGTATATTTCTGATTCATTGTTATGTACAGCATGTAAATGTGTATGGATATATGAATATCCTTACTGAAACTTCAAGCAGCTCCTGAAAGGGCCTCAAGTATCAGATGTGTGATGTAATTGTCTTGCTATCTACTCCTGTTGTTCATTAATTTGAAGGACATTCAGAAATGCATTAATTTCCTACCTCTGAAATGTTGTATGAGGCATGAAGAGTAGTCAGCTTTGGAGCATGACAAGTCATGGGTTAATAATAAAATTTAAGCTGTAATGAGGGCAAGGGTCAATATGAGTTCGTGACCTCTTTACAGCAGCTGATTGTGATTGCAGTGCATCATGGTGCAGGTGCCTTCAGTTAGCAGTTAACCCATTAGTGGCCCTTTCATACAACATTGTAAAACGCTGAGTTGCTCACAGGGAAGCAATTTATTATGATCAATATTTGCTGTTCAGTAGACCTTCCATTGCTATCCTTTCCCTTCAGAGTTGTAACTCCAACGTAATGGGTGATGGGGGAAGCTACTGTTGTTTTCTTTTCTCTGTGAAGATAAATCTCAGGTATAAAAGTGTAATGGTGGGGTATCTCTCAGATTTTCATAGTGTTATCAGTGTACTGTAAATCAGTGAAAAGTTATGGGCATGTTTATTCTCATTTTAACCTCTGCCATGCCCTTTCTCTGAGAACTGGATTTTTTAAAATATTTGTTCTATGATGTAATGTTATATATGAATGTGATGTGCTTGAACTTGTAGGGTAAATATCTGTTATTATCGTTGGGAAGTAACAGGAGGAGTGAGAAAATTTTATAGTATACAGTGTCAAAATTTGTACATTTAACCAAATTTTGTTGGTAAAAAATTCATAAAAAATTGTTTGGAAAACCTGAATGTAAGTGAACTTGAGACTGAGGCATAGATGGGAGGTTAAACGAAGGATTCAGCAGGCTGACAGTAGGATCCAGTGGTAGGCTGTTGTGAGCATGGCAGTAGAATGAAGGATTAAAAAACCGAGAAAAGTAAACAGCGTAAAATTGTGAGTTGGTAAAAACTCAAGCAAATTAAGAAGACATTATGTAAGTTCATGTGGTATATTGTTGTTACTTACAGGAAATTTTTATTTAAAAAATTGCGCTTAGTCACTTAAAAAACTTCCTGCCAAATGTAAGTATAATATGGATTACCAATAACTGAGATTTTGAAGTCTGTTTATAAAAATTGCAAATAGTCACAAGCAAATATTGTGTTAATTCAAGTAGTCATTTCTGTGTTTGCTCAAGTGTTTGTGAAGGGCATACATTGCTAAGGTGAGAGCTGTGGTACAGGGAGTTGACGCAGGTTTTATCACTGATTGCCTTTCTGACATTACACAGCAACTTTCCTGAAAATGCGTGATGGTGACCTGATTTTGCTGAAGCTTTATGCGCTGTATTGCCAGCTGTGGAAAAGAGAAAGTAACTTGACTTCGTTGTTGTCATGGCTACCAGTTGCTAGGCACATGGGTTAATTACTGACTTTACAGGCAAGCATCAGTTTGGATATGGTAATTAAGAGACTGTGTTGCTCTTGTGAAGGGAATTACTTGACATTTCTATGTTTTTCCAAATCATTGCCTGCTACATTCATAAGTGGGTCTAAAAGTGAGAGTTATTCCAGTCATAAAATTAAATGCAGTACTGACCATGCACATACTAGTACAATAATGAAACCTGTATAAAAAATTTAGGAATTTATGTTTTTCATAATTTGTGCTTTAGATTCTTCTTTTTGCATTACTCAGATGTAGGACAGTTTGATGCACCAGAATTATTGTAATCAATATATTAATACATGTATGTAATATTCTGATTATCAAAATTGGGAATATGAGGAGCATGTTAAAATTTGGCATTGGTTTCTACTGTTGGTCAAACTTATGCCATCCTCTCTTCTACATAAAACATAAATATTAAATACTATGCACATCATTATAATTGTATGTACCCACTGTTTTCTTTGAGATTAAATTTGGCCTCTTGGCCTAAGGAAGAAGCACAGGTTTAAGTTATGTGAATGCTTGGATCTAAGAGAGGGGACTAGGGAGAAAAATACATAATGGAGAGATCCATAATTTGAACTTTTCATCATATACTGTTGTAATGATCACTTCAAGGAGGATGAGGTGGACAAGGTATGTAGCACTGAGCCTTACATAAGTCATAAAAATTTTAGTCAGCAGAATGGAGAGAAGAAGAAACCACTTGGTATAAATAGGTAGAGATGTATATTAAACCCTTTGAAGACAAAAGTAAATCTACAAGAATATAAATATTCTGTTTCTGCCTCACAGAGAAGAGTTGTGTAAGGGTGTGTAGAGAAAGTGTCACTTTTATGGTAAGAATTACATGGAACACATAAATAAACGGTGTTGTGTGCAAAATGCAGAGCTTTGTAACATTAAAAACCTGATGGAAAGTACAGTTACCATCAGGATTAAATCAGTCCAAGAAGTGTGTTGTTAGGAAGTGGACTAGATTCATCTCCCTAAGTTCTTGTGCATGTGGTAGTGAAATTCTGGGTGTCATAAAAGGCGGGGAATCTCTTAACAAGCTGAGTAATTGCTGGCTGCACATGAAGGACTCTGCTCCATGGTGTAAATTTAGTTGCTGATTCATGATTACCCTAGTTTGTGAAACAGATTTGCTCCACAAGAAGAATATGAAGTGCATTACATTGAAGTGAACATTAGTTTGCTGTCTTCTGAAGGGTTCCCAGGTAAACTGTAAAATATTCTTTGATCATCCTGGAACTGGCTTTTTACTGCTGTAGGAATTGCAACATTGTCTTATTTCAACATTGTCTTATTTCAACTTGTCTCTTAGGAGAATTCTGATTTTATTTTGGGTTTCTTTGTGGTTAAAGCAAAGATTGCTTGTATGTAGGAAAGAGAGGAGGCTATAATGTAAATAACCAAGTGTTAAAGGTTGTAATTCTTGCATTTTCTTGCATTTTTTAAGACAATGGTCAAATGGAACTTTCCTTTAGATTTTTGTCACTGGTGTTCTTGATTTGCTCTTACGTGTGAATTGTTCATTTAAATACTTTATGAGGCCAGTTTGAGTATTTTAATGTACCCCCTCCATGTCAGAAATCTATCTAGATTTTAACTTCTGAACTCATAGGGGATAATTTAATTGTAATTCGTGTTAGAGTATGAAGTCCTGAACAGTTGTTAGTGAAGTCAGCTGGTTAAGAAATACCATGTTTTATGAACTCTGAAGGCTGTGCTTCATGTTCCCAAAAGCCTGCTATTGGATCCTTTCAGGAATTGGTGATGATTTATGTCTACCATCGAAAACTTACTTTCAGTCCTCATTTGTAGCATGTTATGAAACACGGAATTAATTTTTGAACTATTGAGAGGAGAAGTTGTTTGCATTGTGTGATTGGTGCACTGTGTAGTGACCTACTGACAGAGTATAGCGTTCAGGCCGGCCTTGGCTGCCAGCCGGTCAGCGTGCCTGCCAGCAAGAGAAATGACCCACTTCCACATGTGGCATGCCTGTTCTCTCTCACTCCAATGAGACACTGCCAAAACTACACTCAGCCAATTGCCACAAACTCTATACAGTCATCTTTTAAGATGACTGGCTGCATATCATGTCCATCTCACTACCCATTTATTTTGTGAAACTATCCACACAGAGTGGAAATCATCTTGTATTTTGCTTGGGTTAGTTTGATTTTTCAGTTTGTTATATTACTGTGCTAAATGAGGAATTGTAATAACAACTGATGAAAAGAAGGTAGAATTCAAGCTCAAACTGTGAGCACTGAGCAAGTGTAGTTCTTTCACTGGAATTTTATTTGCAAGTTGTGTGTGTCTGTCTGGTTGTCTTTCCTGTTTCAGTTTTTGACATGAGTGTATAGATTACCTAACTCATTTTTGTGAAATTTGGTGTGAGAGTTGTGCCATTGGAGACTTCCCATCGTAATGTTTTGTCCTCCTAATGAGCTCTTTTACAAGGCAGGTAGTTTCATTTCTAGGATTGTTGTTTGCTGTACATTCTTAGAGGTCATGATAACAATATAAGTTACTGGCCTGTTTTTTAATACTTGGGAACATGACGTGGACTAGCTGTTGGTCTCATTTTGTAGTCTCCCATTATAATGAATCAGCAGTTGCTTCTTATGAAAATATTGGTTGTATATTTTTGGCAAATTTATGTTGAATATGAGGGCAGTTCGGATGATAGGTTGTTGAATACTACCGTGTAAATTTATATTCAAGTTGTCAGCCTTGGTATGAGACAAGATGACCTTGTGAACTTGAAGCAGTCACAATAATGTAGGCTAAACTGTGCAACCTGATGTAATACAGTATTTACATAGGTCTTACATGTGTATAGATATATATGAAATTTTTACATTGTTTTGTTTCTTGGTTATGGGAATTAGGATTGAATGGAGGAGGCATTTTCCCTGAGCCTTCTGGTTTATGTTACTTGAATTGCCACTGTCCACTTGAAAGTACTGACAAGCCAAGTAGGCTGCATTGTCTACACACAATTTTATTCAGAGACACTGCCCATTGAATGGCAATGTAAAATTAATGTACTCTATGTATATGCAACCACTTATCTGTGAAGTATGTGTTTTTCCCAACTTTATTTCCTAATATGATGAATACAGGAAATGCATAAAATTACAAAATGAAAATTCTGAGGTTTTTGCAGTGGTGTAGTGGAGATTTCTATTCTTGTTGGATGTGATGCTAAATCATTGGGTAATGGGTGCCTGACATGTCAAGACAATGCCTATCATTGAAGATGAGATGACTGTATTGTCGTAGTTGTGTTAACATTGTTTCTAGCATGGAGGAAGTGCCATTGCTAAACAGTTATGTTAAGTTAGTTTAAAATTAGATTTGAGATATTGAATTGATGTGTGTAATTTGTTAAGACATAAATAAGCAGTGCAGTATAGTTGACCTTAAACTTATTAACCAACTCTCAAAAGGTCAAGGTGTAAATTACCTATGATGGCGTGTAAAGGTTAGGCTTAGAAATACAGGGAATCCAGTTATGAAAAGTTGTTAAACCATGAACACTTAAAAAGTCATTCTTTTGGGTAGCCGACATAATCTGACACTAGTCCTGAGGTTGACCATGTGATTATGGTAGTACAACTGGTCTCAGTCTCTTGCTTGAGGCATTTTGTATGTGCACCTTTAATGTTACCATAGTTTTGCACTGGAGGTGACAGTGGGTAATGTGACCTGATTTGGCTGTTTGAATGGCATATGATGGCAACTCTCATGACATTTTGCACTCATCAGACCTCCAGGTGGAGGAATAAAATACATTAAAAAAATCAGATGTCTGTGTTTTATAACAGATGTGACAATTTAGAACATGGCCTACTTTTCCATCAAGACCATTTATTAGCCAAGGCCACTGCAAGCTGCAGTTTAGTTGTACCCATATGTTCCATCAGGGCCAGATTATTGGGAGTGACTGTGAAACAAAATGTACCATAAAGTACTTTTCATCATTTTAATTGCCAAGTCACAAATGATGTTGGAGATGGCTGCTTCATCAGTTAAAGAAATCATTTATGTTTATTTGGCTGTTATGCATCCTATAATGAAAGAAGCAAAGTGACTAATGCCTTATGTTGTCACATTCTTCTGGTTGTATGTAAACTCTTAAGCATTTGATGGAATGAGATGAAGTGTGGTTGGGAGGTGTGTACATATTCTTGACAGACAGATATAATTTTTGTAGTAATATTGAGTCAAATGTAGTAGGAATCAGTCAGTAGTCACCATGTAATTTAGATTATGTAATACTCTGATTGTAACTGTAACTGAGACCTGTTAATTAAGATTTTGTGGTAGAAAGGGAGGAGTGTAAGTGTGTGAAGGGTGGGGCCTTAATTTGAGAAGCAGTTGAAAGTATGGATGCTTATCCTGTATTTCAGAGCTTGCATATGTATGAAACAGGTACCATTTCCATCTGGTGGTAGATGCCTAGATTGTGGTTTGTAAGAGATTCTGATCATATCATCATGTCATGTCATGTCATGTCATGTCATGTCATGTCATGTCATGTCATATATCGTATCGTATCGTATCGTATCATATCATATCATATCATATCATATGATATGATATGATATCATATATATCATATCATATCATATCATATATATCAAATAATTTATTCTCATTCCATGGATCCTTACATGATTAGAAAATCTGTATGGAGACAGATGTAGTCAATACTGTGCATAAAAGTAGCATGTTTGCTTAAGAAGTCAAGAAATGAAGTCAGTATAAAAATGTACAACAGTTTTAGTTAGTGGGTCTAGTATGATGTTTGGGGTTTTACATAATATAAATTATTTTAATATAACAAATAATAACATAAAAACACCAATTAAAAGGATACAGTACTTACTGGACAAAAAATAATTTACTACACCACTGCAAAACAGACAAAGATCAGTACATTCATGCAGTTACATTTTATACAAAACAAAATCTATAATACTGGTACAAAAACTAAATATGTAGTTCAAGAATAAAATAACACAAATCTGAATCTATTTTATATGCCATACTTTCAGTTACTAATTTAGATCATATATAAATAAATTCAAATTTTTTTAATTTCAAAATATTCATCTAAAGAATAAAAATTAAAAATTTCTGTAAAATCAATTTAAATTTCTTGGGATTGTCAGGCTCTGTTTTAATATATGAAGGAAGCATATTAAACACCTAAACAGTACACTCCCTTCTGGTATTTCGTAAAATTCATGAGAGGTTGGTGAAAATTAGAATGTTGCCTAGTGTCAATGTGGTATATGTCAGAACAGACTATAAATTGTTCCTAATTCTTAACATAAACAAAAGAAGAGAAAAAATGTACTGGGATGGGAGTGGTAAGATTTCTAAATTAGAAAACTATTTTCTACGAGAGTCACAGCTTCTAAAGCCATCATGATTCTAATAATCTTTTGCAACCTGAAAATCTTTATACTGTCTGAGGAGTGCCTCCAGAACAATAAATCATAGGTCATTACAGAGTAGAAGTAGGAATATTAAATAATTTTCAGGGTATTTAGTGCTACATATGGTTCGACTGACTGCATAGCATAAAAAGCTTAGCTTAGTTTAGACTTAAAATATTCAATGTATGTTTTCCAAGAAAGAGTATTATTAATAAATAGCCCAAGAAATTTTGTTTTAATAGCTGTATGAATTTGTTTATCTTCATACGTAATTTGTATGTCAGAAGCATGTGTACTTTTATTAATAAATTGGATGAAATAAGTTTTGTTAAAATTCAAGGAAAGCAGATTGGCTTTCAACCACTTACTTAGTTGGCCAAAAACTATATTAAGATAAATCTGAAATTGAATATTATTTGGGCTTGTAATTAATACTTTGGTGTCATCAGCAAATAAGATGGGAATAGCTCTGTGTTCTATGACCATAGGTAAGTCATTGATGTATGCTAGAAATAACAGTGGGTCCAAAATTGAACCCTGCTGCACCCCATATTTTATTTTTGTCTATTTTGAGACTGTGTTAGAATTAAGATATGAGCTAATGATTTGAATACTTTGATATCTGTTCTGAAGATAAGATTCCTGTAGACAGTAATAAATCATGATTAACAGCGTTGAAAGCTTTCTCCAGGTTGCAAAAAATACCACCAGCCATTGTTTTATTATTTAAAGCATTTAAAATTTCATTTGTAAGGTTAAAAATGGCATCTTCAGGTGCAGTGCCTTTTCTGAAACCAAACTGATTTCCCACTGGTAACTTATTACTATAAAAATGTTGAGTTAGTCTAATTTAGAAAACTTTTCAAAAACCTTCAAGAAAGTAGTCAGTAATGATAATTGTTTGGATTCATTCTATCTCCTTTCTTGTGTATAGATTTTATAATTGGAAACTTCCAACAGTCAGGAAAAATTCCTGACTTATTACAGATTTAAGTTAATGGTGAATATATGTAAGTGGCACTAATTTTTAATAATTTAGTAGAAATCTCATCATACCCATATGAATTTTTTATTATTGATTTAATTATAGATGTAATTTCTTTGGTTGAAAGAGTTTTAAAAACCGAAGATGAGGAGGGATGAACGTCAGTTTGTTCTAGATAATAATAAAAATTAGAAAGAATTTCATCACTAATCTTGTTATCTACATTATTTTTAAATATTTTATCAATTGTAGATGAGAAATAATTATTGAAGGCATCCCCTATATCTTGTTGATCTTTTACATGTTACTGTCTATCATTAGCTCTTTTATATCAGTTTTAGAATGTTGTTTTCCAGATAACTGCTGAATGATAGTCCAAGTGGTTTTACATTTATTACCTGATTTAAAATTTTTTTTATTATAATACATTCTTTTTGCCTCCTTAATTACATTAGACAAAAGTTTACAATATATCTGGTAATGCCTTTTTAATTCCAAATTGTTACTATTTCTGTATGCTAAGGACAGTTCCGTTTTATATTTACATGATGTTTTGATCCCTAAAGTACCTCTATTATTATTATTATTATTATTATCATCATTATCATTATCATTATCATCATCATCATCACCACCACCACCACCACCACCACCACCACCACCACCATCATCATCATCATTCCTCTTTAATTCTATTTTTGGAGGGAAGCTGGAATTGAAGATCCTTAAATAAATATTTAAAAAGGAATTAAACATAGCATGGGCATCATCACTTGTAAAGATTGTATCCCACGTTTCTTTGCTTAGTTTATTAATAAAGTCAGATATCATGTTCTTATTAATTTTCCTGATGGTTTTAGATTTTTGTGTAGGTATGTGGGAATAATCAGTGCTCACCATTAATAATTGAGCATCATGGTCAGACAAACCATTTAAACTAGGAATTATAGTGTAACTTTCAAATTGAGATGTATCAGTGAAAATATTATCTGTTGCAGTAGCAGAGGTATTTTGAACTCTTATTGGGAAATTAATAATGCTAGTTAAGTTACATGAAAGTAGTAAATTGTCCGTTTGGTTTTTCTTTTCACTTTCCATTAGGTAATTAATGTTTATGTCCTGACAAATAATAATGTGTTGAGTAAGAGTATGTAGTAATTGAAGAATAGCGTCCAATTTGAGTAAAAAGTGACCAAAGTTACCAGTATGGGCTCTGTAAAGTGTTAATATACATAATTTTAAAATACTCAATGAAAGTTTTAAAGCACATGTTTCTACATCTTGTTCTTCACAATGTTTAACAATATCAGTATTAAGAAATATAGGCTATTATGGACAAAAATAATTACACCACCTTTTCACATAGCTGTCTACAGTAATAGGCTCCTAAATTATAAATTTTCAATATGAACATTATGCAATTGTGAATACTTCAAGTGATGTTCTTTGCGGCATAAAACATGAGGGAAGTCTGGATGCAAGTGACTTAATAGTTCACAAACTTTCTTTCCTAATCCTCTTATATTTTGTTGGTAAATTTTGAAATAAATAGTACCTTTATTGATTTTATTGTGCTGTGATTATGTTTATAAGTTATGTCCATAAAAAATCTGAGTTTCTCCATGCTACATTTTTCCTTTTAATTTGGGAGGGTGTGATATCCTAGATAATTCATCTGAGTTATTTTGATCTGGAAATTCTGGATGTACTACACTTACTTCTGTTTTTGATAATCTGCATTTGAGTCCTTCAGAGATGGAATCTTTCCATTGCAGGCAAGTAGGGGATAGTTGTTTCTTAGTAAAAAAATTCCTTGATAACTGTGGTTAATTTCATGGAGATTAGTTCTTTACCTGATAAGTTCATATGCTGACCATGCTTAAAGTATTTGCTGTCAAAGTCTGTTTCTAACATTTTTACATAATTATGGATTTTCATTTTCTTTTTAGCTTGCCTGTTAAACTTTAACACTTCATTATTGACACAAGATGAGGGTATAAGATCATGTCTGTGGGCTGATTTCCTTATCACAATATTTACCTTTTTCTTTCCTCAACAAAATTACACACACTTTGGTGTTATTCTTACTTGTACCATTTGGCCCTCTCTATACTACAACTGCATCTTCACTCCTCAACTTTTTGATTGCATCTCTTGCAGTGTTTACAATTGCATCCATTTTGGCACCAGTATTATGAAACTGGAGACTTCATAATTTGCACCTAGGTTGTGTTGAAATTCAGTAGCACAGTTTCTTACATGGCTGTCACCAATCATTATAACTTTTTGACTTTTTCTTATTGAACTATTCATGCTTAGTGTCTTTTTTTGGTAATTCTTCTTAAAGTTTCTTGAGCAGGAGGTTATATCTTTTGCAACTGAAATACTTGAAGATTCGCTTTCCCTGTTGAGGTTAGTTAAGACCTCAAACTTGTTTGCGGTTTGTGGGATTAAATGTATGAGATTACTGTGGATAATTCTAGATATGTTGCTTAAATTTGATTGTGACATTGATCCATCTGTCTTTTGAAGCTGAAAATTGAGACTGCTCATTGTTAAGAGTAACTGTTGTGTGGAGTTAGACTGGGAATAAGATCCTTCACCACTTCTTTCTTCCTGTAGCATTTTTATACTCTTCATAAGAAGATATTTGTAACTTTGCTTTATGAAGTTCTAGTCTTAATTCTTCACAACATAAACGTGCATTGACTTCTTTTTCACTTATTTTACTGATGAAATTCAGAGATGCAATATCTGCACTTAACGCCATGACTTCCTTGTGTGGTATCTTGTAAAAACATTGTGAAATCATAGTATCCTGTGGTTCCAGAATGTGGATTGTAGGAGATAGTAATCATGCCATAAACATAGACGAAAGTCTACCAAGTTATTTGATTTACAACTAGTTTTATGGTAGTGTACAGTTCTTAGTACTGTGGTTTCTTAATTATTCTACTTTAAGTGTGCCAACAAAAGTCCCTTCAGACAGGAATGCAGTCTGGTCATGTAGCCTGCATTGAGTTGCTTTATTCATTGATCTATCCAAGTCTGTCACTAATGAAGTACATACAAAAATCTTATGGTGAACTGGCCACCAGACTGAGCTTCAAACAAGGATGCTGACAAGCTAATTTGTGAAAGAGGGAGGAAGTAATATGGAGCATTGCTGATACTGTTATGATCAAATGTTGTTGGTCAAGATCACAAGAAATTTGGGTCATGCTATGGGTGGGGCAGAGGGGTATTGTGAGCAGGAAAACATTAGTTTTGTGAAAGTATTGACTAGACATGTTCTTGCCTAAGAGGCAGTGGAAAGGGTTAATTGGAGCAGTGTCAGTAGGGAGGAATGAAATAATACCTTCAAGAGTTATCAAGATGGTTAGTGCTCAGTATGAAGTAATATACTAGTATACATGTGCAAAGAGAAAGTTATCCCTTTCTATGACACAAGTGTACATGTGTAATGAAAAAGTTATGACAAAATTTGTCCTGCCATTCTCTATACTGCTTAAAAACTTGATTGTTACATTCTTGAGAGTTCTTCATCTGTAATGTAATACAACCCTGACTATGTAGCTGAAAACTGCATACAGAATTTGTGTTTTCCTTCCTTATGCAATTTCAAAACTTTCACATTCTTAAAAGATATCCAATTTAAATATACTTTTAGTTGTGAAATAAATACATGGTTGTGTGTGTATAACATGTAACACATAGAATAAACAAAAAATGCACACAAAATTTTGTTTAGGAGACCTCAAAGAAGTGATCCCTTAGAAGAAATGAATGAATGAATGAATGTATGTACGTACGTATGTATGTATGTATGTAATGTATGTATGTATGTATGCATGCATGTTTGTATGTATGTGGGAGGGAGGATAATATTCAAATAGACCTAAGAGGAGTAGGTTGTGAATGCATGAAATGCAATGAGCTGGTGTAGTAGTAGGCTTGTTATTACTAATGAACCTTCAGTACTTCTTAGTATTTATTAATGCCTCCATTCATGATAAGATTGGTCATGATGGATTTGGGAAGTAACACATTGAAATTTTAGTTTTATAAAAATGTGAATGCAGCCATGCTTTCACCATGTATTTTTGTGTTTTGTATATGGACCTTTTGTTTTACATGACTGAGAGGCCATGAAGGAGAAGTGGCCATCTTACCTAATTAATGAATATGCTGATTGTGGTATATTAGTAATATTCAGATCTGTGGTATGATATCTAGCAGAATGTTTCGTCTGTTAGTTTTCAGTGGGTATGTGAGACCAAAACACTCATTTTACTTTCTTAGTGTAAGGTATTAGGAATATGAGGGGGAAGAATTAAGTCACAGAACGTTTTTGACTATTGTCCATTAGTTGGGAGTTTCTGACACCACCAGAAATGACCTGAATGCGATGTTGCAAAGAAAAATCTTTGCCCATAACAAGTGCCTTTTTTGACTGAACTATTCTAACTTCTAAGAAGTATGTTACCTTAGAATCTTCTGAATGTATGTCGCTGAGTTTTTTGATAGATTGTGACTCTCCTACTTCGCTTATAAATGTTTATGGTAGATTACTGTGTTTACTTTCGCCCTTCCTTACCAATGTTGTGTGTGTTTACACCAGGACTCCTCTACTTTGCCCTTGTTGATGCTAAGGTGTGGGTCAGTAGATAAATGGGTCAAGTCACAAAGGGGAATCAATATTGGATGTCAGTTTTATAGTAGTAGCTTCACCATTTGGTGGTGGCATTTTTCATGAGTTACAAGGACAGCACATTTTCCTTTTAAAGCACATTGGTAACTATAGGCACCATCTACTGAAATATTAAGAAAGGGTGAATTTTATGAACACAGTTCTTTTATATATTTCATGTGATTCTCGGAATATATGGCACTTACTTTCCCCAGTGGTCTGAACTGATTGGTCATCATATTGGGCATGGATTCTGTTCTCTGTGGGACAGGAACTGAAGTTTTGTGTACAGTTTAATTTGACATTGGTCCTCAAAGATTTAAGCTGACATGGTGGTCAGTTTCGTGTCTATGTTAATGAACAGCCATACAGAGTTACTTCATGTCAATTATCTCAGCAGTTGGGTAGCTGTATCATAATTCCTCTTCCTTTGGTTGGAGCCAGGATTTGATTGGACTGTATTGGGCTCCCTAAGGGTCTGCTTGATCCAAATAACTGCTCGACATTTGTCTTTTATAGACTCCTCATGAAGTAGGCTGCATTAGAGGTATTTTCTCAGTACTTCAAGGCAGATGCTCAGATAATACATTGAAATAGGCTGTGACCACAAGGCAGATGCTCAGATAATGCATTGGAATAGGCTCTGACCACCAGGCAGATGCTGAGATAATACATTGGAATAGGCTATGACCACCAGGTAGATGCTCAGATAATATACTGGAATAAGCTGTGACCACCAGGCAGATGCTGAGTTAATACATTGGAATAGACTGCGACCACAAGGCAGATGCTCAGATAATACATTGGAATAGGCTGTGACCATCTCTTTAACTTGACTGAATGTGATATACACTTAAAGCTAAATAATCTCTGCAGAGAATACAATATTCTGAAACAAACTGTGATCTGTGCACCAGTGGATCGTAGACTATTACATTTATGTTGTTTGGAATGATGAATGTTGTGCTACTGATAAATGATTATGAGTTGAGAATGTGAATCAATTTGGAGTCGAAGCATATGGATGTACTGAGAAAAACACGATTCTGGGCAATATATGCATATTCACAAACATGTCAGACTAAGAGCTAGTTTTCCTGCTAAGAGACTCAAAGCTTGTAGGCTATACACAATAAATACATTCTCTCATTGGGCAGCACAACTGTGTTTTTATTAAAACGGAACAACTGACTCTGCTTTGACCCTGTCCATTTATATACAAACATGCACTACCATACTACCTTGGAATCCCATTTTTTTTTTTTTTACATGTTCAGTTATTGTGAAGTTAAAAATATATATATATATAGATCTTGTTTATAGTTTAAAATATGTGTCCATATCCCAGTAATAGTGATAAAATCTTGTAGAATTGTTTGATTTAAATTTATACGTTGGATTTTTATTTGTATCTGTCTTGAACAACATACATAATTCATTGTTTTGTATGTTCTTGTTTTATGTAATATTTGTTGGTATTATGTCTTGTGAAGTTTCTTCTTTACCTCAGTGAATTGTGTCAAATTCAGTTGTTTGTGTGCTTATCGTATTTTCAGTTAGATTTCTATTGTGATGTCATATGTATTGTGTCAAGTATTTGATTGGAGATAAACCGAACTTTTGCTTTTGCAGTATTTGAAGGCATTTGCATTATACAAAATGTGATGTAAGTTGCATGTAGAATGTATTGCACTGTTTGCTGTCAGTGTCGTTGGTCATATTCATCACTGATCAGCTAATATGACTCATGGTTCGTGTGTGTTTAAGTAGGCCAAGAGACACAGCAGTTTGGCAACATAAGGTACCATACCCTTCCCAGCTTTTATGAATTTGTGTGCAGGTAATCTCCGCATGACAGAATTTTTAATAGTCAAGTGAAAGTAAAGATATGGGAAAGCTGAAATTTGATCGTCTGTGGTTAATGGGATTCCATAATAGAAAGTGAGAGGAACCAGATATTAGTGTAGTCTTTGTAACATCTGGAGAAGTCGTAGTCACATAGTGTTTGATAGAATAAATGGATTTTTAATGTTTTATTTTGGAGGCTTCACTGTTGATTACATTTGTTAAAAGTTTTATGTGATCATAATAGATGCAAGCCACTGAGCAGGACATGAGGCATGGTGCTGAGTTGCATAATAATTGTGCCTGTGCCACTAGCAGGCAGTGTTGCAGCACACTCATGTAACTCAGAGCTTATGTCTAAGCATGTAGGTCTTATATATTTTATGACAAGCCCTTTTTGTGAGTGAACTTAATTGAAGGATACTTAAGATTATGTCAAGAAATAAGTATTTAAGTTTTCAGTGGCTTTAATATATGGTGTTTTCTTTTTCTGAGGCTTCTTACATAATGTCCGTATTTTTGTATCACTGTCTTAGGTGTAGAATCTGAATTCAACCAAAGACAGTTTCTCAGCCATCAATGTTAATAGCAACTGGGTGTTTTTAAATCTTCATAACTGGTTATTTGCTGTACAAAATATTTGAGTCAGTTCTTAACTAACTCATTTTCTGTCTGGGAAATTTAAATAATTACTCATTTTTTGTGAAACCATGTAATCGTGTATGAACAATTTTTAACCAAAATCACAAATTCTGCTCACTGTTAGGTTAGTCAGGTTTCCCATGGTGTGTTCCTTTCATTGTCCTTGAAAGGTGTTTTTGATGCACATAAGTATCCAGTATTTTAGTGGCCCTGATCTCTGTACTTTAAAAAATACCATAATGTTATTAGCTTTTTACATACAAGTTCAAAGTACTTGTCTTTTCTGCGTTACGGCTCATTCATTTTTGTTCAGCAAGCTAACGTTAGACTGGACATCTTGGACTTGTAGTTAAAATGAAGTAAAAAACATATATAGAATTTTGATAGGAATAATTTCTTGTAAAGCAGTTACGTGGAAGGCTAAAGGAAACAAGATGATGCTGAGATGGACTGTGGCAGAACAGACTTTGATGATGTGCATGTCACTGCATTGTAGTGATTCAGAAACATGTCTAAAGAGGTAGTGCATCTGTGCCAGCGCCAACACACACACACACACACACACACACACACACACATACCAGCAGTGCTGTGTCTCATGTTTTGAAATGGAATAATAAAGCACAAAAACCAACTGGTTTGAAGTCTTTGATTGTTGTTTTTCCCACCTCATCTGCATATTTTCAGAGTTTCAAGAAATTTTATGTTCATAGAGAGACATATAATTGGAAGGTTTGGGAGACTTAGTATCTTTATTAGTAGAGTTCATTCTGTGACAGGACTCCCCCCCCCCCCTTTTCTTTTTTTTTTTTTTTTTTTTACAGCGACAAGTAAATAGGGTAATTGGCTTGGCCCAACATAAACTTTTGCAACATTTATAAGCAAAAATGAAAATTT
>Ga0123352_10007091_pt1 | contig 17241 bp, 12 predicted proteins | sample TergutLab28metaG_FD_89700 | JGI IMG/M metagenome (GOLD analysis project Ga0123352, IMG submission 89700) | Labiotermes labralis P1 segment gut microbial communities from Petit-Saut dam, French Guiana - Lab288 P1 | ecosystem: Host-associated > Arthropoda: Insects > Digestive system > Gut ... | reverse complement strand
TGTAAAACAAAGGTGATACCAGTAATAATAGGGGCGACTGGGACTATTTCAAAGTCACTCAGAAAATACATGAGCAACATACCGGGAAAACATGAAGTCAAGGCACTACAGAAAACAGTCATATTGGGCACTGCACACATACTTCGGAAAGTACTAATGTAAAAGTACAATAGATTCAAAACTGGAACTAATGATATAAGCATCATGAATAGTAACAACAGAATAGCTGCAACACTGTATTCCCTAGGGACACAGTTTGTCTCAGGAATATAAGTATAAATACCCTGCATAAGGGAGGAGATTATTGTTATTATTATTATTATTATTATTGTTGTTGTTGTTGATTTCCTTAACAATTAAAGTACATGTGTGTTTGTTATGTCAGATGTGGATCATACAGGCGTGTCTGTGAGTGTGAAAGGGCGTCACTTCAACCAGACTTTAGGCTGGGAGTTTTGCTCTGGCCAAGATGGAGCAGAGTTTGTGCCCTGTATTGACCGCACAGCGTCCAACTATACATACACAATTCCTCTCAGCAGGTTTATGCCTGATGAATCAATTCTCCTCCAGTTCCAGTAAGTACATTCCTATATTTATGGTGATACACCCATCTGAAGCCACATTCCCATGACTGGTATATTTGACAAACATTCACCATTTGTGGGTACTTTCCACATATTGAGAACTGTGTGCTGGTACAGACATAAGCCCCTTTTCTTTTTCTCACCAGCCGTCAGGATCTGTGACACACATTGCAGGAATCTGCAATATTTCTTTACATTTGAATGTAAGAATGCCAGTTGAAGCTTGGCTCCTTGTACAGTGCACAGTTAGGGATACAGATTTATCAAATACACCAGTCACAGGAGTGTAGCTTAATGTGTATTTCTCTAGGTGACAGTGAATTGAAGTGTAGATTGACGCAACCTTATAAATGGCATGTTAGAGACTTAATGTTAGATTTTCAAAGCGTTCAATAACAAAAATAATGAACTTGTATTCCACTGTACCCCACACACAGTACAGAGGCCTGTTAATTTCTCCTGTGTTATGGGTGTGTTGCTTCACCCAGAAGCATCATTCATATTTGTTCAGTATAATTTATGAAAGCAGAGAGAGAGAGAAATTGATATCGTTGAAATGGTTCTTTATTGTGCTATCAGTCGAACAGGAATTCATGACGTGTTTTGGCCAGAAAGCTCGGACCTTGATCACCTCCAGTATTCATATAAAACATACAGATATTGCAAGATTGAGTAGTTACAAGATCCTATTTACAAGGAATGAGATATTGTTTCTCTCACATTCACAAATGGAACATTAATTTTTGTTTGAAAGAATGCGTTCTTGTGCTCTGCATTCTTAGTAACGTTCCTGTATAAGGTGTGATTTAAATTTTTTTAATGTGATTGGCACATAGTGAGTTGAGTAGGTAAAATATGTAAGGCCTGTCATGTTAAGGTGTAATTAGATTAGAATAAGTGCAAACTGTGGCTTTCATAGCAATGTGAGTTAGGGTCGTTGGTTCTGATAGGAGGAAAAATTTTCTGTTTATTTGTGTCATATATAATTCAAGTATGAAATTTCTTTATCACATTCGTTTCTGTGCACTGATGTCACTATTTCACATAAAAAGCGACCAGTGCACACGGATGTTACTAACACCACTTTACTATCACTGTGCTACTCCAACATGTTTCGACCCTCAAAGGACCATCTTCAGGGAGCACGACTGATACATTGTCATAGCCAGATCAACAAAATATGTACCAGATGTATAATTCTGAACTTTACATCTGGTACATATTTTGTTCATAAACTGGATTTTACATTTGTTACATCTTCTGTTGATCTGGCTGTGAAAATGCTCCCTGAAGATGGCCCTTTGAAGGTCGAAACATGTCGCAGTAACACAGTGCTAATAAAGTGGTGTTAATAACATAAGTGTACATTGGTAGGTTTTTATATGAAATCGAAGATTCTATGCGTATATTATTGGAAGATGGAGGCCCAACATTATTTGTGTTTGATATTCCATATAGTAGTGTGCCTTCTAGCAGACACAGCCTGTTATTAGCTGGAGATTATCCTTCGTCTTGAACTAGTATGGCCTGAATGCCTGCACCTGAAACATTTTGTAATTTCCATTATGATTGATGCAGCAATAAATAACGATACATTAACAAAAAGCTGTGGTAACAATAAGAAGTTTCTCTCTGTGCCATTAAACATAATGTGCCATGCACCCTTACTGGCAGCACCAGTAAAGATGTATGAACACAATGAAATCATATAAGACTGAACAGCAAAGTGACACAGTCAGTATGAACTAACAGTGCAGTATGTCAGGGCAGCCCTCTCTCTGCAACACTATTTAACATGTACATAAACTCAGTACTTTCAGATTCAAACACAGACAGTATAAGGGGATAGAAATGACAAGAAATACTAACATAATAAGCTTTCTTTTTGCAGACAATTGGGTAATAAAACAGAATGAAAAACCGTGTTTCAAAAGTGTATAGATGAATTAGAAAATGTAGCATCAGAATGTAGATTTCATTCGTTAGTATTCAGCCCTAGAGGCCGGTCCAGCAGGAGCCAGAGCCTGGTTATGGAACCGATATGGCTCTTGGCACAATGCATCCTAGGCAAGTTCTTGGGGATAGTTTGCCATTGCTTTCCCCCGCCTTTAGACGCTCCCACTTTCGCCGCCACTTGCCTCTGCGTCCGCAGCGATGCGAGAGATCCTAGCAGCAAAAGGTGGAACTGTGGGCGAGAAAGATGTCCGGTAGTAATTTTGCCTAAATTCCGACTTCCTCTTAAATTTAGGGATCTTTTACATGCCGCAAATCTACGACATGGGACCGACGGCTTTACTTCCCCTCCAAAGGAAGGCGTGCTGAGGATTTTTTCGCCCTAAAAATCCAACGGTTTCGGCCGGGTTTGAACCCGCGAACTTGGGTACCAAAGGCCAGCATGCTACCTCTAGACCACCAAAGCCGCTATTGTAGACTATCAACTGACAAAAGTACGACAGTAGCATTCAGAGGGAGAGACCCCGTCAGAAGGAGGGTGGTAATTGAAACACAAAACAAACACACACATTTACTTGGGATGCACACTGTCGTGTGAATCAGAAGATGTTACAAACAAATTAACAAAATTTTGACAGATAGTGAGAATTATCAATCAAGTTATAAAACTTTGAAAAGTGTAGAAGCAAACAAGACTACAGATATATCGCACATCAGCAGCAGCCATCCTACTGTATGTCAGTGAAACTTGAACACTGAAGGAACAGGACAGGTCTAGCATCACAGCAGCATTTCTGAGAAAATCTACAAAATACTGTTTGACCACAAAGGAATTCACAACAATGTAAAAGAACTTAAAGAACATCAAAGTGACACAACCTGTCCATAGAATGTGTGGGTCCAGACTGATACAGGCTGTTACAAAATATCAACTGCAGGAAAAAAGAAAACCAGCTTGTCCATGACAGAGACTTGTGGATTGTTGCATTGAGACTGGAATGGGCCACGAGGCAGCAGCATGATGATGATGATGATAATTATGATGATAAATCACAAACATTTTAAAGGTTCAGTAAAAATGTGTCTCTGTGTTCTTAGGCATTCTTTGCCTGGAGTGTGTGTGTGCAATGGAGAATTAATATCTGTCACTTTACATGTTTCATTTCTGAGTTCATCCATTCTGGGAACCAGTTCCCAGGATTGTTAGTCTTTAACAGTTACATTTTGGCGTGGTGTTGGTGAGTGTGTCTCACTAATTAACACTACTCTTTGTTTGTTGGTTTGTTTGTTTTAGGCCTTGCATTACACCATACACGTTCCAAAATTTTTGTTTCATCATCCGGGGCTTCCATAGATTTCTGTTGAGGTTTCTTTAACCATTTTCTGATGCCTCCAGATACTACTTAGTGGTGTCTTGTTGTTGGCTTGCAGTATCCATGATTGCTGTTGTGTATACAGATCTGACTGTACTGGCCTTCATTGGTGGTGTCCTTTTGTTGCTGTGGCAGTCTACAGTGTCCTTTTGTATCTTATGTTTATTGGACCGTGCATCATCTTGATAGTTGAATAAAGAGAGACCAACTTGATGTCACTTACTTTTTTATTTCATTATTTAATGCTCAACATGTTTCGGATGTTAATACATCCATCCTTAGGAGCTTGCAACTTATTTGTTGAGTTATTTCATGGGTTGTATTGCTCTGGTACGATGTGTGTTGGTGTTACGTTGTGGTTTGGCTGGGGTTGTGTGGTATCCCAATGCAGGCTAAAGCACTGAAGTGCTTCCGCCTGCATCCCCAGCCAAACCACAATGTAACACCAACACACATCGTATGTGCACTGAGGTTTGCACCATGAATCTGTATTCCCAGCATTCACTCAGTCCACAGATTTAATCTGCAAGTTTGCTATGCAAATCCTGCAAAATACAGTGAAGTGTTTGTAGTTGATTACTAAGGCTGTGAAAAGAATTTTGACTTACGATTCTCACATGCAAGAAGTAAAAAGAAAGTTTCCAGACAGTATTTTTTCTCAGTGTTAGTAGCGTTTTCAAACTACTTCATGCTGTCCCCTTGCTACTCTATGCAAGTAATCCTGGTGATTGCAACATTGTTCAAATAACTAGCTAATGTCCTCTGTTGGGAAGTCTGCAGTGACAGCCATTGATTATTCTTGGGTCACGCTGACGTCCCTTCAGTACCTACTGCATTTTTTGGAAAAAGGAGAAGTCACAATGTGTTAGATACAGAGGATGTGGGACAACAGTCATGCTGTTTTTGCACCAAGCAGAGCAAGCAGAATCATTTTCATGTCAGACACACCAATCTTGATTGCACCATTTTTTACTTTGTTTCCGTGGCAGTCCATAAAAATATTGGTTCACAGTTGAATAAAGTGAGACCAACTTGATGTCACTTGCTTTATTATTTCATTATTTACTGCTCAACATGTTTTGGATGTTAATACATCCATCCTCAGGAGCTTGAAACTTATTTGACGAGTTATTTCATGGGTTGTATTGTTCTGGTATGATGTGTGTTGGTGTTACGTTGTGGTATGCAGGCTTCAGCCTGCATACGGATACCACACCACCCCAGCCGAACCACACCGTAACACCAACACACATCGAATCAGAACAATACAACCCATGAAATAACTCGTAAGCTCCTGAGGATGGATGTATTAACTTCCGAAACATGTTGAGCAGTAAATAATGAAATAATAAAGCAAGTGACATCAAGTTGGTCTCTCTTTATTCAACTATCAAGATGATGCACAGTCCAGTAAACATAAGATTGGTTTGGTTCACAGTTTGTCCCAGGAAAATGAATGTAGGATTTACAGTTCTGTGCACATCCAAGAAACCCATCAGCGTACACATCACACACCAGTACACAAATGATGGGAGTTGCCATTGGGGCGACTGTTGTTTTCGTCCCGATTTATACCTGTGAACATGTGTTTCAGCATGTGTGATGATTCTTAAATGGAGTTGTGGGCCTTGTTGAAGGTGTCCCTTAATGTCCTCACTCAAACTGACACAGTTCTCCTTCTATTCAACGCACATCAGACAAGACATGAATTTCACAACAATCCATCATATTTATATGTTCATGTCATGTGTCAGTGTAGCTTGGCTTATTAAAATTACATTCCATGTCATTTGGCCAAGTCCTACCGGGATGGTGATAAGTCCTTAGCCCGACAAGGAAGGAAACAAGCCACATTCACAAGAGTTGAGGTTCATTACCACATTCATAAGAGTCCACCACCTGTGCCTACCCTAGCCAAATCAATCCATTCCTCTGTCCATCACACTTTTGACAGGCGCAGCTTGTTTCCCTCCTGGTCGGGCTAAGGACTTAATCAGCACCCCGGTAGATAGTGATGCATTTGTTTCCATGTTTTCTTAATTGGTGCCACACTTATGTGTATTTGCCTGGTAGATGTATGACCCAAACTTTCAGCATCTGCACAAGGTGTCGCTTCATTTCTGAATTTTGAAAATTAATCCGACATTTTCATTCTGTTTATTTTTCCTCTCTGAAAGCAAATTTTAAGGTAATTAAAGTTTCTGTGGTTCACCCAATTTTGCATAGAACTTGACAGATTGATGCAAATGCTCTGTTCTCTAAAGTCAGCCATTTCTAAAGGCCCTGTAATCATGGGTATTACAACACAAAGTCACACATTACAATGCATTACTTTACATTGATGCATGCTAGAACTTTGAAGTAGGTAGCAAATGACTTGCAGATTGTACTGTATCCTCCCCCTAACAGAAGAATCGTGTACTGACTGCACCTTCCACAGTAGGTTTCAGGAGCTGATGACATGTAATCCATGACCAAAAGGATTTTCTGTATTCATAATTCCTTTCTGTCTTCTCCAGTTTCTCAAATTTGGCACGATCGCAGACAGCTGAGTTGTGCGACGTTGGCAATTCTGCATGTGCGTGGAGTCGTAGCCATGACAGCTGGCCTACTGATGACCTGAACTCAGGTCTTCACAATGAACAGAATGGAGATATGCATCCTAACATTTTGTCATTCCCAATCAATGTGGGAGCCTACGTACGCACGACGGTTCGATGCCGGGTACCGCTGGTACAGACTGTTTCTGTAAGTAACGTTTCACCTAATGGTAGCAACCATATTGCTAGCAGGTGTGTAAGAGTTGACAGTCACTTTCCTAAACCTTAAACAACACGGTGCTGAAAATAACCTTAAGGTGTAAATGAATAAACAATCAGCATGGTACACATAGTATGAAAATTTGGATACACAGCAGTCAGTTCCATTGTCATGTATGTTTTGGCCCTGCCAGGCCATCCCCTTTCATGTTAGGGACATTACTAACATCTATGTCAGCTGACAAGCTACACAGATGTAACATTCATGTTTCTGTGCATCGCCAGTGCAATTACAATTGATAACCAACAAGATGCAACTATTTATTTTATTTAATCTTTAATCAGCTCTGCATGTTTCAGGCGATGTTTTCGCCCTTCGTCAGGAGCATATAACTGTAACTACAGCTTCTGGTAATGTCCACCAATGTTGCTGCTGGCTGGTGTTGCTTATTGGATGGAACTGACTGACTGGATGATGAGCGAAAACATTGCCCAAAACATGTAGAGCTGATTGAAGATTAAAGTAAATAAATCAAAATAGTTGTAGCATGTTGGTTATCAATTTCAATGCTACACAGAGTTTAAAAAACTTTTAGCGTCCACATTTCAAGTAGTATTTAACAGGTCAGCTGACTTTGGGATATCGCTGTGTTATAATTTGACATGCAGAGGACCGTGCATCATGATTTATTCTTATAATAAAACTGAGAAACACTAATTTCTCAAATTTATTCTTGGAATAGAACTGTTAAATGTTTCAGACAGTATCTCTATCCATCACCAGGAGTCTAGCACTGTACACACAGCAATAGGTTTAGGTCATACATGTTATGCTGACTGCTTGCTAGCAAGCAGTCAGCATAACCTCTATGACATATACCTATTGCTGCTAGCAAGCAGTCAGCACAACTTCTATGACATATACATATCACTGTGTATACAGTACTAGACTCTGATGATGGACAGAAATCCTGTCCGAAACATGTAGAGTTCTATTCCAAAAATAAATTTGAGAAATTAATGCATGTCGTTGGTTTTATTATAAGAATGTGTTATAACTTAGTTGTTTATGCTGATATTAACTCTTTTGTTTGAAGATGGCCTTGCAAGGCTGAAACATATAAATTGGTTAGTCCACAGTTATGTATACTGTGTTGCTTGTTTAGATCAGTTATAATTAGTAATTGGTATACAGTGATGATGCAACAAACATGATGAATGGAAAGTGTTTACAATGAAGTACTTTGCTTGCTGGTTCCTCATCTTGTGGTTTGTGTGAAATGAAATTAAATATTCACCTCAAAGTATTGATCCGTTGAGTTATGGCAGACATAACAAGCTGTCATTATCAGTTCTAGTTTTGTACTCTCTGCTTTGCGCCCATCTCTGTATGTGGACTGCCTGCAGCAGCTTCATATTAATGGTCCAAGTTTTTTGGGCTGATGGCTCTCCCGACATTTTTAAGGGTCCCAGACGATTTTGAGGCACTACAGTCCTTTGAAATGTCTGAAACTACTTGCCCAATGACACAGTGTGACATCCCAAAAGATTTCAGTCTTTGGTAACACCAGAGGGAGGTCCTCACAGCTCACAGGTTTATGTTCTTTGTGTGACGTGTACATATTTTATGGCACTGGTCGATTTTTCAAACCCTGGTCACTGGAGGATGCTGTACCAGTGTGTGTGGAATAATTCCTAGTGCTGATACTATCACATATGAAGGCAGATGACAATTGTTGTAACCCAGAGTTTCCACATGACTGTGTAAGATCAGTGTGCATAACTGTAATAACATGAAATGGTGCAGTGCAGTTAAATATTATTTGATATTAACCTATTGCCGCGGGAATTATTTTTTTAATTTTAGCACACCCTGTATATAAAATGTGAATAATGCAGGAACCAAATACGTTAGAATTATGAAACAAACTGCATTTTGAAGAGAAAAAAACGGAGAGTATACCATGTTTAAAATATTAAGTACCTATATTTGTTGAATAAATATACAAAATGCAACTTTAGAGGTTAGCGGTCCGGTACAACCACTATAGTTGACATTGGGCGTCGAAAGGTTAAGGGACATGCATGTTACAGCACTCATTCATGCCATCCTCGTTGTTACTAATACTAATATTCGTTATGTTACATGCATTAACCTTTCAAATACGAAACTTACCTGTGTTATGTAAGGACTCAGTCCATACTGCACAGTAAACACTCTCCACTTAGGTTATAAAAACCAATCTTTTAATGTTGTGTTAGGCAACATTTGCCGTTTCTTCCGAGATTAATACAAAACACACAAAATTTCAAGTGATCAAGAATGTAGAATTTTTTAATGCTAAACCTTGTGGTACGTAAAGTTACCAGTAGGTAAATGACACTAAGGATGGTGTAAAATGAGCACCAGAACACATATATGTCCCGTAATTTTATCATGTATGTATGTGAAAAAGGCTTTTGGTCAGATGGAATAGTTCCTGTGTAACATGAACCAACAAGATGCACCATTTTCTATTAATTTGTTTCAATAGAAAGCCTCTACATGTTTCGAGTAAGCTTGCTGCTTATCATCAGGAGGATCAGCTGTGTATAAACAGCAACTGGTACAGTCAACATAACACATATATATCATGATGCACGGTCAATGAAACATTAGATTTGTAAAAGTGTATCTAATGTTTGGTATCTCACAGTAGGCAGAATGTAACGTTGTTTAGTGCCGGTGCCATGACAGAGTTGCCTAACATTAAGAATTTAGTACCTGCTACAGTGGGTGTTCAGCATTTTGAATGGAAAAGTTATGAAAGTGCAGAGCCCTTGTCAAAAACTGTATCATGTTTGTTTGTCACTGCCTGAGTGTCATGTTACATCATCTGTGCAGAGGGTGTGATTTGGTTATGTTTGACTTTCAGCAAACGTGTCTGCTTACTAACGATAAACTTGGAATTGACTTCTTAGAGTACAATTTCCATTTCTACAGAGACTGTGACGAATGAGAAGAAACTGAAGGTAAGCTGTTGTGTATATCCTTACATAGGCACTGGACATATACAGTAGCATCTTCAGTGTACATCCTTACCTTGTCACAGGACATATACAATAGTACCTTAAGTGCACATCCTTACCTAGCTACTGGACATATGCAGTAGCATCTTCAGTGTGCATCCTTACCTAGCTACTGGACATACACAGTAGCATCTTCAGTGTACATCCTTACCTAGCTACTGGACATATACAGTGGCATCTTCAGTGTACATCCTTACCTAGCTACTGGACATATACAGTAGCATCTTCAGTGTACATCCTTACCTAGCTACTGGACATATACAGTAGCATCTTCAGTGTACATCCAAACCTAGCTATTGGACATATACACTAGCATCTTCAGTGTACATCCTTACCTAGCTACTGGACATATACAGTAGCATCTTCAGTGTACATCCTTACCTAGCTACTGGACATATACAGTAGCATCTTCACTCAGTACATGACCCAACATATGCACTCCATAAAACACAATAAAATGCAAATCATAAAATACAATTCATGACAAGTATCAAACTTCTACATGTTTTGCACCGGGGTGCCTTCCTCAGGGAGTCTTCTAGAACAAACGGATGTAAGTCCATCTTGCTAATCTAAGTATGAATCGCTCTCACTGGAATCATGAAAATATTAAAATTCTAGAATATGTAAAGTATACAAGCATAAAATTAGTGTCATGATACTGCAACCGTGATTCTACCGATGGTGATCAGTACTTAGATTAGCATGTTGGACTTGCATCTATTTGTTCTAGAAGACTCCTTGAGAATGGCACCCTGGTGCAAAACATGTAGGAGTTTGGTACTTGTCATGAAGTGTATTTTATGATTTGCATTTTATTGTGTTTTATTGAGTGCGTCTGTTGGTCAATGTATTGGATGTAAGAATATGCAAGGTATGGGCAACATAAAATTAATGTCTTGTTGTTCTTGATTAATTGGGACTGATGAAAGTGTAAGAATGTAAAAATCCATTTTCAGTGTAGAAGACATATTTGTCTTGGCACGTGTCAAGTGAGTGTGTTAAAAACATGTAGTAACCTCAGGAAGCATAAAATGCATGATGTGACTGAAGCGGAGTCTTGGTGACAGCAGTTGACCTCACCACATCAAAGACAGAGTTTGAGTTAGTTGCGAGTAGTAGGAACTGACTGACTCACCAGCCATATGGTCTCATCTTGATTTACTGGGGTCAGTCACACAAGGTCAAAACAGTGGTGTTAAAATGGGCGATGATGTTAGGTCAAACATCAACACTCTACTGTAATATCTTAAACTAGGAGGCACATTTCTTTGTACATTTTATTCTGCAACAGTACCTTTACTGTATCAATACTACAGTCTGTTAACTTTTGATAGATATATTTCATTATTTTCATATGTTTACATTTGTGTCCCACATATTGTATATTCCTATTCCGTCCTGTGTTTTTCCAGTAAGTAATATATGTATCAACTGATACATGTGTAGAGAAATTATTCACAGTAGATGTACACATGCACACATTTTCATTGATGTTATTAGGGTGAAAGGATTGAATGATTACCGTTCTAAAAATGGCTAAGTTGATTTGGGTTCTGAATTCAGAGATGTAATCTAATTGCAAAGTTGTCTTGTGCATACTAGTCAGATATTTGAGGGAGTGCCAGTGTAGTGCCACTCATTCTTAATTGTGGCATTAGGTGGTTGGAGTGTTTAACCCCACACACACACACACACACACACACACACACACACACACACCACTCAAACACACACACCCTGACTGTTTTACCCCTGGGTAAACAGCTCACAGAACCCACTGATTGGGAGGTTCAGTGGGCACCACAGGGAGTCTGAATGATTTGAATAAGAGAGAAGTATCTTGCCCCTGCCATGAATTTAACCTTGATACCTAGGAAGTCCACTGTGTAGCGTAGTCCCTATGCTGACTATCCTGGCTGCTAGAGATGACATCTCTGGCTCTTTAAAAATGTGTTTGGTTTGTTGATTTGTGTGTTGCTTGCTTGGTTGGTTGCTAGGTTCATGTAATTCCTTCAGGAGTAAAGTAGATAGTACAGTGCCCTGTACTGACTCGGCAGTGTCGATGGCTTTCTGTCAGTACTGCCATGTTTGGAAGTCAACAAAAACTAAACCGAAAGCAACATGTGGGTGCACTTGCATGGCGATACGTCTGCTGATAAGTGTAATGAGGCTAGTGACACTGGGGGCCAATTCAGGCAGAAATATGTGCTATCAAGGCATGCCTAATGGAGAATACAGAGAAGGCTATGAAGATAGGAACATATACAGTCATTAAAGTGCCCAGTAATTTCTACATGAACTCCAAACTAGTGAGGAATTGTCATCACTCACTGGTGAAACTGACAGAACATGATGGGGTTCAACTGGTATGGATGCCGGGACATGTGAGAATTGATGGGAAAGAAATAACTGAGCAGTTAGACAGAGAAGGCTCCTCACATCAGCTTATAGAACCTGGGCCTGCACTTGAAATATCTGCAAAGGTTCCTGGGGGAGTGATCAGGGACTGGATGAACAGGAAACCTGAAGAGCATTGGCAGTCCATATGTGGACAGTGGCAGACTAAAGACTGTCTTAGAAACTGTGTGCTAAAAAGGTTGAGAGTTGTTCAGCTTGAAGGGACACCTTTCTGAACTGGGTAGCAGTCCGAAGTGTGATGGATGTAAGCAGGCATCTGAAACAGCCTCACACATTCTTCGTCACTGCGGGTTTTGGCCACATTAAGATACAAGCAGCTGGGTCGACATTATATTACACCAGGTCAGCAAGATACTGCACTTTGTTCAAGGGGCAGGGCAACACAAAGGATCAAATATGGTCGAAGTGCGTAGGTCACCAGTGTGCTCACCCTCCTGATCTGTTAGTCTATTCTACTGGGGGCCAATCTCACCCATAAGTATTAGAAACTTTAATTTATGATGGAACCAAGTTAGGAAGAGGCAGAAGATGGGTGTGAACCGGCATTTAATGTATGTACATCCCTTCCCCCACTCCCACCCAGACTGTTTTTATTTGCCTGTCTTCAACTCATTAGCCCCAAAAAAATGATCTTAGGTAGAAACAATACTGGGGTGCATTTGCCCAGCCTTGCCCACCCCCCCCCCCTCCAAGTATGCAAGTGTGCAGCCACAGTGTTCTTGCCAGTGTTAACATTCCCACAGCACTGCTGTTGAATTGTCTGGGATGTGATGCTGTGTCATGATGATCAGTTAGTTGTCTTCTGAAACATACAATTTTCTGACTCCATACTGAAATCTCAAACATGCTGCCACCTGCTGGAAAATATACAGCTTTTAGTTAAACTCTTTTTAGTAAATAGGGCTCTTTTATCTCAGTTTGTCAGTGATGGTCTAGAAATTGCAGCTGGTTCTGAACAATTTTATGAAATACTTCTCATACAATATTTTATACTTTTTTCCCCCCATTCTCTCCTTATAATTTGTGTCACGTTATCAGTCAATTTGCTTGTTTGCAAAGATGGTATAAATTTCACTCATCCAGTCTTCATAGTTATGATGTCACATGGTGTGCATAATCCATTGTTCAGTTCTGCCATTAATGATGCTCTCCTATATCACTTACCAGGCCTTTCTTCACTTGCAGCTTTTGTTTTACAGTTGCACAATTTGTTTCCTGTCATCTGCAGTTGATTTTTGTGGCTTCTTGAATGGATGAGTAATATTTTGTGCTAGGCGACGATAAAGTCGACAGTAACATTTATCAAGGTGCAAGTAATGACAAGAATGTTACTGTCAGCATTTATCAGTTAAACATAGATACACAGAAGTCGACAACAGCTCATAAAAATGTTACATTCCAGGCAGGTTTAAAGTTGTTACAGTTAAGGGAATGTGGTTTGACTTTATCAAACAGCCAGTTTCTGCCTGTGTCTTGTTACCAAACTAGCAGATATACACAGGGTGCTGCAGTAGAATCTGCCATACTTTGGGAGAACATTCCTTCAGTTGATTTACATCGATATAACCAAACGTATGTGGGCCGGGTAGCTCAGTCGGTATAGTGACTGACTACAGGCTGGACGGCCTGGGATCGAATCCCGGTGGGGACGGTATTTTCTGCTGGTCCAGACCAGCCCTGGGGTCCACCCAGCCTCTTGTACGATGGGTATCGATTCTTTCCCGGGGGTAAAGTGCAGCCGGGGCGTGCTGCTGACCACCACCCTCTTCTAGTGCCGTGGTCATGGAAGAGTAGAGCTATACCTCTACCCACCCTCTGGGCCACACCAGGCCTGTAACGGGATCACTTTACCTTGTACCTTTTATAACCAAACGTACCTATGTCCAAAGTTGAACGGTTATTGAGATAATGACGCAAAAAAAAAGTGTTCCTTCTGTGGTTCAGCATATTGTACCTGTTTAATGTGATGCACCATCCATATACTGCGCAGGTCTCTCCTTAAGCTGACAGCCATGTCACTCCATATGACAGTGAATGTGCTTTGCAAAGTAGTTGGAACACCAAGAATTATTTTTATGAGAGTGGTGTGAGTTTTTCTTGCTTCATCCAAGTTTTTATGTCATTCAGATGCTACTTGGATGTTAAGAACAGCTGTTAACTTTACAGGAACTACAAAGTTTGTCCTCATTTTACTGTGTATTCAGCAATCAATAAATATGTACAGTTCTCATTCTTTAAAACTGCTATCAATATTGTCTCTGTAAATGTTCAGCTTTGGATATAGATATTGCACTTATATCAATGTAATTTGACATAAGGAATGATCTCTCAAAGTCTGGCAGATTCCTCCTGAAACACCCTGTATATTACAAACTAATCACACGCACACAGCCAGAACAATGTATGTACGAAACAGATGTTGCAAGGTGGACTTGGATAATTAATGGCACAGTTTACTTTTCATTGTCTGTGCCGATCTCTCAAAGTCTGGCAGATTCCTCCTGAAACACCCTGTGTAAGAGCACTGAAAAATTATTCTGCATAAATCTGACCACTTTGTCCGTTACAATTAAATGTGATTATGTTGTTCTTCAGTGTTAATAAAAATCCAACCAGATGCAACAGTATGCAGATATTTATTTACTGCAAAGTCACTCTACATGTTTCGGGTGTCACAGCACCCATCGTCAGGAGTACATAAAACTGTAACCGCAGCATCCGGTACAGGTCATAATACTGGTACAGCTACTTCCCTCCAACGTGACCTGAATCAGGTCACATTGGAGGGAAGTAGCTGTATCAGTATTATGGTAGGCTGTGGTTACAGTTTTTAGTACTCCTGACGATGGGTGCTGTGACACCCGAAACATGTAAAGTGACTTTGCAGCAAATAAATATCTGCATACTGTTGCATCTGGTTGGATTTTTATTAACATTGAATTACGATTCACGGAACCATGAACTTAAAATTTATGTTGTTCTTATCTGCACTACAGGAGGGTTATCCTAGTGGGTTATGTGCATCATAACACATTATATAAAGACAAAGATTGATAGGATATACCATTGAGAACTGGTGTGACCAAAAATAGCAAGTCTGGCCTGTGATGATTGAGGCTGAAACTGCTGTTACTGGCTTTATATATCAGGACACATTCTGGGTTCAAATCTGATATCCTGCCTTTCCATTGTATTCTGCAAGTGCTGTATATTTGATTCTAAAATTCTGAAAGACAAAAACCACTCTGTCATCACTAAAACTGCTTATAATCAGCATGAAACAGTGACATTTTTATGTACTGGGGTGCTGGTAAGTCCTTAGCCCTCCCAGGAAGGAAACAAGCTCGGAAGCATGTCAGGGACGCGCGCGATTTCAAAAACATCGAGATGCGAGCTGTCATCAAGTTTTTTTTTCTCCTGCAAGGCAAGGTGCTGAAGGAAATCCATGCCATTCTGACAGAAACATTAGCTTGTTTTCTTCCTGGTCGGGCTAAGGACTTATTAGTCCCCTGTATAACTTCAAGGTCATGTTCTTTGAATGAAAATAACGAACAACTAATGTATTAACATAGGTCTGAGGGTGCTTCACCTCTCATTCACACCCCATTTTATCGTGGAAGCAGGACACAAGTTGTGTGTGATGCTGTGCGATATTTGCGGTTTTGCAGTAGTAATATTGAGAAGTTGGGCCTTTTCAGATGTGATGCTGAGTCACTGAGCTAGTGTTTAGTAACACAGAGGAGTTTGATGCCTTCAAAACTTTGGGAAACAACTCTTGAGCAAGTAATGTCACATCCCTGAAGACCTGAATCCTCAAGCACGAACCCATTCACAGGAAAGTGTGTATTTGTCTCTCATTCCAGAATTACAGATTACTGGTCTGACAACCACAAACTGTAAAAAAAAAAAAAAATCTTATCCATCTTTTTGTGCCCTCTGTAACCTCGACATTAAAGCTGTGGGATTCACAGTGCCCTCAGGATAGTTCATTAAATCCAGTGGGTTAAAGCTGTATGATCTTGCACACCACCTGCCCATCATTCTTGATATTTCCCTGTCAAAATTGTACAAGTGATTTGTAAGTCAGGTGGCATACCTTGCACTGTACGCCCTTTGGTATGAATGGAAGGGTGCTGTGTAAAGTGCCACAGTAAACTGTCTGTCAGCTTGTTGCTAGAAAGCATGAAGGACCCACCATTGCAGCTCCTATTATGCCCTGTCATATATTTATTGAAAAATGTAATTATGATGCTTAGTTATGTGTGGATTGAGATGTGCCCTTTGATGCCAGTTGTGGGAGTGCAGGATGCCTGAGCTGTAGGAACGTGAACACAGGCCTCCCTCACACAAGCTGCCGGTAGGCACTGCTCATAAAGGATTCACCAAACAGTTGAATGATGAATGTGTACTATAGCTGCAATGCTGTGTGTGTCCGTGACAGAGTTCTGTTTTACGTTTTCAATGGGTAAACAGTACTTGATCATCACTGTTCAGCCCACATGAACACAAATATTTGTCCTCACCTCAGGTAGCAAGTAATACTGCAGAATATACTTCTGTCTGGGATTTGTTGGTCAGGAAGTGCGTCATTATGAAAATGGTGTGCTGTAACCTCCTCTCTGTGTACTGGACTAGACAATATACACATACCGCCCGTCTCCAGAAGTGTATATTCATTGGCTATGCTTGTTACGGAACATCAATTGAATCTATACGGCATTGTGGTGATGCACCGTCAGAAGGAAAGTGACACAAGTCCGAATTGTAAAATTTTCAGCAATTAAAGAAGAAAATTGGGAAGACATAATAGCTTTAGTTATTACCTGATAGACAGCAGATTTGGATATGTAAGTTTGTCACAGCGGTATGTAAATCTCCTGTGCAGATAAGTGATAAGATGTGTAATGAAACCCTCATACTTGTGTCACATTTCGTGTGAAGGAACAGTGTTTAAGCATGAAAGGGAGGGGTCTAGTGGGGGGGGGGGGGGCTTTGCGGGGGGGAACGGGCTGCTGCTGTTGCTCCCTGCCCCTTTTTGCAAAAAAAAAAAACATTTTTTTCTTGTTTTTTGGGTTAGAGGTG
>Ga0123352_10007090_pt1 | contig 17242 bp, 11 predicted proteins | sample TergutLab28metaG_FD_89700 | JGI IMG/M metagenome (GOLD analysis project Ga0123352, IMG submission 89700) | Labiotermes labralis P1 segment gut microbial communities from Petit-Saut dam, French Guiana - Lab288 P1 | ecosystem: Host-associated > Arthropoda: Insects > Digestive system > Gut ... | reverse complement strand
CCTGCCAGTTTTAATATGTATTTGGTAATCAATAAGTGTGTAACAGCTGTCAAAGTTTCAAACTTCTCTGGCCATTATCTCTGTAACCGTTCAACTTTGGACATAGGTGTTTTGGGTTATATCAGTATACTTTAACATAAGGAACACCCTCCCGAAATCTGGCACATTCCTCCTGGGACACCCTGTATATACATATATAATTAGCTCTGTCTGTGAAAGTGCAAAATTCATATTAAAAAACTGCTTGTTCTTTTGTCATTTTTGGTAATAACAGCAAACACAAATGGGGTTCTGAATAAAATTAAGAGAAATATTAAAATCTAACACTGTCTCACCTGCACAGGTACTGACATGCACAACGACAGCTGTGATGTGGTATTTGGGAACTTGGTGGTGTCTGGCAAGAGAAAGGACTCCCATTCAAGGGGTTCTGAATTAGACCCCTGGTAAGAGTTGTGTGCACTTTGTTCTGCTTACACTTATAAACATTGATGTCCCCTGCATTGGAAATGTGAGCAATACTAAGTTCTTCTGTTGGATGAAGCCAAAACAAACTGTAGGTCTTCATTGCCAACCATCACTCTTCTGATTAGCCTACTAATGGGGTAACAGAATTTGTCCTGTGAGTACCCCCACTACAGAAAAGGATTCTATGTCTTAATATGCAGGGTCAAAAAAGGTCAACACAGGCCATGTCTGAAGACACTAAGCAAACAACATTATCATATTTTGAAACACCAGGCAAAAAATAATGGGATAAGGGCTGAAGCTTTAATTGCTGTGGCCACACTACAACAACTTGTTCAAGCAGCTAATATTTGGCCTTTAACGTAGAGAGAGCAACATAATTTACATCAAATGAAACATATGGATGGTTTACTGTACCTGATCCCTTTGTGTATGCATTGACAATATCACAAGGAAGCCCTGTCCCAATCTTGTTGAAGGCTGTGATGTACAGCTGATAACGTGTGCCACACCACAGGTTATGCAGTGTGTGTGAGTTTGCCTTTGCTTCAATCTGCATTTCTTCCCAATCACCATGGTCTCTCTTATAGTTGATCACATACCCTAACCAGACACATAACAAGTATCAGATAAAGTTCCCAGTCACCATGGTTTCTCTTACAGACGATTACATATCCTGTCAAGACACACACAAACAGCAAATAAAGTTCTCAGTCACCATGGTCTCTGTTACAGCTGCTCACATACCACAATCAGACACATAGAAGTATCCACATCATCATGATCTCCCTTGCAGCCGATCATACAGAGTGTGGTCCAAAAGTTTTAGGACTGACTTTTTTAAAAACTGAAGACACGTGAGGAAGACACATACCTTTCTTTTTATTCAAAATAAGCTCCATTGGCATATATATATATATATATATATATACAGGCTTCTGCATGGTCATACAGATTCTGAAAAGCTGCCAAAAATTCCTCTTTTTGGACCTTTTTTCAATTCATCTGTTACAGCTTCTTGGATCTCAGCAACATCCGCAAAGTGGAGTCCTTTTAATTTCATTTTCAACTTGAGGAACAGAAAATAGTCTGGCAGAGATAAATCTGGAGAGTGTGGGGCATGATAAGGGGTTGTAAAATTTTTTGGGTCAAAAATTGGCAAACAGTTGCAGCTTTTTGGGCGGGTGCATTATCGTGCAACAAGAAAAAATCTTGAGAGCAGAATGCAGCTGGATGAATCTGGCGATCTATTACTCCTTTATAAAATTCTGCATTTACTGTTTTTCCCTCTGGTATGAATTCTGTGTGCACTATGCCTCGAGAGTTGAAAAAATTATCAACATGGTCTTGGTGCGGGACCTTAGGAATTTCAGTTTCTTCAGCCGGGGGATGTCTCACCAACCTATTCAGATCTCTGTCGCTTTGTTTCTGGGTCATAGGCAAAACACCAGGTCTCATCTGCCATAATAATTTTGTTTAAAAAAATGTTGTCTGCATCAGCCATCATGATAATGTCTTGGCAAGATGTGACTTGATCTTCCCATTGCTCAGGTGTCAAGGAGTGTGGAACAAAATGTGCACACAACTTTCTTTTTCCCAAATCCTCAAATCCTCTTTTAGAATCTGAAGAACTACAGTCTTGGGGATGTTCAAATTCTGCTATCATTCTTGATACGATTTAACGGTCATTTTTTACCAAATCACCAACAGCAGCAATGTTCATCTCAGTTCGAATCGATTTTGGATGGCCATCTCTCTTGTCATCTTCTACCAGCTCCCTTCCACCTCAAAATCGAGAATACCACCTAAAAACATTTGATTGGTTCAGAGCCTCATTCCCTTAAGCCTTTTGCACCAATATTAGTGTTTCTGTTGCAGATAGACTGGCTTTGAAAAAAAATTTTATGGCAACTCTCTGTTCATTTCCACCAACCATGAAATATAAGAAAACTGACTTTACAAGACAAGTTATAACTGGTACACTGTCGAAGATAAACAAACAAATGTATGTTGTTTGATAGTACTTAGTGAGTTGGCCCATAGATCGCTCTAGTTCTGTTATTTAAAAAATGAGTCCTAAAACTTATGGATTGTACTGTGTATACATGATCACAAACTTACAAATATCAAATAAAGTTCCTTTTCATCTTGACATCCCTTACAGCTTATCATGTGTATTCAGCAGACTCATACACATATCAGGAAAGTTCCCAGTCACCATGACATCCCCTACAGCTGATCACATATCTTCAGCAGACTCATACAATTATTAGATAAATTTCTCACTAACCTTGGTCTCTCTACAGCTGATGTGTACCATGATCTGACACAAATAATTTCCCCACTAACTATGATCTCTGATCTCTCTTACAGCTGAACATAATTCTGAGGCAACAAATACAGCTATCAGACATAGCTCTTAGTAAGATTACCCTCCTACAGCTGATAGCATGCCCTCTCCATACACATACAAGTATCAAATAAGTTCCCACATGATATAGTAGAATTACGTCTCTGAAGAAATGTGTAAGAAGGCACATTATATGATGGAGGGATAATGTTCCTTCAGCAGTAACAGTGAAAATACTGTATGGAGTTAAGCAAGTAGGAAGTAGTGTAAGAACTGTGGAACAGACACCAAGGAAACAGGAGATGGGCACCAGACAGAAGTGTGGCCAAACACCTCAGGTTGAATGGGAAGTGGTCAGTGGCAAAAGGGCTTGATTTCTTGGGCAAACACAATTTAACTGGGTGAAAAGTACTCAATATCACCAACTGTACAGTAACTTCAGCTGGGCAGCACCTTGAGACATGGAAAATGATGGGTGGATTTCTGGTTCAGAAACGCACAAGAAGAGGATAGCTTATGTCCTGGAGTTTCAACTACTTCAGCATGATAAATAGCCCTAAACACTAAACGCAAGCTATAAAGAGGGGTGTTGTTGATTGCTCCATCCAAGTTTAGGACTAACCCCATAATTTTGATTCTTAGCAGTGATAACAAAAGATGTGATGTGCTGTATGAGGTGTCCAGTATTTTGTGGTAGTTACCATTCTCATACAAGCATGTTGTGAGGGCAAATGAACCTTCAATTCAGAAGGAAACTCTTACTCTCTGACCTCCCTATTTTGGAACCTTTGAAGAATCCTAGCCCAGTTTGGCATGGATCCACATCTCAGGTAGGTTTTTGGCTTTTATGTCTAAACTGTGGGGATCAGAAAGGCATTCCAAGCAAAGTCTGTGGCACACATTTGGAAACACAGTACAAAGGGAGACAAGTCAGGCTGGGCAATGGTCAAGGTGGACAAGAAGGAAATAAGGCTATACATTGCTCCATTGCTCACAGGTGCTAGAGTTTATTATAGGCCAATGACCATGGTCAGGAAGTAAAATTATGGAAGGCCTCCAGCTAAAAGAAGCTAGCCTCTCATTTTAGTTTTGGATTAGCAATAAGGTATGAAGGCTACAAGAAAGTTTACTTAGTATTCTGACAACTGAAGGAAAGTAGTGTGATCAGGTTTATCATAGCTATTGTTACTCTGATAGACAGGATGGTATCTATCCCATTATAACAGTTTGCTGTATGTTTGTTGGCACTGCTCCTCCCTGTTGTCTTTAAACTCTTACTGTATGTTTATTAATCACATATTCTTAATTCCACAACTAATTTATTCCTTTCTCCAGCTCTATGAGATGTCAGTTAGCATTCTCCCTGTCTGATATTCAATCAGTCTCTTGTCTTGTCCACTGCTTTTAACACCAAAATGTACTATTCAAAATATGATAACAGTCTATTAAAATGAAGTATCTTTAAAGAAATATTGCCCATTCAAGAATGTGTGCACTCTTACCCAGCACATTCTTACAATGTTCCCTTATTCTCATAATCTTTCCTTATAACAGCCACATTTCCAACACTACATTTTAAAATAAGGTGTCAAACAAAGCTTTGATTACTAGGATTTTATATGATGTAAACTTACCTTTATTTCAGGGTAAAATTCTTATTCTGTCACATGAAAGAGTTCCCACTTGTCTGGGCCATATTGATGATTATCACTCACACTGCACACATGCATCATATCAACAGCTGATATTTCTCTAGGCCAAACAGATGAATGTCACTCACACTGAACACAGGCATCACGTCAAGTGTTGCTACTTCTCTAGGTCAGACTGATGTCACTCCCACAGTGCACATGTATCATATCGAGAATTGGTATTTCTCTAGGCCAAACTGATGAATGTCACTTACACTAAACACAGGCATCACTTCTTCCACTCAGCTGGTTCAAGGAATACTTTCCAAACACCACTGATTGCCCTGTGCTCTTACCTACCACTGGTTCTCAGAAAATGACAATGTTTACACTTTTATGATGTGAACTCTTAACTGACTTTACATTACATCAGGTTAAAGGTAAAGTGATCCCGTTTCAGACCCAGTGTGGCCCAGAGGGTGGGTAGAGGTATAGCTCTACTCTTCCATGACTGCAGCACTAGAAGGGGGTGAGTGGTCAGCAGCACGCCCCGGCCGCACTTTGCCCCTGGGAAAGACCCGATACCCATTTCATATTAGTCTGGGTGGACCCCAGGGCTGGTTTGGACAGGTGGAAAATCCTGTCCGTAGTCAGTCACTATACCGACTGAGCTACTCGGCCCACACATTACATCAGGTACATTTTCAATTGTATACAATATACCCTGTTTAGAAATCAACAGAGATGACAGAGATGGGAGAATTTTATTAAAATGGACCAAAAAACTTATAAATGTGTGGAATTGACCCACTTCAAAGCTTCAGCAGATGATGTAAAAGAATGTTTGGGTTGCACTTCTAGACCACCTGAATATCTCGCAGCTGAAACGAAACCCCACCCCACATCACACAATCATCGGGGTGGAGGGTGGGGCTGGGGTTGAAAGAGGAATATTCTGAATTTTAATGCATTACTTCCATTTGAACTCACCAAGGATTGGACTTCCTCCATCATGATTGTCAGTCCATTGCAGCTGCAAGCTGTCCACATACGAAGCGACAACAGATAATGTTGGGGCATCTGGAGGCACTGCAAGTCACATAAACTGTCAAAAACACTGTCCAGGTATCTTTATCTGGCTCTGAAAGTCAGGGAAAGAAGGGGGCAAGTAAGTTAAGTAGTGGGGTTCCTGTACTGTTTGCCATGAAAACATTTTACTGCATGCCATGTCAAATAATAAATAACTTAACATATTTAAAGTTCTGAATCTACAAATGTATTGCTTGTTATTTATTTTATGATTCTGTGTCATCTTACAGCTAGTTTATGAATAAATGCAGCATGATGCGTTATTTTCTTTTCATAACAGTATCACAAATACTCTACACGAAACTGTGTATCTCTTCCTGTGGCATTTGAATTATGTAAACATACAGTACCCCTCATAAGGGCTAATGTAAGATAACTAGAGTGATTGTGTGATACACACGAAGTAACAGTGCTTGCAACAGTCAGATCACCAGCTGCAGGGTACATCTGTGTGTTATAAACAGTGCAAATGGATATGACTGTGTCACACACACTAACAGTGCTGGCAGCAGTCAATATAAGATAAACAGCTGCAGAGTATATCTGTGTGTTACAAAACACTGTAACTGTAGACGTCTGTGTGATACACATGAAGTAACAGCGCTTGCAACAGTCAATATTAGACCAACAGCTGCAGAGTATAACTGGAGATATCTGTGTGGTACACACAAAGTAACAGTATTTGCAGTAGTCAAAATGACATACCTAGCACTCTGACACTGTAAACTATCTCATCACTGCCATACACATTTTCGATACTACATGAGTAGTTGCCTTCATCACTATGCTGAATGTCCTTTATCAGGAAGGAGCCATCTTTGTTTATCTGTAAAACAGAGATAAAGATTCTGTTAGAATGATGAGTTGCAGAGATACTGAACAATGTTTTGCAGACACATGCTGCTACAATTCTGAGGGCACAAGAAGGAGACAGTAGCTCCTCATAATTGCTGGTACCCATCCATGAAAAGTGCACACCCTTACATCCCACTGACAGTCATTGCCTCAGACAAGAGTCTCTCAGTTCTGTGTTTGTGTTGTTCCCACATACGTAAATTTCGAAACATTTTCCACTTAATTTTTACATACATGCTGTTCATTGTACATTATTTTCACTTATATTTAATTCTGTTAATACTTTGTTCCAGGTCAAGATCTTTGCTGGCCTGCAGTACAGTTTCTGCATTCATTATTATACTATTTGCATTCTCCATGCCAAATCATAAGGTGTGACAATTAAGTTTTTGGAGTGCCCATATAAGAGCTGTACTTAATTAGTTATACACTAACATTTCATGTCACCTTCAAGTTAATCTCCTGACACAGCAGAACACTTCAGCATTAAGTGTGCTTGCTGTTCAAATCATTGCTGTAACCTCTTTTCTGGAATGATCTTCAGGATTTGTGATTTGTAATTTTAATTTATCTATTAAATACCCATATGGCTACATATGTAACACTTGGACAAGTCAAATCAGTATGTATGTTGAGAGTAAGATTACAATCATGTTTCAAAGTATAAATTCTACAATCACAAAGTTCACTAAATATAATAAAACATTTAACCATACAACATAATAAACTGCTTTGAATAAATATATAGAAGTGGCCAAAAATACAATTCCATACTTTACAGCAAGATATCATCCAATTATTTTAAACCAACAGCCTAAAATTAATTGCCAGATTTTTCTCTTGCCATTTTGTTAAATTTAATCAAAACTAAAAAAACTCATTGAATGTTTAACAAGAATGATACAGTAGAACATTTTTTAATTTTTCTTTAAACACTTTAAAACTTTCCAATTTTTAAAATTCTACTTGGTACACTCTTGCATAATTTAATCCCCACATTCATCACACTTTTCTTAAAAAGTGCGGGTTGCCACATGTCACTGACTGCCAACAAAGTCTGAAAATTTGTGGCCCTTCAAACCAGTCTTCAGTTTTCAAACAGCCAAAAGTTGTATGGGGTCAATCTGACAAATATGGTGGATGGTAAAAATTTTGTTTTTTATTGGTTGGCTTAAACCTCCTCAAGAATGACCATGTAATGAACGTGGACACTGTCATGAAGCAAGATCCAAGCGTCAGGTCAAAGTACCCAGTCTTCTACAACCAACAGCCTCACATTATTCTGCCAATATTTCCGTAATGCTAATTTACTGTTTCACATTTTGCAGACAGTCTATGAACAATGCCCTTTTGATCAAGAAAGCATCAACATTGTCTTCACTGGGCTTCCTGGCATGTGTGCCTTCTCTGGTTTGGAGCCACAGAAGCTTTACACTGCTTGCTTTGACATTTCATTTCTGGATTGTACTGAAAGCACCATGATTCATCATCTGTGATACCTCTACTTGCAAAAGTTGGTTAGAACAGACATCAAGCTGCTGCTGCCATCTCTTGTCATCAAATTTGTTTAAACGTTTATCACTCCAAAATCTTCAGTCAAAATATGCCTTCAAGCTTCTATGTGTACACACTTAATTCCTCTACCATCATGTGAACCAGTTTTCACACTCTTCCATATTCTCATCTGTCTGGTGAGATGTTGGAAATATGTTCCTCTGTCATCTTTCATGTCTGCCTGACCCTCTTTTAACCTTACATGCTACCCAATAATACTCAAATTTTTCGTTATCATCAGCATCATAAGCTTCTGTTAACATATGCAGAGTTTCACTTGTGCTTTTGCCTAACTATGTACAAAGCTTTATGTTAATTCATTGCTCCAAACATTTATCACTCGTTTTTCCAATGGGATGAAAAAAGCTTACATATTCACTGCCACTGCTGTGCTACTGCTGCCATATTTGTTGCAGCAAAACCCAAGATGCAACCACAGACAAAGCACAACAAACAGTTACTTATAGTCATTTAAATATACTAACATTTTCATGTAATAGAATTACAAGCTATACATGACCTTGTATCCTCCTACATATTTGAAAGATAAATCGCCATCATCAGGGAGATGTATATACAGTATAAAGGAATATATATCACCACATCGCTCTTGCATGTACAATGTTAAGCATATAAAACATATTAAAAAAGCATCTATAATACAATTATCTGCATACTATGTCTAGTACAATGTTAAAATATTCTTAGTTCAATTCATTGATATGCCATACTTCATAATGTGGTTGTATGTATATGAATATCTAATCTTGGTGGTTCTGATCAATGGGTAAAGGCCCTATGGCATGCATAGATGTGCTGTGTGTAGGAAGATGTAATTAACAATTGCTCAGTTATTGCTCACTTGCTACTTGAAGTGCCATTTGTGTGGACATTGCAAAACTTAAATATCAAGCCTCATAATCACCACATATATTCACATGTACCAAGCACTTTAAAGGAAGATGGCTGTGATGTGCAATCACACATACCTGTTTCCTTCCATTGGTTTCCATTATTCTGTCTTGCAGACGCCATATGGCCTGTGGCACAGGAATGCCAACTTTTATGCATGGGAGAGTAATGTCCTTCTTCCATGGGGTGACAATTTCTCTGCTGAAAGAAACAATTCTTGCTGGAACTGCAACAACAGAAGAATTAATGGCAGTTATGAAAATACATAAGTTTTCTACAAACTATACAATTCTTTATATACACCATGTAGGGGCATGGAGATACAGCCACATGCATTATTAACCTCAGACCTAGAAAAGATGCATAAGATGCATGCTTGGCTGCTAGATTAAATCCTAGGGAAAGAGCTCATAGTGCCTTACGAATTGAACATGCCAATCTGGATGTAATAACAAAACAGCCAAATGACACTATACGGAGGCCACAGAGATGTCTTATGGTTGACAGTGATGATGGTGTGTAAGCAAGGCTTCTTATTTCTGCTTACAACTGTATTTCCCTCCAGTATCCTCTGGTACATATCAATTAGCCCAGAATGCTTGTTACCAGCAAAGGATATGAATATCTGTATTTGTGTAAATAAAATGCTTAGACCAGTGGTTCCCAACCTCAGGTCAGGGGTCTGACATAGGGTCTCAAGAGGGTCTTATATCGAGTACATTACAAATTTATTTCATTTTAATTGTTGCATTAACTTCAATGTTGGTAATGTAATAAGCTTTATTTAAAATAAATAACACATATATTAAATTTTTCAGTTGCTAAATTATTGGCATTATTGTTCTGTTCATTTTATGTGACATTTCAGAAGTTCAGTATTTCACAAGTTTTTATTTAGAAGCACATGATTTGTTCAACTAGCACATGTATGAGTTATTTAAATAAAGATTTGTTTCTTTCATGTATTGTGTATTTAATATTACCCCAAAAATAACAGATGTGACAATTAACATTAAAAATTTAATATTTTTTGAATAAGTGGCAATGTTATGTAGCGTTCAAGAAAAGGCATTAGTATTAATTCATTTATAGTAAATATCACTGGCTATTGCCGTATCCATGGTAGGGTTGCAAGTTACATACCATTTGTTACTTTAGGGTCACATATGTAAAAAGTTGGGAACTGGTCAGCTACACAAATGGACAGGTATACAGGAAATGTGATGGAAGCTGAAGCAGGTTATGACTCAGTATTTGTGTAAATAAAATGGCTAGACAAATGGAATGGAATAAGGAAAACATAATGGAACCTATAACAGCTCAAGGGAGATGTGGAGGATGTCAACCTATAGGAATTCTTTTATATTGCCTCAAGACAGTGAGAACTAAACCCCAGCTGTATAATCTGGAGCAGCTCATTTTCATAACTAACAATATATCTCTGCTGGGAACTGAACCAGTCTCTTTTGTAATTTAACCCTTTAAAGGGTAAGGTGATGTTGATAATATGAAAATGTTTAGCTCCTGCCTGACAGAAAGCACAAATCACATCTATTACAAATTAATCTGGCTCATGAACATTCAAGAAAATTAGCATGGTTTATTCGTACAACCAACTGGATATTTTTGGGCAAAACAAAGTTCTTTAATTTGAAACCAAGTGGCATATATAAATGCCACTGCCAACTAAAAGGTTAGCATGTTTTCTCCCAAAATCTTGTGTTTGTGGACTACTTTTATCTTCGAAAAATAACCACCGATGCTCACATCCTCACATAAATATATAGTGTGAGGGTGACAGGTATTCATATTTAAAAATTTATATTTCAGAACTGATTTTAAATAGGTACTGTTACATACCAGTAGCATATGTAACAACAAATTGTTTATTTTTACCTTAATTAAACTGTCACTTGATTCATGGATATAGGAAGTTTATTAATTAGATATTCTAACAGCTGTATGAAATAAACACATCACCAATTAAAGAAATTCCTTGATTATTTTTAACAAAACATTATTCCTTTAATTAAAAAATAAGTAAACTACCAATTATACAACACAAACCAACGAAATGCACAATTTTTCTAAATTAATATTTAATTTCTGATGTCTCCTACATGATTCGAACTTTGTGAGTTCATCTTCAGGGAAACAGGTGGTATGTGCAGGATGGTATGCTTTACATACTAATACCAAAGCTTGCCATTGGACATGACCTGAGTGAGTTCCATTCAACTCCCATCCTCACAACCTGTTGCCATAAGATCCACGTGACTGACTCTGGGCATAAAAGCCAAACATTCAGCAGTATTAATACCATATCCTTCCACTGGGAAGCCAGTTTCATCCATCTCTCATTCCTAAGATCTAATTTAATACCATCTCACCCTCTTCCTGTACACAGAGTGCAAGTCCATTATTAAAGAAGTATAACTTACAATAAGAAGTCTGTTGTATTGAGAATTTAATAAAAACTGTCATCTTGCATATGTTATGTAGAGTGAAGTTATTCAGGAACAGTGAGTGCCTGTCTGTTTACTTCAAAGTTATTCTGAGTAATTTGAAATTTTTCATCTAGCTTTAACTGCTGTGGGTCCAGTCTCACAATGTTTGCAGTCCATTTCTGAAGGTTAAATTTATCATTTATTTATCATCTGTTTGCCATATGTGTAAAACCTGGACAAGTCAATCAAAGCATTAGATAGAATAAAAAAACAGATTCACAAACCATTACAAAGAATTACACAAGTTCCAGTCAACAAAACCTATAAGAATCATCATTAAATTAGACATATGTGATTATTTACCCAAATAAACTAATCTAATTACACAATAGTAATTTTTACAATCCTATTTTCATCTTATTGTATTTGTGTTATTACTTACTGATTCTAATGTCTTCTTTAAACAGAAAAAAACTCATATAATGAATAAAAATGATCCAGTAAAAACAATTTTAATCTTTGTTTAAAATCCCTAAAACTTTCGAACTGCTTTATTTCAGTTGGTATCTTGTTGTACATCCTAATTCCAACATTTATCACACTCCTCTCAAAGAACAATGTAGTACACCTTAGAACATGGAAATCACATTTTCTTCTCATATCATATTCATACATGCATAAATTCCTTCTTAAATAAATGTTTTCTTTTCTTAATTGGAAAAGGAAGATGATATACCATTACAAACTTCAGGCCACAGTCTTGAGGAGACAAGTGTGAAAGTCTGTTGCCTGTATCTGGTGTTGTTAAAGGAAGAGAAATATGGAAACATCCAAAACTGCAGCATAAGCAGAGGATGGCATAGCATAACCATAGAAACAGGTTGAGAAGCTAGGGGAGGGATAAAGAGTGATGCTTCATCCTTCTTTACACCACCACCATTTCTAAAGCTGCAGTTTCTCATGGGACTACACAACAATGTTGCCAATGCTAGTCACAGGGCATTAACAAGTAGTCATGTAATATGTATGATAGCTATTATGCAATATGACTTTGTGTGCAAGTCAGTAGTGTTCAGAAACCATGTTAAGTACTAGAAAACACAAAGCACTGGATTGATACAAGGTTGGAAATAATTGAGGTTTGCAAAGAAAAACACTGCAACAAGGGTGAAACTGGAAGGCTCTAAAATTTAAAAGCATAATTGGCAAATGTGTCAATTGGCAGCACTCATGTGTACATATACAGCAAAATCAAAGCAACAATACATCCTTACAGCTGCCACATTTGTTTATTGATATAGAGGGCATGACAAAAAATTAAGATGGCTTATTTGAAATATACCACATTAAAATTCACACTGTTATTAAAACTACAGTATTTCTCTAGTGAAATGTTGAGTCATAATATACCAACATGATTAACTTACCTGTTATGTCATTTTGACACTAATATTTACTTTGTCACTATTTATAATGATATCCATAAAAACATTCATTTTATTCTGGAAGCAATATTTATATTTACACATGAAAATTTGCTAGAATAGGTATTTGCTATTTTGAAAATTCTTTGCACTGTTATAAATTCTCTCTATAATGGACTTTCACTCTATTTACAGCAACATTTATAAAAACATTAACTTACCAAAATCCTAGGTACATTCCTTATCTCTCCATCTTCTCTATCATTACTTCCTATATTCTGTCACCCTAACATGCAGCATAATAATTCTACTGTCTTTAAATGTTGCCTAATCATTTCAGTGAATCCATCCAATTCTGAATCTTTGTGGAAGTCTTGCAACATAAAACCCTGTGACAGTGCAGTGTCATTAGCCTCAAGTCCAGTTCCCTGTCTAAGATTGCTTACTGGAAGCTACCTTCCATCCATAACATCAGGAAAATGTTAAGACCATAATATTCTGGAAAGTGATACCATGTATTTCAGTAGACAGGTACCAACAATTTAGAGAAACCTGCAGCAGATTCCTTCAAATAACTGGTACCGTCTATTGAACTACAATGTGTCACTTTCCAGCAGCTAACAACTTGAATATTAACTGACTAAGAACCTCAAATCTTGCACGAGAATAAACTGTTCCTTAATGTAGTAGCTTTGTACCTGCCTACCACACTCAAATACTCTAAGACCCTTATCTAAACATTCAGTGCTATCAGAACCTTAATCTTTATGTTAAGACAACTGTACAATCCATATTCACCACTCAAGGACAACTGTACTTACCCTTATTGGAAGGAGCAATGGTGACAACTCTTGTGCTCTCTCCCTCCCCAATTTTGGTTGATGCTGTGACCCAGAACTGGTAAGTGGCACCTTCTTGAAGCCGCACTGTCTCGTGAATCTCACTCTGAGGGCTCAGGATTCGTTTGTGTGTACCTTCCTGTAAAAACAGCTACAATATCAATACATCATATAAGAGGTATCCATTAATATTATATTTAAGTTAAAAAGAATTGTATGACTGACGATTCTACCAAAACACACAACAGCAGTGTCACTTCAAATTCCCATGGGATAAATTAGAGAAAAATTTGACAGAAAATTCTACAAACTTGGATTTACCGAATTTATCAACAAATAAATCTGTGATTTGCTCTATAATAAAATAGGGAGGGACAGTATAGACACATTACAGCATTTAATTTTATGACAGTCAAGTGACAAACAAATTCTCCTGTGTATGTGTATATACAGTGAATGCATAATGGATTGATTCACCTTCTCAATCATTTAATATATTTTTAATGACAACTGTTGTGGGAGACAGTTTATCCTAGTGCTGTTAGTCTGTCATCCAACTTCATAAGACACATAAACTACATTTCATGCAACTTCTAAAAATTTCCTTATTGGATGAAAAATGTGTATGTGACAAAAAAATAAACTTCAACTTACGTTTTAAATAATTTTATATAATGCAATATTTGAAGTTCTAACAGTAGTGCTGATAAATATTCAGTCACATCTGAAATGTGATGCCTTGTCACTCTCAATGTTTCAGAGGAGTATGGTACCTCCAAGTTAAGTTGGATTACACTGAAGATAGTGGGCAGAAAATTCATCCAGAACATCAGTAACTCCTTACCAATCCATCTGGCATCATATGCCAGAAGACATGAATCTCAATCTGTAATGCACTTCCAGCCACTTGCTTGGACTTTGCTTCGGATGACAATGAACTATATTCTGTGTACAATGACAACATCTAACACAACAATGAGCAAAATGTGACCACTCTACATTTGCAATGCAGCCTGTGATGTAATTTCAGAAGTATGAAACAAAGCTACGAAATTCAAATAGTAATCATTTTATCCATATTCATATGAGAACATTACTCAGTTTACATGTTGTCTTATGGAAAATACAACACATCTATATTTCCTAAATTTAACCATTTTAATAGTCTGTATTGTAACTGTATTGTTGCAAATCTATGTTATAACTAGCCACTAACATATTTTTCTTTGTTAAATGCCTCCCTAAAGATAGCACAAAAAGGCCGAAACACATAGAAGTTTTTACCACACATCATATAACACTGTACCTAAATATCAGTGCAGTCACGGGTACGTATATATATATATATATATATGGTTCACATAAAAGTAAGTATCACGTTACTTGGCTTCATTGCTTATAGGTTTAGGAATCATGACATAGTGGTGGTGAAATGTTAGAACTTAACAACACTGCATATGTCCAGAAGTGCTTCTGTCATAGAAGACTCTGCCTCTTTCATTCATGTTGTTTTCTCTGTCACAGTCTCTCATGTTTTGCATGATGAATTCAAAATTTCTAAGGTTAATTTCAAACAAGTTTTATGGCCCCAATATTGGTAGTACTGACAACAGCGTGTTAATGTCAGAGATATGTAAGTAAAAAAAAAAAAAAAAGGTATTATTTATAATGTGGTTTGCAAACATTTTTTTCTGTTGATTTGGCTCTCACAACCCAAAAGGTTGCTCACCACTGATCTAACACATAAAAAATTATTTAAAAAATTAAAAAAAACTTGATCTATTTAACTACTTTTTATTACTAAACACACAGTAACATTTTCATCAATATTCATAATACTATTGTAGAGATACTTTGTTTATTTTCTGGCAAATGTGTAGTCATTCAATGCAATAATAATGTGAAATGTGTAAGTACTTTGATCTAATATTATAGCTATTCTGATAATCATGACAACATTATCCACTTCTCTTTTTTTTTGCTTCAAATAGCCCAACTCACTCTTAGGTCACCTTATTGTTCAGGTTTCAAGATCACACACAATTAGACACACAAACCTGCAAGAACCCTCCGAACAAGTGATCAATTTGTTGCAGAGGTCACTACCTACATAACACACAACAAACACAAGAGCCAAACATCCATGCCCTCAGCAGGATTCAAACCCTCAATCCCAGCAAACAGTCACCTTCACACCTATGTCTTATACTGCATGCCCACTGGCATCAACCCTAAATGTACTTATTCTGATAATCATAACAATGCTAAATGTACTTCCTCTGATTTAAAATTGTTGTATTTATTCAAATTAAACTTGAATATATCAAATGAATTACTCTGAACGTATATTATTATTATAACTATACCGCTAATCATGGCAACAATAAACAATCTTGCAACAAAATGTTCATAGTGTGCTGTTATACACATGTCCCTCCTCCACTTACCTAAGAGCCTAATATGATATGATTTGAGGGTGCCAATTTTGTTGTGCAAGAAGCAACAATATTTGATGCTCATCTGTTTCTTCTGCCTTAGCACATTTCTCACTGAGAACATGCCTGGTATCCATGGCAACTGTACTCAACTGCCTCAGTGTGTACCTCACCAGAACACACCCAGTAACCATGGCAAACATGCTTGACTGCCTCAGTGCAACCACAAATAATAATGGCAACAATAAATAACACGAAAACCTACAAACTAAGAATAAATGAACAAACAAATCCCAGTGATTTATACGTACATATAAAGACGTAAATTTAATTACACATTAGACAGAAATGTACCATCACACCCTGCTTCTTTAATAATATTCATTTTAATACTACCTTCCCACCTATCTACAGGTCTCTATAAAGTGCTCTCTTCCTTTTCTGTAGTTCTTCAGCATACATGATGTAAGATGTGAGGTTTTCAGAGCAGTGAATATTAAAACTGTGTTCTGGGTTATAACAACATGCAATCTAGGAGTTGTATTCTTCAACACAGAAACTGGAGGGGGGGAGGGGGAGGGCAGTACATTCCTCTGAAGCATTGGTAACCAACAGGGCCAGCCTCAGATGCATGGATGCCCTGGGCAGGCTAATTAGTGTTCCTTCAAACCAATATACTTTAAACTTTATCAGCCTAGGACAGCTGAACGTGCTGTTTGGAGATTATGTGTTCAAGCTGCAGATAATTTTTTGAAAAATGTTTTTTGTATGCCCATGGCAATTTTGAGCAGCAAATATGATCTAGAAATCTGCCTTCACCATTTGTCACCAATTATTACACATTACTGTTATTATATTTTATATTATAACAGAATTCTCCAGGAATGTAATATAGAGCAAAACAGGGAAGCAATTGATGTTGTAATACTATGTATTTCAAAACACTAACAAAATAAATATATTAACTTAAATATTATAATCAGGTATATTACTTATTTACTTACTCCATGGTGCAGAGTCCTTCTTGAGAAGCTAACTGGTTTGCAGCTAGTCAAGAAATTCCCCGTATTTTATGGAACCCGAAGGTTCATTACCGTACTCACAATCGTCCGCCGCCTGTCCCTATCCTGGGCCAACCCAATCCAGTCCACATACCCACATCCCACCTCCTGGAGATCCATCCTAATATTATCCACCCATCTACGCCTAGGTCTCCCCAGTGGTCTCTTTCCCTCCGG
>Ga0123352_10007088_pt1 | contig 17243 bp, 11 predicted proteins | sample TergutLab28metaG_FD_89700 | JGI IMG/M metagenome (GOLD analysis project Ga0123352, IMG submission 89700) | Labiotermes labralis P1 segment gut microbial communities from Petit-Saut dam, French Guiana - Lab288 P1 | ecosystem: Host-associated > Arthropoda: Insects > Digestive system > Gut ... | reverse complement strand
TGCTATGGATGTAAAAGTACATGAATGTTTGTATCTGTATGATGTAGATTATATTCAAATAGCATCACAATTTGTTATCTTTTCGCTCATATGATATTAAACATAAATATTGTATGATATTTTTCAGTTTATATATTTTTTATCTACATTATATCATTCATTATACTGTATTTGTTTTATATTAACTGGAGTGCTGTTATAAATATAGAATTCTGTAACCTCTGTACGTCTTTGGAATTGACAAGTTCCATGTATCGGTGGGTTTTACCCACTGTGGATTATATGAATGCAAATAAACAAACAAACAAACAGACAAAGCTTATTAGGAATGTTGCATTATCCACCAAACAGTTCTGAATAGAGATGCATGTGCATACACATTTCTAACTTTATCTCCAACACACAAGCATTTATTTGTGCTTGGTTTTAAAAATGCACTGCACTATATCTGTGGCTATTCAACAGATCAAACTCATTCTGTAAAATCTTAGCACTTCCTAATTATGAAACAAAAATAACAAAAGTCAGCCTGCAATATTCATGAACTCACCGAGTCATGAATACGTGAAAAGCATGCAGGAACTTCGCTAGTGTCCGAGTTGAAAAAAGGGGCGAAGAGAGTTATTGTGGACCAAATTCATGTGGGGAAAACCGGTCTTTACATGACCCCACAGATGGCAAGAAATATGTATCAAATTTTAATAAGCAACAAATTTTAAATATGTAGGGCAGCAACATATGTAACATACTCACCTCAAAGTGACTGTTTATTTCACTTAGTGCTGCTATATCAGAATCCTGTTCGGACAGCTGACATTCTACAAATGCACATGCTGCACTGGTCTCGTCATCTGAATCAGGCTCCACTTTTATTTCATCCATATTTCACTGCAAAACACACAGAAGATTCACGACACTACGAAAGTCCTGTCTCAACACTTACCTAGGCAGGTATGAAACCTAACCTCAGCAAACTGAGTTTCAGCCACTCTGACATACATTTGGAAATTCCACTGCAATTTATTCATTACATGCCGACCACTACTGACATGTGGTAATTGCTCAGCCATCTGTTCTTGGGTATTACATGAAACATTCAGATATAACTGCCAACTGGTGCTTCAAACATGGAAAACATTCTGCACATTAGATATGTGCCAAGGGTCACAGAAACTAGTAAGGGTAAATAGTACATCACTGATCTTTTGTTAGGAATGTCACACAAAATGTAGCATATCATACCTCTAGTATTGTTGGATTTAACAAGAATGTGTAAGAATTACTGATCTTGAATATTCCAAAATCCAAATGTGCAAATATGGTTACAAAAATTTCATCTCTTGTGCAGAAATTAGTAAGTCACCTGTGCAGCCTGATGACTTACCAGCCAGATCTTAAGGTATTAATCTTCACTCTGAACGTCCAAACTAACAAATGTATTAAAATTTCAGTTGGTATGCCCAAACGTAATGAACAAACACAAAGAGTATTTGGGTATTTGGATAAGAATGTTGGTAAATAACCCCAAATTAAAGTATGGAAAAAATAATTTATACTCACATGTTGGTATCATATTACATTAGGCATCACACAAAAGTTATCAAGGAGGAACAAATTATGTAGAAGAAAACTTCTTACGAGGATTTTTGGTTGCACTGATTTTGTTTCTGGTTGCAAAGCAAAACGGTGCTCACTTTCCCAAATAATTCTTCTTCCATACACCATACAGAAAACTCACCTTAGAGTGTCATCAGTGTAACTTCAGGATCGTAAGGTGGTCAGATTTGACTCTAACAAGCTCTGACTTACTGTACATTTGTGGACTGACCATTGTCTTCAGTTCAAGACATGACGAACAGTCTATCATTCACAACCACAGTGAATACTCATCCTTTGCAGAGCAGCCCCTGAATTCTGTGACACGAGACGGGCAATCCTGACCACGGTTTTTCGTGGTTTCTTTCCGCCCTCTTCAGGCAAAAGCCTGAATAGTCTTCTCCTTCGACCACCATAACTTATTTTCAAATCCCTTCGAAGTCAACATTCACTTAACCCTATCCTTCGTCACTACACCGTGCTTTAGGTGGCGTTACCAAACACACAGAAATGATTTCCACAGGTCGTTCTACACGACAATGACGACAGTTCCGTACTTCATACGGACTAAAATATCCGTGGAATTCATTGACTCTTGAAGATGGGACCGATAGTTCGCCCCGAAACGTCGGTAAGGAATTGCGACTAAGCGCAGCGTAATAACCCAGATGAGAGCAGTTTTCATCTACTTCACGGCGGAAGCTTGAAATCACGCATGTATTTAGTTGGTTTGTAATAAATATAGTAGGGATACGAGGGCAGTTCAAGGTTCCCAATTTATTACCACTGTAAGGATTCTTGCATTGAATTGGCAAGCATGGGTTTAGTTGATCATGGTCATAGCAGTAGCGCGATGGTTTTCTCCACCTGGGTTCCCGCTCAACTAACTATACTAGATGAACTGTGTGACGAACACAAAAAGACACGCGTGCGCAGGTCCATTATGCTTCTTCAGAGTTAAAAACAGCGTGGTGAAGCATTCTCAAGCAGAATTTTTACAGGAGATGAAACTTTGGGTCTCTCGCTACACCTTGGAGTGTAGGCTGAATCGATGGCCTGGAAGCATCACTCACTCTGAAGCCAGAAAGAGACTGCAAAGAAAGTGATGGCTGCGGATACTTCGGTTTTATGGAGTTCTGTTGGTTGGTTTCACACCTCTCGATTCAACAATAAATGAAGCTGCTCTGCAGGAAAGTAAACTCCAGGAGCCCATTCGGCAAGAGACACCATGATGTTGACCGATGTAGCTCTTGTGCACGACGAAGCTAGACCTGACAGTGCTGCTGCAACTGTGAGTTTCTTTACCTACTAGGTATTAATCTATGCTCTTAACCCACTCCAGCTGGGGAATTTTTCTGCTGTCGCGACTCAGTGTTGTTGTACAACGTCGGACATGCTTCTAGTCAGATAAATGGAGAACTTCGTCTCCAATGAAAATATTCAAAATGAAGTCAAGAAATAGTTACGTGCCCAGGACGCATTTTTTTTTTCCTGAAGAACGATTATAGTTATAACAACTGTAAACTGACTTGGTGACTATGTGGCAAAGTAAAGCTAATATGAGACTATCTGAGTCCCATGAGTTACTCTGTATTTTGTTGCTATTTCATTTAAATAAAAAATAGAGAACCTTACTGTTTGAACTGCCTGCGTGCAATGCGTGGAAAATGCAGAATATTAAGATTCACAGTGACAACGATTACCACTTGAACAACCACTGTCATGAATGTTGAAATTAAATTAGCAATATGTACACACTCAGTGGCTATTTAACTCAAAATCGTATACGTACTGCTGGTAGAATGAGATTGAATTGTGTATAGAAGAAAGTGGGCTGGAAATTGTATATTTTGTTAAAGTGTAAATACGAACGGTCCCAACATACGAGCCTCTTAATGTCCTCGTAATGCTTGTGTCATACCGTGTTGCACGGCTGTGATCCTGTGTTATAGGAAAATAAGGATGGTGGACAGTATTATGTTGCATATATTTCCTTCAACCTGTAAAATAAAAAAACAGAAAAGATGTTTCTTAATATGTCGCAGTTATGTCGATTGTGTTTACTGAAAGACGATACAATGTCAGCAATATTTAATGATGGAAAAAATTCGGAAACAGCTGTTCGGATCATGGCATGCGTCTCGATTGAGGTTAGTTTTTTTACTGGTATGTTGTGCCCTTTGAATTATATTCGTGCACAAGACGCCTTTGTGGGTAATGGATGAATTAATGAGGGCGGTTCTTGAGCTATTTTTGAATGAATGCATATGTTCACAGTATACTAAGAATCAAAGTCATCGCCTCATTAGGCAACAACTGCATTCTTCCCTGTCATTTGGTATTGCCGTTTAATACGCTGTTGCACGATGCAGTACAGTTTGAGTGTCAATAAATAAACCATAAACAAACAGGCCCCTGATGGCTGACCTAACCAATGTTTCCAAATATTACCAAGAAAGATTCTCATGTGGCTGTTTTTCATTTTTTTAATTGAACCCAAGGAAGTATGTAATCAAAACTGTTTGAATCAGTTTGCTTGCTACACTTATTACAAACTTCTGAAACACCATATTTCCAAATTGCATTCTTGGTCATTTCAGGTGTCCGCAGGGGATGGTCTGCCACAACAGATATGTCACAGATGCCTCTATCAATTGAATAAGTGGTACAAATTCAGGAACCTTTGCAAGAATTCTGATGTTTTTCTACGTCAGTATATGACCAAAGTTCAACAAAATCAAGTAAGATACTATTTAGTATACATTACTGATTTTCCTTGAAATGGTTCAATTGATTTTGAAAACAGTCTTCTTCTTTTTCAATGGCATGACAGCCTGCATTGGGCTCTGGTCTCTTCAGTAGTTCCCTCCAATATCCCTATCCCTGCTAATCTCTTCCATTCACCTACACTGCCTAATCCATTGTTTTTCCAACCTTATCCAAGGCTTCCCTTAAGTCTTAACAATACCTTTTTTCTTTAGATAGTGGGGATGTTAGCTACATGCCTAATCAGCCTCCTTTTCATGGACAAAGAACCAGTCAAGAATCAGCACTTGATACCTAAGCAGAGTTATGAAAACTACTTAGTTTTGTGACTTTCTTTATCAAATTTACTGGGGGGGGAAGTTTGAATTCTGCCCAGAAGACTTATACTAAATTTTCTGTTTATTCAGAATTTGGTTATGTGGTTCATCTTAAGGTCCATTTCTTTGAATGTTTGGAACAAAATCTTTTGCATCCAGAATCTGATTAAGCACAAAGTTGTTCTATACTTAACAGAGCAGCATACCATAAAGATGTGTGACGGAATGAAGGCATAGTCTCATGTTTTCTTGACTTTGCACTACACAGAGCGGATGATCAGCTTCACGTTCTGTCCGTACTACACATTGAATAAGAGGCTGAGTGGGCCATGGTGGTGGTCTGGATGCAGTGGCAAAGAGAGAAGTTCTTGCCTGTATGGGACATGCAATTCCAATCATGTCACATAACTCTATACACTACTCCAAATCAAACTGTTATGTGAAAATTATCTTTGCACATTTAACTCATGGGGCATGCAGTAACATGGGACCTGTACAGGGATTGCTTTATCTTTACCTTTCGTTTCACTGGCATCAGTCCTTTGCAGCACAGTGATTACATGCTACGGCACCAAAACAAGCTTTGCATTTTTCCATTGAATTGTCAATAAACAGCAAACAGCACTTATTTCCATGCACAGGATCAGCTGTTTGTTAATGGCAATGCAATGGTTCTGTAATGTAGGAAGTGGATTTCATAAATATTATTTGTATCTGATGAATCATGGGTTATTTATTTCAAGGGCTTTTGTATGCAGCACCATGTATCAGGCTTCAACACATCTTCATTTATTGCTCTGACAAATTATAATGAATCTTCAGATTCAGGACTTTTATTGCATTGTTATGTTTAAGTGTATACCACTTTTAATTAATTCTAATATCCATTTTAATTATCTGCTACATATCTTGTTATAAATAAGTCACCTGAGGGGAAGAATGTCTTGACCAACAGTTATGAAGCTTGTGTAGAATATGATTTATTTCATGTACAGTATTTGTATGAAACTTGTGATTCAAAAAAATCATTATTATAATAAAATTACATATTAATCAACTGTCTTTTAACAACAGCAGTACTTAAGCTCTTACCACCACCCAGCAGGTCTGAAACACTGTCTATAGAACAGACAGGTATCACCTGTATTGGTAATGTATGTACTAATGGCTTCAGCATTAAGAAACTCTGCATTCTGCCCACACAGTGCACACATGTATTTCATTTCTCACAGTTACCACTAATAGTTTACCTAAAGAAGATTAAACAGTTGGTCTTTGTATTGCAGATGGACTGTGTTCTGTATGAAGTAGGAATTAAATTCTGTATTGTATAGATGAATTTGAGGCTTGAAAGAGTTACTGTTACACCCAGGGCAGGACTTACTACTTTATTGATCAGGAAAGCAACACAATCAAAGATATTCTTATAATAAAACCAACTAGATGCACTAATTTCTCAAATTTATTTTTAGAATAAAACTCTGTGTTTCAGACAGTTCCTCTGTCCATCATGAGTTTTCACTGTACACACAGCAATGGTATATGTCATATACCATTGCTGTGTGTACAGTGAAAAACTCCTGATGGTGGACAGAGGAACTGTCCGAAACATGTAGAGTTTTATTACAAAAATAAATTTGAGAAATTGGTGCATCTAGTGATTTTATTATAAGTATATATCACAATGCACGGTCATCTGAACGTCAGAAATACAATCAAAGATATTAGTCTTCTGGCATGTAAAGCTGTATTGCTGGGCAAGCGGTTCCTGATGTTTCAAAAGACCACATCACCTTCAACTTCAGGAGTTCAGGATCCGTGAAGATGTACTCTCAACTCAGCGTTACATCACAGAACACTGCAGTCCTTCAATGCACTGCTGTGAAAACCTCAAATATTACAGCAGGCATCACTTCACATACATGTCACTGGCATGTGTCACACTCAGTCCTATGCATTTCTTCCTTTGCCAGTCACTGTTACCCACAGAACATATCAGTTTAGCAACTAACTTCTTGTATCTGGAAGTATCCAGTTTGAGTCACAATCAAAGTCTCACTGAGGATTGTTCTTAGTTCTTCCAGTTGAATGATGTGTTTACTAATTTCAGAACATATGACATATTCCCTGTCATCTCTCCCATTTCATTTTTATATTAATTTTCAGAACTGATACTATATTTGAAGTTTATAAGCTGTCATTAAACAATCTACAGATGATCCCAAGATATGAGGTTCTGACAGCAATGTTGCTGTAGATTCAGTTCTTCAGGGATCTGATGGCATATCACTGGGCATGTCGTTTTGAACATTTTGAAGGACAGTAGTGCCTTGACTGCTTGATCCTGAAGACGAAAGCACTATGATTCTTTAAAACATCAGGAACTGCATGCCCAATGATATGACATGACATCTGAGAAGAACTGAATCTTCAATCTACACATTACTCTGGTGGTCTTCATACTGCATATAGTGTCTTAAATTTTAAACATTACACTCTGCCATTTCAGGGCACAACAACGCTAACAGACTCTATTTCAAATCCAACTCCTGACATGCTGCTTCCATCCCTATGTGCTGATCTGTTCAGAGAAAGAAGGCACCAAAATGGAAAGGAAGACGAGCCTGAGCACAGTGAAGACAGCATCACAAGTTTCAGTAATGAAGACAGTGACCTCAAAGGAGGTCAAGAAAATGAAAGCACTGAGCATTATTTTGGTACACTGGCAGAAGCAATGTTAGAAAATCCTAAATCACTGACAGCAAAGGAAACTTTATTTGACAGCAACAGTAAACAAGACACAGGCAAGTTCAGTATGGTCAGTGAGAGTGAGCCTCAGGTTACTAGTACCATCTCAGCCGGCTACAAATGTTGTAGAGGCAGATACCCATGTACTGTGTTTCATCCACAAGAAAAACAGAAATCTCAGCTGTTTGAGGATATGGAGACTGGAGTCTTTCTGAAAGAAAAAATTTTGCAGTTAACACAAACAGCTGCTTCAGATAATAACTGCAATGGAGAAATGGTAATAAAATGCCAGAAAACACACACACACAATCCAGATAATCAAATGTATATAGACAGTACTCCAGCTAAGTCATCAAGTGCCAAACAGGACATCAAAGAATGTGTCAATTCTACAGATGTAAATTATACATGTCATAAATGTGGAAATACTTACATGACAGATATCAACCTCTCATTCCATATATGTAGTTTCATGAATTCCAGGTGTTACGTATGCAACGTATGCGGAAAAGAGTTTGGAACAATCAAGACAATGAGGTGCCACGCAGCATATCACACTGGCAAATATCAATGTGAAACTTGTAGAAATTATTTCTCAGCTGAGGCACACAGAAGTGTGCATATGCGTAAACACACAGGTGAAAAGCCCCACATTTGTAATCTCTGTGGGAAGACTTTCATGTATAGCAACAGTCTAGCATATCATTTGAACATTCACCGTGGGGAGAACTCTTTTATGTGTGATATCTGTGGACATCGTTCTTTCTCCAAGGGAAATTTTGAACGCCACAAAGCTTCACACACAAAAATCAAACCACACATGTGTGAAATATGTGGAAAGGCCTTCACAGTTAATGTTGACCTTAAAAGACACCGATTAACACACAATAATGATAAGAATTTTGTATGTGACATCTGTGATAAAAGATTTAAAACAGCTGCTATCCTGACCAACCACCAGCGACTTCATACTGGTGAACGGCCCTATAGTTGTGATGTTTGTGGGAAGAGGTTTGCTAGGAATGATGGATTGAAAGAGCATAGGTTAACACACACTGGGGAGAAGCGACATTCCTGCACACGCTGTGGCAAGCAGTTCACATGGTCCAAAGGACTTAGGAAACACAAATGTGAACCTGTCAGTGTTTAGGTATGTTTGTAAATGTGTGAAAAGTGGCTGCTAGCTTCCTGTCTTTCTGTCTGCCCTACTACATGGAACAGCTCAGCTTTCACCAGATGCATTTTCATGAAATTTTGAGGTGTTTTATTGAAAATGTGTCAATAAAATTCAGAAACAACAGGCTTATTTGCCAAGACCTATGTACAATTGTGACAGCTTTGGTTAGTAACATTAATTACCATTGACTTTTGGTTACCAATATTCCTTCATTTCTGTGTTTATATGAATGTACCAGAAATTTTTTGCTCTGTGGATACTCTTGTTGGTATTTAACCTTTTGGCGCCAGAATTATTTTTTAAATTTTAGCACACCCAGTATATAAAATGTGAATAATACAGGAACCAAATATGTTAGAATTATGAAACAAACTGCATTTTGAAGAGAAAGAAATGGAGAGTATATACCCTGTTTAAAATATTCAGTACCTATATTTGTTGAATAAATATATAAAATGCAACTTTAGAGGTTAAGCGGTGCGGTACGACCACTATAGTTGACATAAGGCGTCAAAAGGTTAACACTAACTGCCAGGATTTCAGTGTCATTTGTAACAAAATTACAGGCAAAACGCAAGCAATGAATAAGCTCACATAAGACTAGGTTTTGATGGACCTGACACAACATGCATTATCTGCCAAGTCAAAATTCTGGCATGTAATGCTGTGTTTAATCAAATACAGCACAGGGATATGAATAGCAGTGCAAAGACACTGGAAGAAGGATAAAAAGGAAAGAGGGAAGAAAAGGTCTAAAATTATTTGGAATTATCATCTGACACACATACGAATGTATGAATGTTCCATCAGTTTCCTTTTGCTACCACAGACCAAATGGAGAGCACCAAAACATGAAATTTACTCTGTGCTGTGTATAGTACTGACACCTTGTATATCATTGTGCAGGTATTGTGGTAGCATTGCTGGCTGACATTTCGGTGCAAAGTCAAAATCTCTTACCAAATGTATGGCCGAACTTTAGTTTTGTAATAATCTGAGTGTTACTGATTTTGTGTTGTATTGACCAGAGGAGCAGCCATGTCCCATGTGTAGTTCATGAAATAACTGGACAGCATTTTCTGCATTAACCTACATGTTCATTATTTGTGGGAAGGGGCTGGGGGGGGGGGATGAACCTACCAGTAATGTTTTTAAATTAGTAATTCTGTAGTGGACATGCATCTTTTGGTGCCATCTGGTACCATTTGAAACACAGATGGTGCATTTAGGCCATGTACAAAGAGCTGATCATCAAAAAAGTCACTTGGGACCAAAGACATCAGGCATGTTCATCAAAGTCGGCAAATGGATTAATACTTTGCTCATTCATGGTAAACTTTACAGTGTCATCTAAGTAAAGTTCCATGTAACAAGCATACCATACTCCAGTGACGTACACATTTTTCCTTAAGCACTTATTGTGGTTTTGTACATGTTACTGGCATTGAAGTCCAACTAGTACCGAACAAATTTTAATGACATTAAAAATCACACTGCAGTTAGGAACTATTTCCCTATGTTGTTACCTATGTTTGAAATAAAACTTGTAGATCTTAATCAGATTTGTACTTTGTGCCATGTACTTTCACGTAAAACAGGAAAAGTGACTGGTACACACAAATAAGCTAAGCGGTTACAAATCCCAGAATTATGGATTAATCAAAATTTGTTGAGTAGTTTCAGAGGTGAAAGACTCGATTAAACATACCTTACATTATGCGTTCATCGTACGCGCTCTATACGTATAATCAATACAACTGTTTCAAATTGCACATCTTTGATATTTGAGAGCATGGGAGCATGAAAATGTGTAACATGCCATAAAATTAAACTGCTTAGTGGACATAAGGGATTTCTTAATCTGCAAATTAATAAATGCATGAGGCGTGTTACTGAATATGTTACGTCATGGAAAACAACACATGAGCGACGACTAGTTACATTTACCGTTCTTCGATCGCCATACTCTCAGCGAAGTAATTTTTCAAGGTATTATAGCAGCGATATATTTTGACAGTATTGGTATAATTTCCAGTTAATTTACATAGACGTACACAAGGAATATAAATCACAAATTACAATAAATCTAGAAAAATATTTTGCGTTCTATCAACAATACTTTACCGTATGACATAATCTCATCGTAATCGTTTTATTATCTGATATCGATTTCTCGATTACTGGACATACATCGATTTAAAGCATGGTTACAATGCGCGTAGTTGGTATTGCAGTCTAGTAGCAAATTGTAAAACTCAGAATGAATGTTGCGAAAAACGAAACGTTATTTAAATCCGATAAGGTGTGCCGGTTATGTTTATCCCGTAAACGAGTAATGCTGCCAATATTTTATGAAGACGAAACATCATTCTCTATGGCGTCTAGGATTTTAACATACATCGGAATTGAGGTTAGTTTTCGTTTGCTGTGCTATTCATTTGAGACCGCGTTGTATAAGGAATGTTACATTTCTGCGATTACTTGTTTCGTCCTGTGGAATAACACCTCAAACAACTTCATTTAACATATATAACTTTAGATAGCTGGTATGAGAGGAAGTGATGCAACACACTGCTGCAAATGTGTGACTATTAATGCAGTAGAAAACTCTTACATACAGATTTGAAAGAATGCGCCAATGTACGTTCCCGTTCACTGCGTCCGCTTTGCTTCTGTTCTGGCATAAATGCTTCTAGTATAAATGTCGTATTGATATACTATTTGGTTTTGCTACATATGAAAATGGTCCGCAAAACGTTACCAGTAACTGATACCAAATTATTTCTACCTCACACCATTTTATGTTCTGATATTTGTTACAGGTCTCGATCAACGACGGCTTCTCAACCATGATTTGCAGTAATTGCCGTAATCAAATTGATGCATGGCATAAATTCAAAGAACACTGCACACAGTGTAATGATGTTTTACAACAATGCATTGCGAGAAATGTTGGTTTGAATGTTAATTCAGACAAACAAACCTGTACTGGTCAGTTGGTTGGTGCAGGTGACAGAGATTTAGGTACAGGCAGAACTGAAGAGGCACTTGTAACAAATGGCTCTTTGCTGCACCAAGAAGAGGATAGCACTGTAGAAAAAGAACCTGCATTACACATCATGGCCTCGCACACAGATGGGAATGGTAAAGAAGACTGCAAAGGTACGAGTGATGACATTGTATATGTACTAGGTAAGAAAGATGTGCTGGACAATTCACTCGTCTCACATCATGACTTTGACGTGGAAAGTGCAAAATCCAAAATGGATGACATTGAAAGTGGTGATGATAAATCCATCAATAAAAAAGGTAATACAGTTGGCAGGTTTGAAAAATTAAAAAGCCCCAAAGATCAAACTATAATTAAAGGCATTTCAGACTGTAAAACATATGGCTGTTCTAAATGTGGCAAAACATTCAGCTACACCAGTAACTTCTCATTTCACATTTGTAACCTCACCCCTGAGAAACGTTTTGTGTGCAATTTGTGTGGGAAGGATTATTCAACGGCAGGTGCTGTGAAAACGCACCTTCACATCCACAGGGGGAAACACAAGTGTCCAACATGTGGCAAGTCGTTCCCCTCAAAATTCCAGGTAGAGGTACACATGCGCATACACACAGGAGAAAAGCCCTATGTCTGCGAGTATTGTGGGAAGAGATTTGCTTATGACAAAGGCCTTGCTCTACACACGAGTGTTCACACGGGTGTCAAGCCATACAAATGTGATGAATGTGACTACTCCACTACATCACGAAGCTACATCAAGAATCACAAATCGGTACACAGCACTGAGAAGCCATTTGTGTGCGAGATTTGTGGGCATGGGTACACACTGTTGCCAAGTCTGATGAACCATCAGCTGAATCACAATGATCAGAAGACATATACATGTGAAGTGTGTAACAAGGCATTCAACACAAGCCGGAAACTTGCAAGCCATAAAATAATACACAGTGGTGTGCGGCCATACCACTGTGAGGATTGTGGGAAACGATTTGCACGTAAAGAAGGCCTCAAAGAACACAAAGTGATCCATACAGGAGAAAAAAAATTTGTGTGTCTAATATGTAAAAAGCAGTTTGCATGGCGAAAGATTTTAAGGACTCACAAATGTGCTGGTGTCTCTGATAGTAGCAAGTAATCCCTTGCTGTGATGTACACAACACTGGCAAATACATAAATGTTTGTGTCCCCACATGTGTCAGATTTGTTCTGACCAAATCTTAACCTTCTCATACTATAATCAAACTATCCACAGGTCAGGGCCTTCCTTGAGTGATCATTAATTTAGCTGATCAAGAAATGTGTAACATTACATCAGTATGAGGTTTACAGTTTTGAATGTAGTGAATATTAGAACTAGGGTCACCTGGGATGTGATGCCACGTAGTATGGTTGACAGGCGCCAATGCTGCGCAGCAATTGCAGGTTTCACCTTCATCTTGTACCCTGAACAACACTGGAATGTACCTACCAAATTACATGACATTATATATCATAGCCATCACTAACCCCATGGATCAGAGTCCTTCAGAAGCTAAATGTTGCTTGGCTAGTCACAAACCTTCCCACATTTTGTGGGACCTGCGAGTTCATTACAATGTACAACAGCCCGTTACTTGTCTATATCCTGAGCCTTATGAATCCAGTCCATGCCCTCCCATCCTATTAACACCTTTCCATCGGGCCATGAGGAAACTCATGATTGCTATCCCATGCATTGTTGATGGGTCACAAGTTTCTTCATTTTCTTATATGACGTCCTGCATGTGCATTTGTCAGCTGGTCTGGCTCACTTATTGCTTCAAGATTATCAGTAGCTTCATGCAGGATGCTTGGGGTCTCAAGTTACAAATAAACAGACATCATGACCCCCTATTTTTAGAACCATAAGACTGCAACAAAGGGACCATTCTTTCAGATACTCTCTCTGTTTTCCTTCATTTGCAATCATGACTTTGCGTAGGAATGTTCTGCAAGAGGATGATATTTTGAGTTATATGTGGATACACATTCTGATGTCTCTGATTATAGTGACAATGAAAGTTTGGACAGTGACAGTGACGTCCCCACAACTAGATTCACATAAACAATTGCGATCTTCCACTGGTCCACTGACTCCACAATTTCCACACCCATTTTCCTCACACCTGTCAAGACAATTTTTATAACAATATGAGATTAGCTCAGACATTGCTAGATGGAAACATGACAGTCTACTGCACTACGAGGGCTAACGGGCATTCCACGTGACCTAGATGGGGAAGACAAGTGCCTGAAAAAAGGGAAGTCAGCATTCAGGAGGAATGGTGCAAGTGTGGAAGGACAAGACTTGTGCGAATAATAAGTACGATCCATGATGCAACAATTGTAAACAAAGGGAGGAAAGACAGGAAAACAAACATGGAAATAAAGAAGCCTTATGCTGTCATCCAGTACAATAAATTCATAAAGAGCGTAGACAGGGCAGACCAGTACCTCATTTATTACTCAGTTCTGAAGAAAACTGTAAAATGGTCCAAAAAAAAAGATGGTACTATATCTGCTAAACTGTGTGCTCTTGAACGCATTTTTTGTGTACAGGACACTAAATACAAAGTAAGTACAAGAACTTCTGCACGAGGTAGGAAGGTCCTGGACATCAGAAGTCAAGAATCGAAGTGAGTCAAGTTCTGATGACCTTCAGTTGCCAGAGAAGGGGGCCTAAACAGGACCCGCCGGGCAGACTGTCTGGTGATTTCAGAATACACAAGCTTCAAAAAAATGGCTGGAGGTGGGGAGGGAAAAAAGAAGTATCGTGCAAGACAGTGTAAAGTGTGTGCTGCACATGAGAAGCGAAGTGAAACTAGAAACATTTGTAAATTCTGCATTGTTCTGCTTCACAAAGAGTCTTGTTTTGAGAAATACCATTCAGTGATGAACTACGAGACTAACTCTCTGCAGTTTCTGAAGTCAAGGACTCAGGAGCATAATGTACAGTGTCAAACTGTAAGGAAGAATATGTTATGGGGTTGAACATTCAAAGCATTTAAAACATCTGGTAACTGGGGGATATTCAATTAAAAGACCATCCAGTCAGCAAGGTGTTAATATTTCATTTTAATATCTTCCCATCTGTCTGTGTATGTCTTCCAAGGGCTTTCTTTCCCTCAGTCTTCCCACTAATACCCTCTTATATATTACTCTTCCCCCTATACATGTTACATGCCCCACATCTGATCCTTCTCTTTTTGATCACCTGAATAATATCTAGCAATGAGTACAAATCATGAAGCTCCTCAATATGCTACTTCCTCGCATAGTTTTGCCAATCGGTGACATCCATAAAGAAACGCAGCACACAAAGGATTAAATGGTGGACAGGATTTTCTAAAGTGCAGACACCTCAAAAAATGCATTAATGAATACTACTTCATGTACTCTCTGCTGTATTAACTCAGATAAGCATATTGGACCGTTGTGCTTTCATAGTACTAAATCACTGGTGATACCTATAATTTCAAGAAATTCTGCTTAATTGTTAGTTTACTGTCTGTAATAGGACCACAATTTCAAAATCACAGTGTTTCTTCATTCTTAAAATCTGAAACTATATATGAAGGACCACTGTCTACGTGGCACTGGTAGACATAAGGTAAATTTACATCCTTATTTAACATGGGGTGGGGGGGTAAATCACAACAAAGGCCTCAAGAACATAGATTGGAGCACTTTTTTTCTTACATGAATTAATTAAAATACCTGAGAGACTGGCTGTTGCAGATCCTGCCATACCACCAAAGGAAAGTTAATCTGAGTCTGGGCAATATTCACTGAACCTCTGTTCACTAGAATGTCAATGTTATAGCCACACATTCTGTGGGGAGCAACATTAAACAAATACAGCTTGTATCAACCAGACTCGTACCATACATGTGTACTGCCTTCCTTTGCACTATATCTGTATGCACTTACATACTTCCTCATGTCTGCATTACAGTGTGAAACTATAAAGACAGTGAGTTGAAAACAAGAATTTTTCCCTTCCAAAATTCAAACATTAACTGTCAAACATCTGCAAACCAGACGGTAAAAAATTGCCTTTGAGGCCTAATAACTGTGTAGATAAAAGCAACAGTGAGTTACTTCTTCGGTGGTGCTACAGCCTGGGGTGGGCCTTGGCCTCCTTTACAATATGCCTCCAGGCCTCTCGATCCCTTGCTCTGTCTCTCCATTCGTTTATTCCCATCTTTCTCAGGTCCATGGACACGTCATCCAGCCATCTCATTTTTGGTCTTCCTCTTCATCAGCTATCTCCATCATCTTCCCTGGCTGCAGCATGGTCTGAACGTTCCATGTGCCAAATGTCAAATCTGTAGTCCTTTGTCGTCGTCGGGTATTCATTACGTTCCGAGGCTTATTGTAAGGTTTCGTAACAATTAGTTTCTTTATGGGGTGAGGTTGTTAGCCTCACGCCCAACCCCCAACCTGGAGGACCAGGGTATCCCATTTCGTCTGGGCCCAACCTGTCCAGCAAGGGTGGCCCTACCAGTAGCTAATACTACCGCTGGCATAGCTCTTAGGATCATTTGGCCACGCAAGCCCTCTCACCCGGCGGTAGCCTTCAACAAGGTAGAGATACCATGGAGAGGGAACAGTGAGTTACTACCAAGTATCATTCATGACTGTGGGCACAATGAAAGGCCAAAGAGCTACACCACAGGTCTTTTCCACAGTTTTACCCTTATGAACATCTGAATAGGATTCGAAGGCAATAAACATACAGCTAGCTGTCACTGTACATGGCTTGAAGGCACTACTCGATGGAGAAGAGTGGTCAGGCGGTCAGTTTGAAGCCCCCGCAAAATCACCCCCCCCCCCCCAATACCATTTTATAGAGGACTGTGTAGGCCACAGAGGCAATCTGGGCATCTTGAAGAGAAAAGTCTCTTACCCCTGCCAGGATTCAAATCCTGGAATGTCCATCCTGTAGCTCAGTCACTATACTCACTACACTCTCCCAGCTCCAAAGCCATGAAGTACTGCACTTGACAAAGTTCTCAAGGTATTGCACATGAGAACTGCAAATGACAATATAAAACCAACGTTTGTGTTCTTAAAAAAAAAAAAGTGGCAATACTCAGCACAGCAAAAGAGATGACATGAAGTCCATTTTCATCGTACTTTTCTACCTTATATAAGAAAGTGTACAGGTAGTGTAGTGCATATTGATGTGTAGCATCACCAAAACACTGTAAAACATGATAATGGATAATGCCCAACAGACCAACACCTGTTCTACTTTCTTCCACACTTCTGAGAGTTCAGCTGTTTTATACAGTCTAGGGGACAGCTCTACACAGAGCACAAATGCTTAATTCATTTTTACAGATGTTACAATTTGACAACTGCAACTGAGCCATGACACACAATTTCCACAGTTCTGCAGTACATTAACCTTTTGGCGCCGGAATTATTTTTTAAATTTTAGCACACCCTGTATATAAAATGTGAATAATACAGGAACCAAATAGTTAGAATTATGAAACAAGCTGCATTTTGAAGAGAAAAAAACGGAGAGTATATACCATGTTTAAAATATTCAGTACCTATATTTGTTGAATAAATATATAAAATGCAACTTTAGAGGTTAGCG
>Ga0123352_10007086_pt1 | contig 17245 bp, 8 predicted proteins | sample TergutLab28metaG_FD_89700 | JGI IMG/M metagenome (GOLD analysis project Ga0123352, IMG submission 89700) | Labiotermes labralis P1 segment gut microbial communities from Petit-Saut dam, French Guiana - Lab288 P1 | ecosystem: Host-associated > Arthropoda: Insects > Digestive system > Gut ... | reverse complement strand
TGTTGGCATTTTCTTATAATGTTGGTTTTAAAAACTTTAATTAAAATCTGAATTCGAGTGTAGTTGCAGGCAGGTAGGTAGGTAGGTAGGTAGGTAGGTAGGTAGGTAGGTAGGAAAGTAGGTTGTTAGGTAGGTAGTAGGCCTATTTATGGAGCCATAAATATGTGTATATTTGACTTTTGCATTGAGTATATGCATTTTGGGACCGTCTGTATTGTTTGTAATAACCAACTCTGATTTGACATATACTAACTGCTTTCTTATTTGTTAGCGATATAGGAGGGGTTGTGAGAGTAATTATATCCTGCAGTCTATAAACCTTAATTGGCCTAACTTAAAAACACACTAACATATTTTCGTAAAAATTGTAATGAGGTTTTCCGTTTTTCGTAATTTTTGTATTTCTTACCCCATTTAGATATACAGGGTCGCTAATAAGAACATATATAAAATGTTATATTTTAACATTTGCAGAAACGCGACCGTTTAAAAATTGTTATATATGACATTTTGAAATTATTCATTCTTTGTATTTCAATTTAATTGTTCATTTATAAAACCAACTAAATTTATTCATGATATAAATAACATATCCTTTTATTATTCCTACGTATTTCGGCATATCGTTTTGTGTAAAATTCCTAGTGATGGCGAAATCACATGCCGAAACATGCTGGATTATTGTAAGACTGCACTTTTATATATGTCAGAAGTGTATTTCATTGTTTTTTAAACAAAAAGTAATGTGTGACATGCTTTAAGACCCTGACATTTTCTGTTTTGACACAAATATTCAACTTCAATCTCCTCATTGCCTGGCTCTTTAAATTCTCTAAAAGATTGATATAGATATATGTAATTGAACCATTGCCTTCTGAATACACGCAGAAACTTGGAAGGTTGAGAAGAATGGAAGTATAATTCTGTTCCCACTCATGCCTTCGTAACGTGCACTGAGACAATTTGCCTTTAACTTGCCATTCTCAAGGACATTGTTGTTTTATGTTCATTTGACCTTGCGTGAAGTAAGGCTGCAAAGTTCGATTGCACTTTTGAATCAATACTCTTCCTTAATGAATGGAATCCCAAACATTCTATAACTTTTGTGATATCAAAGCAATGTACATTAAGCCTTCCCATTACATTGCTCTCATGTAGATGGATTGCTGTCTTCAAGCCTACAGGGCGAATTTTGTTGTGGATAGCTGAGGTTGGATTGAGACGGCAAGTGGTCCAACTAACTGCTTGGCACTTGGGTGGTCGTGTTGATTTGCTAGGATGTTCATTGTGGAATGAGAACGTGTAAACTGATTTTGAATGGCCGGTTGACAAGTTTATGAGAGCTGAGGGTGGCAGCCTATTGTGTGCTGTGCTGCCGATTTTGCTCCTCAGTATGTTGATAAAATTAATGAAAACAACCAGACAGAAAAATATTTCTACAAGTTGAAATTCGAAATTTTATACTACAAAGAATTGCGTCAGATTATGAAGGTAGAGTAGCAAAGGTAAAATAAAAAAGGTAAATCAGTCCCGTTACAGGCCCGAGGTGCCCAGAGGATTCCAGGAAGTTAAGGTTCCCAGATTACGTGACATTGGCCCAGGATGCTGGTAAGGTTGTCAGCCTTACGTACCGGCCGCCTTTACCCCCAGGAAATAATCCTGGTACTCATTTCTGTTAGAGGCTGGGTCGACCCCAGGGCCATAGTGCGATCGGAAGGATTATGTCAATGAAAAATTTCAATGACGCCATCTGGAATCGAACCAGCGACCTTCCGATTTGTAGCACAGCACCTTAACCACTGTGCTACCGCGGTCTCAGAGTAGCAAAGACCATATTGAAACTCTGAAGGATCTACGCTATAATTACGTTAGGGTGGAAGTTATGAGTGGGTTTCGTTATACAAGTCGAAAGGAACTTATTATCGAGTTGTGATACGGTGGAGCTTTCTTCCGCTTTTGATCAAAAAACTTTTCACTGACCTGGAAAAATGTCGATATTTTTTTGAAGTAATTCTAATACGAAATATAGCCCATGTGTAGATTTCGCTGACAGTTTTAAAACAGGAACCAGATACAGCGCGGAAGAAAAATTAATTTATTCACGTACTATTTAAATCCAAATTATGATAAATCTGTTTACTGCAGGAAGGCCATCCAGTGTGAAATTTATTTTGAAAAATTACACATTTTGCTTCCCTGCCAAGAGAAATCCCACTTGTTTTTTTAATACTGGGAGGGGACCCTCATAACTGTGCGTTACAACGAATAACTTCATATCATGTTCAAATGTGTATACGTAACTTTTCGTTAAACTCCAACCGAGTAGCCTAGTTGCTTGATAAATTCACTAAATTTTGTGTTTTTACTATATGGAATTCGTAACGCTTCTTCAAAGATTCAATTGCTCGTATTTAATCATTGAACAGACGAATAAGTTGTGCGTAATATCAAAAAATATGGGCGCAGCTCACTGAGGACTCTTCACATTCCTCTTATAAAGGTAATTCAAACAGTGATATTCTGAGCACCAACGGAAACGACACATAATCTGTGTAGGCGAAATATTGAGTTCTTTAATATTTAATCCGGTGGAACATGCGATTACCACAGCACATTAAACTATTAAATATAATTAGGTTAAAATGGTTTAAATATCAATGGCAGTTACAAAAAATATTTGTTCACAATGTTGTGTTAATTCGTTATTGCACTCTAGTTGTAATACTCGTGGGCGTTCGCGTGTTTTCGCTGAATATAACATGTAATGTCTAACGCTGAGGGGTGTATTTGTTGGGCGTAGGACGAGCGTCCTCAAATTAATGCTTAATGATGGTGAACAGATTCAGACTTGTTACGCATCTCACAAGCCCAGTTACCGATGAAAGTAAAACTACCACCATTGGTAAAGTTTGCACCCCCTGTTTAAGCTGGCATAATAAGATGTGTAACACAACGGAGTATGTCATAAAATATGCTTGTTTACAAAACAATGACAGCATCCCACTGAGTTCTTCAAAAGGGTTAAACGTGTTCTCCTTCTTTCGTACAGTCGTGTAGTTGGCTCGTATTTGGTAAGGTTATACACTTTACATAATCTAATGTTGTATGCGTCGGTACAACAACATTAAAGACATTAGAGAGGAATTAAAAATTCCCTTCATTTAAATGTGTTTAAAATTTCAATCTAAAAAATTTCCGTTTTTACTACTCTTTTTAATAGAATCCTACAAATGTCAAATTCAGTTTGCGCAATTCAGTTTCCTTATTTTGTCGCTAATGTTATTGCGATAATAATAATAATAATAACAACAATAATAGAGTTCTAATGCAGTTTTTATGCTGTGTAGGGGTTCGCTGAACTGTTGGCAGCAAGAAATACAAAGTAACATGCAACGTACTCAGAAATATACTGAGTTAGCTGCCCGTTGTAGTGTATTGCTGGTCCCCAAACTGAGAGCGGGGTTGAAGGAGAAAGGGGAGTTGGCTGCTCCCAGCAATCGCAAATTGCCTAAAAGCATTCTCGGATTAGTTATAGGATTTATCATGACTTCGTCGACGTAATGCTTCTGTTACGATCGTCTCAGATTACGTGACGTTAATTAAGCGGAAAAAATTTCTTGGTAATAAATTCCGAAATTTGAATATCGATATTGCTTTTGCTACATTGATGATAATTCACAACTATAAAATGACGTTGGTGCTGTTTTTTTTGTTGTTTAGTTAAAGTCATTCGCATTAGGTCCACTGATTTGTCGTTGAATGATATGATGGCAAGTCGTTATTAAATAGTCAGTAATAAGCAGGAAATTGTATGGAAGAAAGTGGTCTTGGCCAAATTGGAGGTAGTATGCCAGCATTAACTTAGATAGACTGAAGTAAATCACGAAAGCCCTTATACAGGACGGACGGCATTTCAACGAATTAGCCACCACTCAAATGCAAATCGGACACAGAAGGGCTGGAACCTGTTTGTTGAGTTCGGTGGAAAAGAGTACGACCTAAACTCCATCACAACAACACCATAACATCAGTGTAACCCAACTCTACGTTCTTAGCAAATGCTACATGTTTCGGATTAAATAATCCATCGTCAGGTTAAATACAGGCTTAAACTGCAGGTAAGGCGCACTTAACTGCAGTTTCATTTTACCTGCAGTATGAGTCTGTATTAACCTGACGATAGATTATTTGATTCGAAATATGTAGCGTTTGCTAAGAACATATAGTTATTTTACACTGATGATATGATGATGCTTTGATTACGTACAAGACACAACGGTATGAATTCTTTTAACCCTTATCCTGCTAACATGGAGAATATGGTGAGCTCCTAATAATGTCAGCAAATGACAGATGGGATTTATTTCGGCTTTTAAAGGGTTGAAGTTAATTCCATCAGCATTTCACGTTTCATAAACTTTAGTGCTTATGTTTGCAGTGCTTATGTTGCAGTGCTTATGTTGCAGTGCTTATGTTGCAGAGCTTATGTTGCAGTGCTTATGTTGCACAGCTGATTTTCCTCTGCACGTGAACGCTCTAAGTGTGCATTTCCTCATAGTCTTCACACGCGACCATGTCCCTTTAATTCGACTTTAATTGCTTTCTAAACTGTAATTTTTAGGTGTTCTTCCTTTATCCGTCTTTGGCCTGGTTGTTGTTCCCTTCTTTTCCTTCATCCCGCGCACATTCCTTAGCGGTCTGTGAACAGTTCTGACCCTTCTTGTAAACCCTTCATTTCGCAAAACGCTCACAATGCGGAGCTGTGAGTAAAAATAATGGTACATTTCTTCACAGGAAATGTATGCTCGGTAATATTAGTAATTAACCAACTTGATGCACAAAATCTTGTTTTATAATAAGTTTATTAAATGCCTCTACATGTTTCGAGCAAATGCATAATTAATTTTTTTTTCTAGTACTCGAAACATGTAGAGGTATTTAATAAACTTATTATAAAACAAGAATTTGTGCATCAAGTTGGTTAATTACTAAGATTATACTGAGATGCACGGTCAGCAAAACAACAAAAAAAGTATGCTCGGTATTTGAACGATCGTCCAATGTTTAATAAACAAGAAACTTAATTATATTAATTACGTTTGCTCTATGGATGTCTGTTAGAAAAGCAGACGTTGTCGTTGCTCTTAACATACGAAAAGTCCGTAGGACTAGAAAATGATAGCAGCAGTAGTGTAACCCTTTGAACCATCCACGTATCAAAGTATTTTCCTACAGTCTCTGTTTTCTCTGCGCCATCGTTAGAGTTGATGCTTTTGAGTCTGTCTCCAGAATCTTAACGAGGGTTCCTTAGATTCCATTTAACAGACGGCCTGTTATGTGTATATAGTCTTATGTACTTGTATACATATACACAAGTTTGCAGCGAATTCAGTGAAGGGAAATTGTGGATATTGTGAAAATGAAGTGTATGTATGTAAAAGTTTGTAACCTTACACAAGAAGTGAAATGAAGGAATTGTAAATTAAATTTAAAATACGAAGCTCTTCTCTCATAATGCAGACACTGTAGTGGATAATTAAGTTTCCTATCTAGAAGGCAAAGAGTGAGTATGCATACAGGGTAACATAAAGTGTGGCTCAAATTGAATTTCGACTAGTAAGGATCCTACATGGAAGCACTTCTAATGACTGACTATACAGTTCGCCTTCAATGGTTATTAAGCGAGAAATTATGGGCATGACGACATATTCCTGTGACTCCTTCATCTCAGCACTATGACCAATAAGTCATAATTGCATCAACAATCATGGTTGCCTTTGGAACCTCAGCGCTTAGGAAATGGAGGTACGTAGAACAGTCGTGCGAGATTGTAGGGGAGTTTCGTCACGTCATGAAATTGAGGCACAGTTTCAAACATATGCCCAACTCTAAAGTTTTTCCGCCTGTCCCCAGCTTAATTAATTTTATGACATAAGTTTTGTGCAGTCTTGGTAGGTCGGGCAGCAGAGAAGAATGCATCTCAAATTTTTTACCCATGCACTACTTGGTGTCGGGCGCCCGCTTGAGACTTTTGACACATCTCGAAAGTCTCAGAATAACAGAAACATAAAAGCCTAGCTTATTAGAAAACGTCATCACAGCTTCGGAAATGGACTTATGTGACAAGATAGGGACCAGATGGACTTAATGGGCTAATAGATTATATTATAATCAGGGGATATCTCCACACAATCTTACGATTTTTTTCTCAGTTACTCTGTTGTACTGGGTTGTTTATTTTATTTCCCCGCTAGTCATATGCCACTTTATCGTATTCTCATCATCTACTGTTGATGTGATAATCAGCTGACTTACTTTACGTTTAGCACCTAACTTCTGAAACGCCTTCATTAATGAAGGGTAGGCTACAGGTCAGGCCCCTGGCTACGGCCAGACCTACATTACGGTCACGATGGTAACACTATGAAACAGGCATTTCTCTTTATAACACTGAAAACTTCTCACAACACAAATAAGTAAGGAGCTGTAATTATGTGTCAATCTCAGATCCCGAGAAATCTGGGAAGAACACGTTGGTTGTTCGCTGTCGGTGAGAATCCAACTTGAACGGACAGTGCGAACGACTAAAGTGTGTGCGAACTGTACTACTATCTGCATATAGGCTATATCTACTGTCATTAAGTTCATACCCGTTGTTATTCTGTGGAAAAGAAATGAAAGGTTTGCACCCTAACGCAGTAAAATAATGTATCTGAGCTGCGTACGAAAATCAAATAGTTCCGTTGAGGCACTGAAAGAGTGAATAAGGAAAACAGTTTACAGTGGTAAGAGAAACATTTTCGGAAATTTAGTATGAAATAGATGTGGAGAATTCTTCACACAGGTCGGGGAAAAATGTTTACTGGAGAAGAGGCTGCCTATAGTATATGGATGAGTGTTGACAGTTACAAGAAACTGACCTACATATGGCGCTGGTTCTGCAGTAAAACATGCAGAAGATTAAATTGGACAGACATCCTGTGACTATATGTAGCCGACAAAGAAGCGAAGTGTCAATATTTGAGGAAAACAACAAGTATTGCTGAAAAGGGGATCGATTTGAAAATTTGGCTAGGCCAAGATTAAAATAAGCCACTCTTGTGCTATTATGTTATCCTCGGGAGGACAGAGACAATGCTGTCTGCAAGAGAGTACCAAGAAAACTTAAAACGGAATTATGTTAAACGATTGATGGAAAGGGACGGAAAAACTTGGTACATGAGAATAAGGAGAAAGGAATGTAAAATTTGAAAAGTTGTCAGGACCGAAGCGTGTCACATATTTGTCGTATCGTAACATACTGAACTTTTGTAGAAAACATGAATGTACACAGGTCGTTGGACCAAAACACGGCGAAAGCACTTACAATTATGAAAACTACTGGCAGAGATGAATAAACATGACAATGGAAGAACACTGTCGGGTTATCAGTAATGAAAATTATGTCAATAAAAGGCAAAATAAATAAAACCGCGTCAAAGGTACAAAAATATATTTTGTGCCTTTGAAGCAGTTTTGTTCTTCTTACAGGCACTTGGATAAATGAACGCAAGAAAATTTTACTTCCAAATAAGCCTTGAAACAGAAAAATTGGTGTAAATATGAACGTTTCTCAGAATTGCTTGCTTGACAGCCGGAAGGATGGCATTTAGTCATTTCCTGTTGCGCAGTTACACTCCTTTGTCGCTTCATGCCAAGTGTTTCCTGGAAAGGGTGCGGGTTGGAAATTTCCCTGCTCTTCTCTGTATCACCTGCTGAGTACAATATCAGCTTCTTCACGCAGCTCCAATTGAGAAATCCAGATGAGTTGAACGAGTTAGGAAATTTGCGAAGAGCTTAACAGTTCTGGCAGTTTTGCTGAATATAATTGAATTACATCCGTTAAGACTTAAGGAAACTATGTAGAATACTCGGAATAAGAGGCGTGTGTAACTTTTCTCTGCAATTTGATGCGATCAATACTTAAGTACATATACTTGGTAGTAACGCAAAACAACATGTAGGTCTTATATGAGAGATATCGATACTATTGTCCAATTTTAACCAATCTTGTAATGTGCTCGACATAATCTGTAGGACCAAAGTCATTGTAGGACGATTGCTAGAAAACAGAAGTGCGTTACACTTAGCGAGTCTTGAGAATGAGTACTTATCTTTTGAGGAACAGTGTGTCTATGTTGTCAAAGACGTCGGTCTTACAAATACACCTTTAAATTGCATTGTCTACATCATATCATCCATACTCTGATATCGTAGTAACTACCGACTTAATATAAGACCAGAATTTCCTTGCTGCTTCTATTCAGCAAGTTACTTTTAATATTTCTTGCTAACTACGTATTATTGTGCGATACAGAAACGGCGTATTTAAATATAATTTTTCAGAACTGTAGGCACAGAATTGTTATTCCTTTTATTCCGATGAATATGTGCCGATTACAGTACGTTCTTTAAAAAATGAACGATTATTTTCTGAAATTATTTAAACTGAAACTATATAACCATTGTATTACTCACAAAATGGGTTGCTGGTTACAGAAGGAGTAAGACGAAGTGTCGTATTTTGAAAATATGTTATCGTAGAGAATGTATTGCTTTTTGAAAGTGTAGATTGTTTATTCAGTCACCTTGCTAAATGGATAAAAACGTACATTTATTTTTAAAATAATTCAAACCCTGAAAATACTCCGAATTTCCCAAAATTTACCTGGAACCAATAGTATTCTAAATCATTTAAAGTTGGTAATTTTGACAGCAGTGGGTTTTACGACATACTTTTTTCTTCTCTAATTGGTGAAACAATGGCTTTTGTTATGGCAAACCGTATAGTTGACATTTCGCGTAGAACGATTTTAAACTGACATTTAGATGAAATTAAGAAGGACCATTATTGCCCTGCTTGCTATGTCAAAATGACATTTGATATGGTTAATGGCTATGCTAACAGCAGAGTTTCGGCATACTGTGCGTGACATCGTTTGTAAATGTAACTGTAATATAGAGTGAAGAAAATCATTTATCACACATTATTTGCTGCACGGATAAATGTTAATGAATTTTCCTTTTAATTAATTCAAGTGTTAAATAGAAATAGTAATACGTGATAATAAATCTAACATGATACGACTTGTTTCGTATGTTAAAGAGCAGTACTGAAGAAGCTATAGTGTAAGTTTTGGCTCAATTAAATTGGTAAATCATGACAGAGGAAATTGGCAGCCAAATGTGGGTATGAAAATCGAAAGTTGCAAATTGTAATAAAGACTGCAGGAATGCCAGGTATTACAGCAAAACTATAGAGATTATGCTTATAATACTTTTTGAAAATTTTGCACAAATATAAAATATTTTATTGGCTCTTATTCCTGGTGCTATTGGGTAACATTTTCTCCTGCCTGAAGTACGACCCTCATCTATGACAGTATTGTTTATGATTCGTGATGAGGAAAAGTACAAAGTGGAGAAATCGTGGCCAGTTTTAAGGCGGGCATTCGCCTGTGGAGGGCGAGGAGAGGACGATAAACGCACATTCAGGACAAGCGACTTTCCGATCGAAATATTAACTCGATACCTCCTGGACAGTGCCGGCAACTGGTGGGAATTTCTTATTATAGGGCTGCGACTAGGGTTATCGTATGATTAATCAGAAGGACTTAATACAGCGACTCAGCACAGCCACACAACCACTTATGTTTAGCGTATATAGCAGGGTTATATCTTCCGACATAAGTTTGTTTACTGCCTGATTATTACTGAGAAATACCTAAATCAGACTTTGCACTACCCAAATTCTTAAATTCATCCGTCTCTGCGAGAGTTAAATTTAAAAAAATCAAAGATGTCCTGTAAATACTTAACACTGTTGTAGTTAACATGTTTACTTTAAAAGTGCAACTACTAAAAATGATCATCTCCAAATACGGCTTTGAAAACAGCTAATAAAAATGGCTGGCTGTGAAACGTCAGGACGCTTAAACAGGCAAACGAAGGCCCCGTTGCAACCGTGTCTGCCCTGCACTCGGGCTGCACTGGCCTGGTTCGATGAGTCTCGCCAACACTTGCACTTGCTTTGCTGAAGTCAGCGCGCAAGGTCTGGGTGGGACACAGTCCGCTCTGATCTCAGTAGCCTTTATAAATCATCGCGAGTATTTGAGTGTCAAAGTACTACATTCACATTCTTTTAAAGCATGCACGTATGTCCTACCGAAAGCTTTTATTCAGATATTTAATTTTTCTTATAATTTCTAGAGGGCTGTGACACTCCAACCCTTGTGGACAAGCCGACCCTGTTTTGGGATTTTTTTTTAGCATTGTCTTGGAAAGATCTGCGTGGATCTGTATCGTTTTATATGTCACTGGGTCGGAAAAAGAATAGCTGGTTCCTCTAGGTCTCCAGGTAGGATCCATGGCAATATTTCCCAACATATATTCCGTGGAACCTGGTTACTGCGAAATGAAAATGAGGTCTCCACGAGCATATGTCATTACACTACAAAAAGTATTATTTTATAATACTGTAAACAGATTAAGTTTTGGGCTTATTTGACGTGTATAGGAAATGTGTTTGTTTCTACACGTGGGCAATTAAATAATACGTTGATACCTTACCTTTGTTTAAAATCACTTATCTTTATCCTTAATTATTCCGGGTTTAGTTTTTTAGCTGTATATGTAAATTGTTATTTTAGGTTCTACGAAGTCTTTTGAGGGCGAAAATTTTCCGTAGCTAAATTATTATCAGTTAGGTTTTAAGTACATTTCTTTTAGTTTGCCTGGTAACAACAAGTTTTTGCCAGTGCACATTCACTGTATTTCTGATGACTAAATTAAACTGAGGAACATTTTTTAACGATAATTCTTAGCTAAACAAATATGGTGGACTTTCTTATAACAAAACCAACTAGACGCACTAATTTCTCAAATTTATTTTTGGAATAAAACTCTACATGTTACTTACAGTTCCTCTGTCCACCATCAGGAGTTTTTCACTGTACACACAGCAAACCTGTATGACATATACCATTGCTGTGTGTACAGTGAAAAACTCCTGATGGTGGACAGAGGAACTGTCCGAAATATGTAGAGTTTTATTCCAAAAATAAATTTGAGAAATTAGTGCATCTAGTTGGTTTTATTATAAGAATTTATCACGATGCACGGTCACATGAACGTCATACTATGGTGGACATTGAATGTTATCCGTGTTCCGTGAAGTAAGATGATCCCACAATGTTTATTCAAACAACTGCAACATAGTTCGAAATAAAAATGTATACATTGAAACAGCAAGCCTCCCAAATGTTTCGACCTTTTTCGGTCATCATGACGGAGGTGTTCGACAAAGGAAAATAAAAATACAACATTGGACATCTCTTTTGACTGCGGTGTATCAGTTACACACGATGTTTCCGAAGTCTACACATTTGCACTTATAATAGGGTGTTTACCGTTAAAAAATTATAACAATACATGCTAGTACAATAAAATGAATAATCGTGAATACACGAGTTGAACGTGGAAACGACGTATATGTTAAAGTCATCTACTAAATAAACAGCGTCCAACTTAACTAATAAGTCTTGTGCTTGGAGACTTCTTGCAGATTAACTGCAGATAGAAAACCAAACTTAATTTCCCCCGAAAATCTAACCCTCAGTTTCTAAATATTTCCTTCCACATAATACAAACTTCAAGTACGTAGAAAGACCACTGTGATATCCTGTCTTGGTTCTATTTGTAACATATCTAGACAGCATGACGTCAATGGAAATATTACTATTCACACAAGTTCTATATGAGTAGCGACACAGTGCATGGCTTATGAAGTGTAAAACAAATTAAATATCACTTCTGAAAGAACTGTACAAGGCGTGTGAAGAAACCATAGGAAAGGGAAAAACGAACTGTTAGGTTGTGCGAAAAAAAAAACTATTTTTTTTGGCTTGACGCTTTTCTGCTGTTTAGTTACATGAGTGTATTGTTAATTCGGCGCAATCACGATTATTGACACCCCTATCTCAGCAATTTGGATAATGCCGTCCATGACACGCACTTAATAACACACTACATCTCTGTTAATTATTTGGATGTAGTGTGAGATATAACGTGTGCATTTTATGGAAATCCCCAACTTTCAATGTGTTTTTCTTCTCGTTAGCAAGATGTATTTAATGTTATATGCTAACACTTACAATTTTTGAATCTTGAAACAAATGAAAGGGCATGAAACTATTTCGTCGCAATTTGCGTATAGAAGAAGCGTAGCTTATTAACTTCAATTAACCGCTCTTGAATGACTCGAATTACCTGCATGTTTATTTCAGCTGTTAAGTAAAGTCCCTTTCGAAAGTGACTACAATAATTTTGGAATAAATGTAAAGTAAAAATGTAGCATACAAAATTTCTTCTAAGCCTAACAGTCACGCGAAATAAATAAATGAAATTACACTAGTTGGTTAAGTAGCTTTGAAAACTGACAGAACTGAAGGCTTGACACATTTCAACGTTAAGTGAAATTGGAGACGCTGCCTGGCGATTGCTTTCTTCCGGCATGTGACAGCATGTAGTCTGATACAGGTTCGTGTATGTGTCAGCCAATTCTGCTGCCTTCGTTATCACAGTAAATATACCAGGTCAGTCTTTAAGGCGTGGCCAGAGGCGGCAGGTCCATAAGGTCTGCAGTTCTACAGCCCTCAGGAATTAGCCGCCCTTTCACATGCCACAAGACAGGTATCTCCAGCTTAGTTTAATGTACTTTTTTGTTTAGAGCTGCGAGCCTTTTTCGTGCATAGATGACAATAACTGTATGACAAAGTACGTGTTATACGCGTAGGGTCTGGTTGTTGAATTTCCTTCTGAAACGCACGTAAAAGGAAGTAGCCGATATGCTTTGTCCCATGAAGAAAGGGACAATAATGAGATGGTACTAGAACTGGTGCGAACAATGCATTAATTATGCACTCCAACATGATTAAAATTTCTGTACCACTGCGCGTTACGGTTCCAGTTGGTTGTGGACACAATACTCGAACGTCCTCGCAGCCTCATTCCGGCAATAAGCATGTTGCCATAATAACCCTCTCGAGAGAAGGTGGAGGGGAGGGGGCGAAGTCTTTGCGTGTAGGTAACGATGTGCGTGCTATAAGGACATACGTCACTTTCGTTAATAAGTTTATTTCATAATAGCCCTAAATAGTATACACCCATATCCTAGCACAAATTGTGTTCAACAATAAAATACATGGTAATGTATGTGAAAGGTTAAGGTAAAGAAATACCTGGACAGGCCTAGTGGGTTCCAGTGGGTTGAGGCTCGCAGATTTCAAGACAATCGGCAGATGCAGGTGGTAAAATTGTTAGCCTTACGCACCGGCCCCCTTTATCCCGCAGGATATTACTCCTGGTACTCAATTCTGTTAGAGGCTCAGTCGACAAAGGTAAAGCAAGTAAATTATTACACGCAGAGGGGCATTTGTGTTTGTTTGTGTGTGCGGAATATATGGTACAAGAGAAATGATACGTGCACCTAAACATGGTTCATGAGCGAGATGGGAAATGCTTAAACAATTTGAACGCAAATGATGAAGGAAAGAGGCCGCTTGGAGGAAATAAATGTAGACAGGAGGGTAAAATTGAAAAGAAAAATTAAAATTAGGTTATTGTGGAGTGAAATATATTAAACTGTTTGAGGACGGCATACTGAGACTTTATTTGGACTGTGTATTACATGCAAGTACAGAATTTTCTTGATTAGTTAAAAGTACTTTCTGCTACTGAAGAAGGATTCTTTTACATGGAATTTATCTGGTGCTTACGTGTTTCTCATATGTATGAGTTTCCATTCGACAACACCTAACTTTATATTCTTAGAATAAAGTTCCATTCCCGTTTCCTTGTTACATATACATGTGCGCACTCATGCACAAACAAACACAAACACGCGCCATCAACAGTGTTATTTTGTAAAGGTGAAGGTAAAACAGTCCCGTTACAGGCCTAGTGTGGCCCAGAGGGTTCCAGGAAGTTAAGGTTCCCAGATTTCATGACAGCGGCACAGGATGGTGGTAAGGTTGTCAGCCATACGCACCGGCCGCCCTTACCCCCAGGAAATGCTCCTTGTACTTACCTCTGTTAGAGGCTGAGTCGTCCCCAGGGCCATAGTGCGATCAAAAGGATTTTATGTCAATAAAAAATTCCAGTGACACCAGCTGGGATCTAACCAGCGACCTTCCGATTTGTAGCACAGCACCTTAACCACTGCACTACCCCGTTATTTTGTACGTAACCGAAAATATACCTAATTTTTCATGTACCTTAATTTTTGTATCAAAGTTAAATATGAAATAAAATTAATTTCTTCCCAGCGTCATGGTCCCTTACACGGGAACCTAAATAATTAGGACTTAATTGTATACTTAGATTCAACAGCAGCTAACTAGAATTTAAGAAACGGAAGTACATTTGAAACTGTGATAGAAAGAATCGCGTTAAAATCGTGCCTTTGTCAGAATATGTAGAGAACAGAAAATGAGGGCCAAAATGCTGCACTGATGACTTTCTTCCGTGGAGCCTTTGTGCCATTTTCGGCACTACGAGGAAATCTACACCAGAATAGGAACAGATTTTTCGTGACCTGTCTTGTTAAAGAATTAAGGTGTGCACCGTCTTATCCATTTTGTAGGCAGGGGCTTATTAACAATACTAAAAGAGCGGGTAAAAGGGAATAAACTATTTTTCAGCTATTTGCTTAACAAAAATTGTTTTTCGGTCTTTGGGGTAACGTGCCTGAATGCGTGTATTTGGGGTAACGTGTCTGAATGCGTGTGTTTGGGGTAACGTGCCTGAATACGTGTATTTGGGGTAACGTGCCTGATTGCGTGTATTTGGGGTAACGTGTCTGAATGCGAGTATTTGGGGTGACGTGCCTGAATGCGTGTATTTGGGATAACGTGCCTGAATGCGTGTGTTTGGGGTAACGTGCCTGAATACGTGTATTTGGGGTAACGTGCCTGATTGCGTGTAGTTGGGGTAACGTGCCTGAATGCGTGTATTTGGGATAACGTGCCTGAATGCATGTATTTGGGATAACGTGCCTGAATACGTGTGTTTGGGGTAACGTGCCTGAATACGTGTATTTGGGGTAACGTGCCTGAATGCGTGTAGTTGGGGTAACGTGCCTGAATGCATGTATTTGGGGTAACGTGTCTGAATGCGTGTATTTGGGATAACGTGCCTAAATGCGTGTGTTTGGGGTAACGTGTCTGAATGCGTGTATTTGGGGTAACGTGCCTGAATGCGTGTATTTGTGGTAAAGTGTCTGAATGCGTGTATTTGGGGTAACGTGCCTGAATGCGTGTATTTGGGGTAACGTACCTGCATGCGTGTATTTGGGGTAACGTGCCTGCATGCGTGTATTTGTGGTAACGTGTCTGAATGCGTGTATTTGGGGTAACGTGTCTGAAAGGATGTATTTATCTTTGAACAGTAACGGCTAGAAAAATTTAGGGGTATCCTAGTTACACTTACGGATGGAATTTTCCCTAATTCCTATCTACATTAATAATGCAGTTTGTTCATGCCTTATATTAAAATGAAATAAATTATGCTACCTCTTTTTCCCAGGTTTTCCACCACGCTGTTGTTTTACTGCTTTTATCCGTTTGTTATTGAGTCTTTCGGCTTTTCCCTAGAACCTTCCTTTTGCTTGTACAGCCAGCGACTACTCACAGATATGTCGCACATTAAGTTACAAAACTCATAATGTGTACAGTTGCTTTGCGCATGCCATGACGGCATATGTTGGAGCGGAAGTACGTCTTTACTTATTCTTAACATCGACAGCAGATGAAGGGGAGTGTTTGGCTACATCTCGGCCGCTCTAACCGCGGAAAGAGCCCTGCTGGTACCCACTATGAGGGCGGGCGTACACGCGCCAACAAAATCGGTGTCGGTGCCGGCGGCGATATCGTTGTTGCCACCAGTACAACCCAGGTCTGGTGTACACACACACACACACCGACAAAATCGGTATCGGCGCCTGCAAGGCGGTCAGTTTCGTGAGTGATGCAGAGCAGTCAACATGGCTCCAGTGTGGAATAGGAGGTTTGATCTGTTGTGTTTGCTTCATCTCCGGAGGAGACGACGTCTAAAGCGGAGAGAAAGAGAATTTTGGGAGCATCCTATAGTAGCCGCAAGGACATTTGAAGGCGCTTACTATACTCTCTATGGGAGACTCCGAAAAGATGAGACGAAATTCTGTAACTACTTCAGAATGAGTACTTCTACATTTGACTACACTGTGGATCATTTGGCTCCTCATCTCGAACGCCAGAACACAATGATGCGGGAAAGCATTTGTCCACGGCAAATGCTTGCAGTAACTCTAAGGTAAGTTGATTGTAATATATTGCTTAATGCAAAGAAATTACCATTACATTCCATAACAGGGTACATACAAGTCGTTGGTCCTTTGTAAATTAAATCAAACATTGGGCCTTCAGACTAAACTGGTAATCTATTATATATTCAAACACGAACAACAATAATTATTGTGTATATTGCCTGAGAGATAACTTCATTTTTTAGAAGAACTAGTTAACGTAAAAAATAAAAATATTTAATTTTTTCAATTATTTTATACATGAAAATGTATAAAAAAAATCAAATTAAAAATGGTTAACATTTATGAAAAATTATTGGTAGGCATTATATTATTACTGCTGAAAAGTGTGGTATTCAGCTTGACCATCTACATCAAGGAATGTTTGCATTGGACTTGGAGTGGCGGTTGTCTGGGGTAGAGTCAAAATGTTTCCGGAATTTGAAGCCAACTCACTGTAAGGAGAGTGAGACAATCTGCCTGTGCCATGTGAACTGTTTGGAGAAGGTGTTTGCGTCGAAAATGGAGAACTGACATGTCCTGAGCGAGTTTTTATATCCTTGATAGCTTTTAGGACGATCATTCTGAAATGAAATTTGTCATCAGCAGAAAATTGTCACAGACGGTAGGACTGAAATGAAGAATGCCTCATCCTCATCAAGTTCAATTTTTTCTAACGACTTCATAATCTTCCTGTCAATTTCGTCGCTTACTTTGCTTGTCTTCCGTCTCCGATGTTGAAGAGTCCCTGCGTCTCTGCTCGATGTTGACGCTTCATCCATTTGCTGTACCACAGTTTCCGTTTCCTCCTCTTCTTGTGTCTCAGTAGATTCATTCTTGCCTTCTCCACAGATACTAGACTCCGTC
>Ga0123352_10007085_pt1 | contig 17248 bp, 11 predicted proteins | sample TergutLab28metaG_FD_89700 | JGI IMG/M metagenome (GOLD analysis project Ga0123352, IMG submission 89700) | Labiotermes labralis P1 segment gut microbial communities from Petit-Saut dam, French Guiana - Lab288 P1 | ecosystem: Host-associated > Arthropoda: Insects > Digestive system > Gut ... | reverse complement strand
AGGTTAGGTTAGGTTAGGTTCTGAATTGCCAAAAGTACTTTGTTTCCTGGTAGTGCAACAGTGGTTATGCATTTAGCAAAGACTTTGTCATGAAGGTATTAACAGATGTAAGTGGGGAATTTCTATACTGATGGGTGCTTTGTGTGTTGGGTGATCAACAGCTGTGTATTTCATTTCAGATACTTTGGGTTGTGTTCATGTCCATTCCAACCTAATGTTAATGTCTACATTTGTATGTGTAATGTACATATTCTGCCATGTATTTAGCATTAATCTGTTGCTAATGTAAAAAGTTCCAAAGCCCAGTCAATTGTAGATTATTTAAAATGTTCACAGTGTTGTACTGATTTAGAGCTTGGGTTTACATTTCATGTGTATTGTACTGTGTGTGCAGGAGGATTTTAAAATTCAGTGTGTAGGTGCTTGCTTTTGCTCGAGTTCAGAGATGTGATTGTGGGTAAAATGGTGAGGTTCAGATGGGCTGATTTTCACCTGGGGTAAAAAGTAGACTGGAGTTTGTAATGATTGACTGTTGAAGTACTGAGCAAAATTAATTTACGTGACTGGTCCAATGAGTATGTAGTAGACTGGGATGACCTGCGTTTTACTATTTTGCTTTCAAAACCAAGGAGGAGCAGCATGTAGGTGATTTGTGTACAGTGATTTGAAAAATGTGTTGAAGTTGCAACATATATATAAATAGCTATTCATGCATTGAAAATTACAAGCATGTTTGACGCACTTGTTTCCTTAATGTTTTGACACTCCTGGGGTGCCATCATCGGGGAATCCTTACATTAAAAGCAGCGCCTCTGAATTGGTCCGATGTACAAAACAGATGTCAACTAATTTCAATTAAAACAAGCATCACCTCATAATGTTAGAAATGTAAAAAACATAGTATTTTGAACTGTGCTAAGGAGTGAATCTTAGGTGGACATCCAGAGGCCCAACTCATCCCATATGCAGGTAGGGTCCCTTAACAGCCAAAAATAAGTCCTTTCTGTGTACTGTGCTAACTTGATCGCACCATGTTGGAAATTTAAAGAACAATACTATTTTGAACTGTGCTAAGGAGTCAATTTTTACCGGATGGTGAGTGGACACCCAGAGACCTAACTCATCCCATATGCAGGTAGGGTCCTGTAATAGGGCCAAAAATAAGTCCTGCTTTTGGTGTACTGTGTTAACTTGATGATGGCATCCCGGGAGTGCCGAAACTGAGAAAACGGCGTCGCTCGTGTTTATAGTGCAAGAATAGATCGGTTGAATTTGGCGCCATGCATGGTGAGTACGATATTCACTCTACAAGACGAAATGTGAAAGTACTCGACGCGTACCGCGCAGTAAATTCTCCAAATCGATTTTACATAACCAATCTGTTGGTGTTGTATGAGGTAAAGATAGCTGTTGTGAGGTTCGTACACGTCACAAACGTAATGTGAACACTATAATTTCTAAACGTCAGAGTTGGTGGCTGTACATAAAGTAACAGCTTAGCTTTAAAAGGTTAAGATGCGGGTCAGGTATTTTGTCCATGGTTATGTTGGTGCACCTGCCCAAGATTCGGTAGTGTGTGTTTTATCGTTTGCTGTACGCGTGGTGGGTACGTGGTTTCGTACATTATATATCCAGATGTGACACGATGTTTGATTAACTGGAAAGACGTATGTTATATAGATTCGTATGAATGAACACACAGTAATATGGCTGAAGGAGTAAGTTCCGGACAGCAGTATTCGACATGGGTAAGTGTAAGGTTAGGTGAATTGCAGTCAATTGTACGTGCATGCTGGTAGGTATGGAATGAAGTTAGTAAAGAGACATTGAACTTTGACCTAGCAAATTTGATATTTGCTATTAAAATACAAATATTCATTAATCGAAATCTGTATCATGGCAAAGAAATGAAGCAGGAGCAGTAAAACTTCTTGACCTGTAAATTTTAACTTATTTGAAAAGGGAATGTATTATCCCTGAGGCAATTTCAGCGTACGCTGCAGTCACATCACTCATGAGAATAGGTACTTTTTAAAGTTAGTTTACGTTGCGTATATGCATTTCATTACGTTACTTGGATTGGTCTGTAGGGCAATTCAACAGATGGCAAATATGTGACATCCAATGGCAATCTGTCAGAAAAGTGGAAGGCCTAAGTATGGATGGAGGATATTGAAGTGGATTTTAAACAAGAACGGGGAGTACATGGACAGGATTAATTTTATCATACCTCAAATAATCCAGTGGGTATTAACCAATAAAGAAATTTATGCAAGTGTTAAAAAAATCTACTCTAATAGAGACATTGAGGTTAAATAGACTACGTTGGTTTTGGGCATGTACAGAGAATGGAAAAAAAATGGAATTTCCAAAAGGGTATTATATATGAATTTGGGAACAACAAGATTGAGAGGTAGACCAAGAAATAGATGGCAAGATGAGGTGAGAGAGGATGGAAGAATAGTTAGTGGAGAAGGGTGGCAGGAAAAAGTACATAACAGAGAGGAATGGAAGAAGCCCCTGAGAATGGCAAGGAATTGTTCCATTCTGCACACGCCAATGGAATGAACAAATAAACAGTCCAGTCAAACACAGCTACTTTTATCACAAAAACAGTTCTGTTTTTACAAAAATTTGCTACATGTTTCAGCCAGTAAGTCCATCATTAGATGAAGCTTTTACAAAAATAAACTAAGGAAGGCCTCTATGTGTTTTGTAACAGCTTTGCCTGATGTTGGCCTTACTGGCAGAAAATTTTGGTGAATTTTTGTAAAAACAGAATTGTTTTTATAATAAAACTAATTGTGTTTGACTGGATTGTTTATGGAATAATTGACTTATAATAGCACAGTGAGTTGTCACCTCTGAAGATAAGATTAATTTAGTTTGGCTTTAGTCTTGATGTAGTAATGAAACTTGGTGTACCATAAAACAAGGAATTCATTGACAAGCTGAAGAGCTGTTAGTTGCTCAAGAGGGCTGCTCTGTGGAGTTAAGTACACATGAATCAAGTTATTTAATAGTCTTTCCCATGTTTGTAAAAGCTCCAAATCATGATATTAAAGTGTTTAAGCCGGTAAAGTAAATAAAAGACTTTCTTCTTCATACTGTGGAGATGTCATGGTCACACTGAAGAGATGTACACCAACATTTGGGAAGAATGTGTTGCTGCCTCCATCCTCAGACCAGAAGAGTGGGGAAGATGGATGTGACACATCCATTTGAAACATTGGTACTTTTTTTTTTTCAATCTAAATAGCATTGTACCTGAGGTCTTTATAGCCATAATTTTGAGAACCTCAAGTGTCAAATTGTCAGGTCAGAGGTATTTTTGATGACTGCATTATAAATTGATTTAAGATTTCTAAGGATATTCAAACATGTTAATTGTTTGTACATTAGTTACTGTTATATTCTGTCCTTCCAACTGAACTACAGCTGAAATGTTAAAATTATAGATGGTCCCTGCTTAATACACTGAGACTGCATTAAGTGAATTTGGATTTTTGGGGAGCACTTTAATTCATATTTTAATGAGATAGGTATGGTTTCCAACCATGAAGCACCTAAATAGTTTTAACTTACACAGTAAATATATAAGCATATGTATTAACAGTCTTTAGAAAAATTTTGAACATTCTTACCTACAAAAGAAAGAAATTTCATTTAAACATAGGTGTAATGTTCACCATGAAATCTGTTACCAGTGCTACAGTTTTGTTCCCATGTTCTGGCTTGTGATACAGTTTGAACTGGAGGGTGATGAGGAAAAATTACTGCTGGTTGTTTTTCTTGGATGTAGGGCTGTCCTAAGTTGATAAAAGTGCTTGTTTGCTTAGACAGTCTTGACTGTGTTAGACAGAAATGAATTGTAAGCAGTCCACATTCTCTAAACCACTGGCTTGCATGCCATGTTTTTACCGAATGTAAGAAATTTTAGATGAAAACACTTCAGTTTTTGTACATCATTTTGTAATGATTCCGCAGTGGCTGGGGATACTTAAGTGTGGGTTATCTGTATTAGTTGAAAATTGTAGATAACTGGGAAATTAGGTAATGATGTTCTACCATTCCGTCCTAGAAGAGAATTTATACTCTTTGGATGTGTAAAATAGTAGACACACATTGTGTTCCATTCATACCTAAGTAACTAATTCCATTCAGCAGAGCCCTTCCTAAGTGGCGAAGAATTCCTCCACTTTTCAAGAGATTTCTCACCATTGTACCAAATTCTGGTCCAGTGCACATCTTCACTCCCTACTTAGTTGTAATCTACATAATCTTTTATTGGCCATGCAAGCACATATGTGGTTTACTTGGCTGAGCATTGCAGTTAGCAATCTTAATGTGTTTATTCTCAAATTAAAATATTGCTGCCAGCCCATAGAACCAGATAATTTTTGTAAGATGAAGGATGGTATTTTTACCTATGTGTGCCTGTGTCTCTCAAGTGGTGACTTACCTTTAGATTTCACCACCAGAATCTTGTGTGTATTTCTCATATTTCCATGCGTGAATGTGACTGGTCCCACAAATCCCGTATATCAAAAGATGTGGGAGGTAAGTTCTACTGGTGTTTTTTTGTGACACTCTTGGTCATGTGAGGTGTTATACAGTACAGGTCTGTGAAAAGTGCTTATTTCGTTCATTATGTGCAGTCACTGTGTGTTGATATGAATTATGTACAGAGTGGGAAGAATGGTACACATGAACAACAAGGGGTGGGTACAGAAATTCAGCACAGTGTGAAAGATACAAGTCCACTAGTGGAATTGTTACGTGGGCTTTAGATGGGGCAAATGAATGGCACATGTGAACCGTGAGGTTAGGTCAGAAATCACAAACCATTTCTGTGCTTCTATGATTGGTCTCACTAATTTCGCCACTTGATGATTCCTTTGTACCAATGAAATTGCAGTAAAAAATTCCTTGTGTAGTAATCCTTGCTCGTGCAGTTTGTGCTCTTTCCTATAGTTTGTGTGTGCCTTTATTTTTCTGTAGTCTGTGTAACGTATGTTTCCTGAATTTTTATTAGAAAGAAACCGTTCTTAGAAGTGTCGTGTATAGGATGGTTGAGGGCATGTGGCCATAGGAAGAATGTTTAATTGTTACGAATTATGTAACTGTGTTTTGTAAACAGATTAATTTTTGAGGAGTTAATGAAGGTTATGCGTATTGTATGGAACCAGAAGCTCATTGTCATGTTCGCGAGAACCCATTCTCTCTCTTCACTGGCTCTACAGTCCATGTAGGACCCTGGCTTCCGTGCAAGAACCCACTGCTTGTTCTTATTTAAAGTGGATGAATCTAGTTCACATATTCCCACTTGCTAAAGTTGTATGTTAATGATATCCTGCCATGTGTATTTATTTTTTACAAGATGACTCTTTCCATCAGCTTTTCTGGCAAAGGTTGTGTGTACATAATTGTGTGTCTATGTTTCTTTTATTTGCTCCACACATGTTGCATTTCTTCCTCCATATGATCATCCCAATATATTTGGTGAAGACTCCAAACTGTGAAGCTGCTTATTGTACTATATTCTCCAATCTCTTATTATCTTCATGCTCTTTGAAGCCATATTAACCATTATAGTGCTGCATGGCTAATCTGTTGGTCACTAGTACTCTTGCACATTATGCTGTTGGGCAGTGTATTGGCCACTCTTTGAATGTGTTAAGCGCCCTTCTTTTCCACGAGATTTCAGCAGCAGTCACATCACAGAATAGTTGGACAGTTTTATTTGCTACTTGCCTCTGTGTTTCTCTGTTTTGACGGGTCATTAATTTTTAGCATAACGTACCTATGCAGTTGGGAACTAAGAGTGCTAATTTATTTTTCTTCAAAATGCTGTACAGTGATACCTCAGCTAACGAAGATAATTCGTTCCGGAATCACATTCGTTAGCCGAAACACACATACAGACGGAAAAGATAAGCTCCTGGAATGGCCCGACTGTTCATGTTTGCTGCTCTATGTTAGCGTGCGCATCCACTAAAACATTCGTTAGCCGAGTCCGAAAAACAGCGAAAAAAATCTTCGTTAGCTGAAAAATTCGTTAGCAGGGTCACTCGTTAGCCGAGGTATCACTGTATTTTGGAATTGGTCACCTATTTTGTATGTGTGCAGTTTTACAGTGATACAGTTTCTAATGTTGTTTCATCTTGTGCAGGTGGGCCTGGTCTATGTTTTCAACCTCATTGTGGGTACCGGTGCACTTACGCTGCCGGCGGTGTTCGACAGAGCTGGCTGGATACTTGGGCTATGCCTTATATGTGTACTGGCACTCATAAGGTAAACCTTACACACATCATTTTAGTTCCAGGTGACTTCTGACAATAATACTGAGTGGGAATTGAAACTGTCACTGTTTTTGCTAAATGGGTGACATACCAGTCCAAACAAAATTGTATGAGGGATGTGTTTATACCAATGGCATATGGTGTGCTACTAGCAAATTGATATTTAACCGAAGGTGTGCTGTGATGTTATTCAGATGTGGAAGTTTAGCAGAATTTTGAACATCAGAGATGAGTAGTTTTTGGTGGTTGCTTGGATAAACAACGAACTTGTCTTAAGTAAATCTGTAATCAGTCAAAAAATGAACTGTCTGTGTTATTGTTCTGACCGGGGTTCTAGTTTTCATGTTTTTAGCCCTTTCCTATTAAATAACTGTGTGAATGAGAGGATAGAAGTTTTTTTTAAGTAAACTGAAAAATGTATTGACTAGGTCAATTAATTGGGTACCTTTGATGAACAGAAAGGAGGCTAGACAAGATGAACCTTTGTAGTGGTTAACATGGTATGGTGATCATCAAAATCCTGCCAATAAAGAATGGTATATTTGAGTAGTCTCATTTTTATTTCTCATTTTAGTGATTTTCAAACCCATTTTACTAATTTTACCCGCAGAGTCATGTTTCTTATGGTAACCGTTTGGAAAAGGCCATGTGTCGCCAATTTTTATATTTCAGCTTCATTACTGTGACGTTTGTGATAGAAGCCATGGCTTCAGCCAATGCCATTGCCCGTCGGGAGTACCTACAGCAGATGAAAAGAGTGAGTAATTAGAGAGAAAATGGCTTCTAAAGGAATGGTCATATATAAAAGCTTTTTACGTTTGTCTCGGTAGAATCCTGCTACTTTCGGTACAGAAGAGGAAAATGTGCATTTGTGGCCAGGGTGGAGAGCTTGGTGTGATTGGCATGTAGCCATCTTTTACCTGCTTGTTACATGTGTCATAACATTGCATGCCATCCCACTTGATGTATCATGTGCAAAGGTGGTCACAAAATAAGTTTACTGTGCTCATACTTTGAATTCTGTCCCACTGCCTTTGAACATAATCCTGGCCACATCCAAGGCATTTACTGCCATGTGACAAGCCTTTCTATTTACTGTTGCTGTCAGTCCATTTCCTGTGTTACCAGCAATCATGTTGCAGCAGCTTCCATCTCATGATTGTCTTTTAAATTTGGGGCCATCAAGACTTTTCTTCAGCTTTGGCAATAGATGATGATCGTCTGGTGATAAATTCCCCTGAAGTAACCAGTAGGTTCTTCTGTATGACAATTACATGTCATACAGACTTTTCTTTTGGTTTTCATTTTTATGTGTATAAAAGTAAAGCAAACCCATTACAGGCCTAGACAGGCCCAGAGGTTTCCAGGAGGTTGAGGCTCGCAAATTTCAAGACAGTTGGTAAATGAAGGTGGTAAGGTTGTTAGCCCTACCCACTGGCTGCCTTTTCCCCCCAGGAAAGATTTCTTGTACTCATTTCTGTTAGAGGCTGAGTTAACTCCAGGGCCACAGTGCAGATGGAAGGACTGTGTCAATGAAAAATTCTGATGACACTATCGGGAATTGAACCTGCGACCTTCTGACTTGTAGCACAGTGCCTCAGCCAACTGCACCACCGCATACCCCATTTTTATGTGTATAGAATTGTGTAACAGCTTTTCATGAATTGAAATTGTTTCTTTGGAGGTTTAGGACCTTTCATTTGAAAGCTTATGTCATTCTAGTGTTAGGAAGAACAAATGTTTTGTGATAGACTTGTGAAAGATGTAAAATATTTATAAATGTGACCTTGAATTTATGTTAGGCAAGCTCACTCGTGTGTCAGCGTTATCATAGCAGCCCACATGGACATTTAGTTTGGTTTGTTATGTTGGAAATACTCATAATGTTTGTTGCAATCCTGGTGTACTGTATGCAAATTTATGTTTTTTTAAGTATGATATTATTCAGTAGCTGTAACATTTGATATAACTGTCTGCCTTGTTTTTGCAAAAGGTTTGGGAAGGATTTGAGAAGGTTCCTTGTTCCAATTCGGGTGCAAAGTATAAGCTGGTTTAAAATGGGCATCTGTTTCCACAGGGGCCCTGATTTTGGGGAGCATGGAGGGATGCTCTATTCCCAGGGCCTTTGAGAGAAGAGGAAAAAATTTTCTTTATTTAGGGGAATTTTTGTGAGAAATTTGGGAGATATGTAAAAAGACCCTGTAAACAGGCAGCTCTCTTCATATGGGTCCCTGTTGGGGAACCTGGAGGAGGTTCATTTGCTGGGATTTTGGAGAGGAGAAAAAGAAAAAGCATATCTTGGTTCCTTTTCTTGGACCCAAAGGACAATAAGTGTTTAAATCTGGGGGCCAACAGAAACTTTAGCAAAGGAACAGGGCTCACCTGAGCTGATATCAGATTATGGGGCACAGAGGGCCCTTTTATAAGGCCTAGGTGCATCAGGACTGCAAGGGCTTGAACTCAAATGCAAATAATAATAATAATAATAATATGGTTTATGAGTGACTTACAACTAGATTATTTTCATCAGTGTCTGGTAGATGGCATTAAAATGTAAGTGGCTCTCACTTGAACACAGACTCTGATAGGTGAATAAGTCCCATTACAGGCCCGAGGTGCCCAGAGGGTTCCAGGAAGTTAAGGTTCCCAGATTACGTGACAATGGCCCAGGATGGTGGTAAGGTTGCCAACCTTTTGCACCGGCCGCACTTACGCAAAGGAAATACTCCTGGTACCCATTTCTGTTAGAGGTTGAGTCGACCCCAGGGCTATAGTACGATCGGATGGATTATGTCAATGAAAAATTCCAATGACACCGTCTGGACTCGAACCAGCGACCTTCCTATTCATAGCACAGCACCTTAACCACTGTGCTGCCGCAGTTGATAGGTGAATAGATGGCATTAATTGTTGAATGTCGTCGAAAGGGATGTAATTTACTCTTGTGTTCAGACCGATTACACACACAAATCAAAAGGTCAGACACAATACGATAGTAATATTAATGGTGCACTTATGTTACAGAATTGAGTAAATGTACATGAAGAGAGCATTAACATTTTTATAGTGGAAGTTTAAATTGGATAAACAGAAGTTAAGCAAAATGAGTCAGTTGCAAAGGCACTTACTAGGTGGTGACAAAATAAATGAAAAGAGAGTAAGACATTAGGTGGATGGCACAGTCAGGAGCTTTGAAGCTAAAGAGTGAGCTTATTTACTGAATGTGGATTTGAAATGGCCATCAGTGGTTATGATTGAAGAAATGACTGATAATAATTCTGTGGGTTAGTAAAGGAACACTATCTTAATCCTGTCGTAGGGTGGGTCCAGTTGTGATATTAGTATAATAAGTATGTTTAAGCACCTTGAACATCACAGATTTTCTGGCAACCAGCATTGTAATGCAGGGGTGCACAAACTTTCCAAAATGCTGGTAACCATTTCAAAATTCTAGGTACCTGCAGGGTGACAGGCAGCAAGATCTGTGCTAAGGGTACACAATTATTGGGTATTCAGTCAAGCAGGTAATCTGGCGCCTGGCAACGGTGCATCTCTGAGCAGCTGATCTACTGGGTGTGACAGTACATGATGAAAAACATTTAGAGCTGTGTTGCTGTTCCTCCTGACCTTTCCTGTTCCTGTACTCCCATTCCTGTTCCTAATGATGTGACAACACTTGAGCTGTTTTTGTTGTTCGTCCAACCAGTTTCTGTTGTTCGTCCAACCAGTTTTTGTTGTTAGTCCAACCATTCCTTTCCTTTGTTCTAAGGCGTGGTATGAGCGGAAATTGAGTCACTTCTCCTCTTTGAGTGTTTTTGCTTTGTATCTAAATCAGCCATTCAAATGGTAGGTTATATATATTTAACTTAACAGGTTTTATTTAGATTCACTTCTTCGGTAATGTTACATTGTAACAACAGGCACATAGTTCTAGAGGTCATGGATTGCTTGATAATGTCAATGAAGGCATATGCTTTTCTGAAATGATGGTGACTGTTTACCAGTCAGCATGTGTAATGTTCCACAAGACTTGAATCTTCGAATTTGACGTTCATAGGGCCGTGCATTATAATATTATTTCCATAGTAAAACTAACAAGATGCACCAGTGTATCAAATTTATTTTATTTTGAAACGACACTCTACATGTTTCAGACGGTCTTTCTGCCCATCATCAGGAGTTCAAGACTGTACATACAGCAACAGACATTTGTCCTGCTAGCAAGCAGACAGCAGTATCTAACTGACAAATGCCTGTTGCTGTATGTACAGTCTTGAACTCATGATAATGGGTGGAAAGACCGTCCGAAACATGTAGAGTGTCATTCCAAAATAAAATAAATTTGAGACATTGGTGCATCTGGTTGGTTTTACTATATTGCAGCTCTTATTTATTTATTTATTTATTTACTATTTCATTGGATTATTCTTGCAGGGACTGCAGGCAGAGTCCTCAGAAGAGGACAGTGCAGAGGACACACCCCTTTTCTCTCCTGATGGTGTAGAGGGGTATGAATCTCAGCCACATCAGTACTATGTTATTGAGGAAAAGTTTGAAATGGTATGTATAAGCAAGAGAGAGCAAGAGTGAATACCTGTGCTGACAGGGTACAATTTCTGTTCAAAAAGTTGCAACAAATACAGGAAAGATTAAAATGATGTATATGTAGAAGCCTCTTGTTGGGTTTGGATCATAGAAATGTAATACCAAATGAAAGAAAAGCGTAAATATAGAAGTGTTAATTGGGAGTTTCATGGTGCCTGACTTTACAAGTACAGACTGGTGATTAAGTATTCAGTGTTTTATCAAGAAGCTGCAGAAGGTCATGTTCTGACAAGTGACCGCTCTTCTATTAATTCGCTCAGCTACTACCACCTTACCATTACTTATGTTCACCCTGGCACAGAGTGACCATGAAAACGTTCACAAACTTAAAAGAAAATATGGTCACTGGAATGTCAGTTACATTGAGATAAATTACACAACAGGTGCCTTGCATGTTGACATATTGCAAAATAGGTTTAAGGTTCATACAAACGGTTGTCAGTGACTTGTAGTGTTATCAATGTTATTTTGTTTGGCTTGGTGTGTCCCAAATATCATACATTTTCTGGAGCCATGTAAATCATTCGTTGAGGAATGTGAATAATGACTGATGTTCGGAAATGTGGTGCTTTGCAATGTGGAAGGGATGTAGCCGGCTAGTCTTAGCTGGTTGTGGTTCTGACTGTTCATTGTGTTTATTATCCTCTGTAATTATTGTTTTCTTATATATCGGAAGAATTTTCTTCCTCTGCAGATTGTGTTGATGCTGATCTCTGGCTGATGTTTTCTTGCTAACAGCGTTAACCATCTTTCATAGGGTGTTCCTGTGCATCTCCATCAACTATCAGAAATTGCTGCAATGACTTATTAATGTAATTCTCCATTATTACAACAAGAAAAACAATAATAATTGCATTTGCACACCATATTATAAAGCATAATGTTGATGAGTCACTTCAGATCTTGACCATAAGGATTTAAAATATTGTTGACATATTGTTATATTGTTATTATAAAAATACTCTTTGTGAGTTTTTTTTTCCATGTTTGTTGTATCAGTGTGTTTTCCACTACATGTTAATTTTGCCAGACATTGAATTTCTCTGAACTTGACAAGGAATGAGTGCTTGGTACAATACACATAAAAATTATTTTCAGTGTTCTGGGCATTGACCTTTAGTAGTGCATTTTTTATCTTACAGGGTCAGATGGCATCGCTGTTTTTTACCAGAAGTAAGTTGAAATGCGCATTATCAGTGTTATTACAGAATTTGTTAGGTTTAGTGCCCATTGTGTTCTTTTGGTATTTTACTTTGTTAAAATGTATCGGTCATGAGTTGCAAAATTATGATTGTGTCTTCAGCGTCCAGCTGGCCACGTGTTGTAATGCAGTGAAGCTAAAAATACTGATGTATTTTAAAGCAGCCTGTAACAGCTGATGCATATTTTTTAGATTGCACTATGCAAACTTGCATTATGTTTCTTTGCTGTATTTATTTATAAATGTCTGCTACTGCAGGATCAGTCTTTATATTGAGGAAATTTGTTTCCAGTTTTATGTTGTCTTTTTGCCCATTCTTTAAGTATGTATTTCACACTCATTCAAGGTCTGTTTTTTTGTTAGCAGTGGGCTGTAAATGGGTGAACAGAAAGGTGAAAATAATGAGAGTTTTCTTATGTATTTATAGGTGGTTGGGGGACAAGAATAAGAGTGGGTGGGTAGACAGCTGTCAGAAATTTTGCAAATGGATACAAACTTGCTAGCAGAGAAAATAAAAATGCTTTTGTGTTCTAATTATGGGGTTGGGCAGTAGGCTATCATTAGAAGCTCCTAACAAAGGCATTTATCTTTCTGGTTATGTTATGTCAGTGGGAAGAATGTTGTGTGGTACTACTGTCATTACAGACATAGTTGTGTTGGGGGTCCCATCCTTCTTTGATATGATGCTGTGCTGGGGGCTATTGGATCCCAGTTTTTCAAAGAAATGCTTTTCCTTCGTCTGTAAGGGTGTTCTACTACCTATTTATCCTTGAAAATTAAGGCAGTATCATCCTTTGAGACTTTGTGATGTGATTAACCCGTGACACAGCATCATATCCCAGAAGTACAAAATCCTGAGCCACACTACTGCAAAGAACCTCAGAACCTGCATATAATTTCTGCCTGTCATAATAGTACACATGCTGGAGAATAAAAGGGATGTTGAACTGGAGCATGAATTGGAAAGTGACTTTGATGAATCTGTCTTTTCTGACAGAGAAGTGACTCAGATAAAGAAAATATAGAAGCAACTGGTAAAAGGAATATGAGATGAAGCCAAGATGAAATTTGGTCCTGATCCCAGTACTGTTGTAGTTCTTGTGGTGTCCTTTGCATTGGAGATCCCAGTAGGTTGAGGATACAAGAGGCACTCTATAACAAGGGTTATACACCTACTGCCACCTTTATCCTTATTGTCATGGAAGTTATCCAGCTGTTGGTGGCAGAGACTAATAAATATTATAACAAATGTTTAGACACTGTCCCTGACATGATGGCATAGGACATGTATGTCTCTTGTACAGCAATATTGCAGGTGAGGTATGATAGGAATTACAGACATTTAGTACTGAAAAAATTTCACATGTGAACGTTGAGTACTGTCACAAATATTAACCTTTTGACGCCTAATGTCAACTATAGTGGTCGTACCGCACCGCTAACCTCTAAAGTTTTCTTTTATATATTTATTCAACAAATACAGGTACTGAATATTTTAAACATGGTATATACTCTCCGTTTTTTCCTCTTCAAAATGCAGTTTGTTTCATAATTCTAACGTTTTTGGTTCCTCTATTATTCACATTTTATATACAGGGTGTGCTAAAATTTAAAAAATAATTCCGGCGCCAAAAGGTTAATAGAATCTGTTAATGTAATGACATCCATTCACTTGAAGCTAGTCTTCAGCTGGCCAATATGTATTGTAAATATACCTCAGAGAGGTGATGTTTCCATTATAATTGCAGTGTAATGAAGGAACACCTGTTACAAACCTTCTTATTGTACCATCTTCTTTGGCCTGATGCTGATTTTGTCACATAGTACTGGTTTTTTGTTGTAACAGGCAGCATTTGTGTATTGCAGCTGGACGCTCGTTGTTCTTCCTGTGCCTTGTTGTGTACCTGTATGGAGACCTTTCCATATATGCAGCTGCAGTGTCCAAGTCTCTTATGGAGGTTGCTTGGTAAGAGTTACTTGCATGTCTTTGTTGAGGTCCACTTTTTGTTTCAAGTTGTAAGGCAACAAACTGAGAAGAGTGAAAGGAAAATAGAGTTTACTAGTAGAGTTAATGATTTGAAGATATGTTTATGGCCAGAGCACACATTTGCTGAATTGATACTTTGTGCTGTTGTTCCAAAGCGTTGTGACAGTGATTCATTCATTATAACCTCATTGATGTTTGTAAGTAAGCAAGTGGTAGAACATAGAAACTGACAACAGGATTAGAGTCAGCTTCCAAAAGTCATGTGTATTAGACACGCCTCATTAGTCTGAATATTCATTGGTGGCTTCTAGAGGTTCTTTCCCCAGGGTTAAAGTGGCTGTGGAGAGAAGCTTACCACCTCTGCCCATTGCTGAGTTTAAGAATTAGTGATACTCTGTGTCTACTCCCCTGTGTGTGTGTGTGTGTGTGTGTGTGTGTGTGTGCAGAGACAGCTTTACTTGTACTTTATCTTTATTCAGAAGCTGATTGCAATATGGACAGTGTGAAATTATTTTTCCATTTATTTTGTTGGATGTTCAACACATTTGGAAATATGTCAAAAGTTATAATTCTTAATGGGAAGTTTATTTTGTGCTAGTGGTACCAGGTTTTGACAAAATTGAAATTATTGAATAAATTTCATTTAGGGAATTTGACGTTCTGGTGACCGTGCATTGTGATGAATTCTTATAATAAAACCAACTAGATGCACTAATTTCTCAAATTTATTTTTGGAATAAAACTCCGTATGTTTCAGACAGTTCCTCTGTCCATCAACAGGAGTTTTTCACTGTACACACAGCAATGGTATATGTCATACATACAGGTTTGCTGACAGCTTGTGAGCAAGCTGTAAGCAAACCTGTATGTATTACTGTGTGTACAGTGAAAAACTCCTGATGTTGGACAGATGAACTGTCCGAAACATGTAGAGTTTTATTCCAAAAATAAATTTGAGAAATTAGTGCATCTAGTTGGTTTTATTGTAAGAACTGATTTAGGGACCTTATACATTGTACACTCTTTCGTCAGTAAATCTGGCTAAAAGTTAAAGTGACCAGCTGAGATTGTGTCTACATTTCTTACATCAAATTTCAGCAAAATTTGATATCAAGTTTTTAATGCATATGAAGAACTTAATTTATGTCCTCATGTAAAGTGATCAGTCTGATTCTGATCATGGAATACTGCAACACGCTCACTGATCATTTGGATGTGTCTGTATTCTTGGTTTTTTTTTACACCACAACATATTTGAAAGTGGATTTCTTTTTAATTGAAGGCCCCATTAGCTGTGTATGTTCCATTTTTTTTTTTTGCAGCACATTTAACAGCTCCAACAACTTCACACTTCCAGATACTGATATGTGCTGGGAGAATGTGGGTGTGTCGCGCATCGGTGCATATCGTATGTTTCTGGTGAGTTGGCTGCTTCAAGGTCACAAATTTTGGAGATGGGTTGAGAGGAAGTTATTAGTTGTCATGGTTGATGGCTTGTTTGGTTTTTAGGGAATTTTTCTTGCTGCACTGGGTCCATTTGCATTCTTTGATGTGCAGAAGACCAGATATTTGCAGATATTTAGCACCATTGTGCGTCAGTTAGGTGAGTTGTAGCAGATATTTAGATTAGGAATAAAGAAATAAACATGAAACACAGCTTTATAAAGTATTTATATAGCTACAGGCTTTGAGACCCTGTGGTAGAACACATTAACAGAAGTATACAAATTGTATTGCAATATATATATATATATATATGTGGGGGCACGTGGCGGCGCAGTTGGTTGAGTGACTACGCTACAAGCTGGAAGGTTGCAGGTTGGATTCCCGATGGTGTCATTGGAATTTTTCATTGACACAATCCTACCGGCCGCACTATGGCCCTGGGATTGACTCGGTCTGTAACAGAAATGAGTACCAGGAATATTTCCTGGGGGTGAAGGTGGGCGGTGCGTAGGGCTGACAACCTTACCACCTTCATGTGCCGATTGTCTTGAAATCTGGGAGCCTCAACCTCCTGGAACCCTCTGGACACCTCGGGCCTGTAATGGGGTTGCTTTACCTTTATATATATATATATACATCTCGGAATGCATTCTAAAAGTCGGCCTGATGATTACCCCATAGGGTATTTATGGTATAAAGTTGTGTTTGATGGTTATTTGTTTATTCCTTGTTTTAAAGTTCAATGCAACGGAATGCATTATTTTAAAATGTATGTTTAAATGTGTGCTTCTTCAAAGAAAATGAAGAAATAGAACATTTATCAACTTGAGATTCAAGATGCTATTTATAAAGCTGTTTTCTCGAATGATGATGACTGTCGCGTACTTTGCTCTTATTTGTAAATTTTTTTCAAAGTACTTTGCTTTACAGGCACTTAAACTGTACATGTAATGCTGTTTGGAAAAATATTTTGGTTTCCGAATTAGACATGTTTCCCATAATATTTGCAAACAAGATCTACCTACCACAAACTATGCAGATTATGTAGGTGTTTGTTTTGCAGTTTGTTCTTCTTCTGCAGAGATTGTATTACATAAGATGAGAAATAGGTATTCCACTTTTATTGCCTAATGCCTTTGATAATAAAGTACAAAAATTCCGTGGCATAATTTTCAAGTTAGACATCCTCATTGTGTTGAATAATCAATAAAATGTATATAATTGCACAGTCTAACATGACTTTTTATTAATTAATTAGAAGTAATTACAATTAATTATAAGATGAACCAAAACATGTTGCTATTAAATATGATTTAATTATCTTTTAATTGTAATGACTTAATGAGAAGTTGTGTTAGACTGTGCAATTATATACATTCCCTGGCATAAGTGGAAAATATCTAACCATGAGTCTCAGGTACATGCAAATGTGCAGCTGATGTCTTGGTAAAGTTAAAGAAATACAACAGAATAAAGGTATTTGAATAAAGGTTGACCAAATAGATGACACTTGCTTTATTATATATTGCTCAACATGTTTCAGACGTTAATACGTCCATCTTCAGGAGCTAGCGAGTACTTGTAGTGTTGTGTAGGCTGCAATGATAGAGGTTTTGTGTGTTAGTTTATTTATCTAGTGGTAAGTGCTATACCTATATTATGTGTCGTGTGTGGCTCTGAGTGAGTGTGTTTCTGCAAGCGTGTGGT
>Ga0123352_10007084_pt1 | contig 17250 bp, 9 predicted proteins | sample TergutLab28metaG_FD_89700 | JGI IMG/M metagenome (GOLD analysis project Ga0123352, IMG submission 89700) | Labiotermes labralis P1 segment gut microbial communities from Petit-Saut dam, French Guiana - Lab288 P1 | ecosystem: Host-associated > Arthropoda: Insects > Digestive system > Gut ... | reverse complement strand
ATTATTATTATTATTATTATTATTATTATTATTATACACATTCTTTACTTCAGAACAGCTTAGCTGGTTTGCAAAAGACTGCGGGTCTCGATGACCAAACAATGCATTGCTACATGAAATAAACACCGATAAATTCACTCATATATTGTTAAATCACCACTTTATTAATATTATACATAACTCTAACATGATTCGACCCTTAAAAGTCATCTTCAGGGAATATATTTGATACACTCTAGCAGCGTATCTCAAGAAAATGAATCACCAACTGCAAAATTCAGCTTGGTGTTTAGTATGTACTGCAATACAGCTGCTGCGAAAAGAAGAATGCGCTAAACAATTTTGAATTTCACAAATGATGATTCATTTTGTTGACCACGCTGGTAGAATGTATCAAGTAAACTCCCTGAAGATGACTCATTACGGGTTGAAACATGTAGGAGTTACGTATACTGTCAACAGAGTGGTGATTTAATAATACATCAGGGCATTTGTCGGTGTTTATTTGATATAGTGACCCTAGCGCACGGATAAGAACAAGATAAAGTACGTTGCTACGTGAACGAATTATGCAACACTGTTATACCAAAATTTTCCTGACTGTACGGCATCTTTCAAGTAGGCACATTACTGCCTTTTGCATTATAATATGTAGAACAGAACGAAGATTAAGCTGCTTAAAGCCGTAACGAATCCTTCGGAATAATACCTTTTGTAGATAATACTAATGATACAATATAGAACGCGTTCAGTTTCTACACAGTCGTTAGCTCTTTGTTTTGTTCGTATACTGTTGGAGATTTTCGGTGACGGTGCTTTGAAGGCTGTGACTGTTGGTAATTACTACATCTATTAAAAGCACTACTTTGATAGTTGTGTCAAACATAAATATATCTGGTCTGTGCTAATGGATCTGTCTTAGTATACATTATGAGTTTTCTAACATGGATTGTGTATCATACTTATAATAAGTTGTAGCTTTTACCTTTGCCAGTCCACATTTGATAGTCAAGGCTTGATGGACAATGTTGGCTATTTGAATGTGTCGGTGGGTGTGAGGACATTTAGTTAGTGATCAGCACGCACCGGTTTTGTGTTGAATGGTTTCTAATGTATCTCGACATTTTCCGCAGATATCGTTAATTTTGTTCGGATCCTTCAAAACATATTCTTATAATTATTGGTACTAACCACCTGATACTGGATGGCTCTTAAATATCCAGTTTTTTCCCTCAGAAGAGTTTGCCAGACTTCAGCTATGAGGTTGATGTTTTATTATTAAAATAATAATAATAATAATTATTATTATTATTATTATTGATGGTTGTAGCAAAATAATTAAAAAATACTCTCTTTACATGGGGGTTTGAAATGTAGCAGTATGTTTTGGATACATTCTATTTTATGAGGCACAATTGATATTCATGAACTTAGTTGCTAGTACTGCTATCCTTCACATCGGAAAGATGGAGTTATGCGGTTTTTATTCACTTACAACCACTGAAGATAATGCTTAGTGAAATGGCAGTCGCCTGTTTTCAACTCTTAACGTCTCCAGTCACTGTCACGGTGGAACTGATGACATACACAATTCCTTAGACCCACGTTCTATGAATCAAGTGATGGTTTCATAGAATTGATTTGTTGGAAGTTCACATCTTTGGTTTTATATATAATATTTATCCAATTCACAATTCAGTTTTCAAGCCCTTTACCCACATGCGATATGTGTGTATGTTTTAAATTTTTCGCGTAAAAGATTTGCTGTCCCCGTAGGTTACTTTATTTGAACAGGACGGAATACTTTGTTGCTGGAAAAGCATACCATGAAAGTAAATTCCACTTTGTATTGAAAAATTATCTGTAACTGGTAAGTACTATCGTAGAGTATGACCAGCAGATGTGGTTAATAAACATTTCGTGGCGTACTTTGCAGTGGATTCCGAAAATAACCCTTTAATCATTCTGTTTGTAAACGATATTCTATCCCTAGAGGTAGAGTATGAATTCACAGATTCAATGAACCTTCATACGATAAATATTAAGTTTTTGAGCTTTAGCTTAAAGCATGTTTTAAGCAAAATACGATGCTGCACTGCCGACCAAAGCTTAGGTACCTGTCTAACTCTTGACGACTGTATCACACTAAAGCACTTAACCTGACTACAAACAACTAATCACTAACCTGCACACTGACAAAGCAGTTCCTTGAATGAAGTTGTCTACAATGAATTGCAGTCTTATATGTTTAGTGTGTGGTATTAATTATTATTTTGGTTACCCTGCCATGCGTCAGTGCAATAGGACATCTAATAGTGCTTTTAGGATTTCCAATCACCAAACAAAATCTCTTCATATCCTTTTAACTTCGGACTACAGGACTGCGCTCCGTCTGTCCATTTTGCCCAAACGACAATGGAATCCTGCCATAGTCGGGAGAGCACGCTACAGAGCTTGAAACCAGGGGGCACTCGTAGAGGGCTTGTTATCGTAAATAAAAACTCACAGTACAGTTGTCTTGAATATAGAGTTTTCGCAACATTCACGATATTTAAGAGACGCCTTCTTGCAGAATTTACAATACTCACAGTAGGACCAATAATCACGACAATTTCAATGTTCATGGCAATCACAGTGTTTACAATATTTGCAGTTTTCAGGATACACCCAATTCTATACGACAAGGAATAACGTTCAGGCAATTATTACGCTTATTTTATACTAAATTTATGGAAACTTTAATCGCAAAGCCCTATGTGGTAGAGATAATTAATTACCCTCTTGCGTTGTTGAGAGGAATATAATTAAAAAGTTTCTTAGAGAAAGTGTGTTGCGGATGTCGACCAATGGATCTCGATCACGACTGGGAAGACAGGCAGGATTTTTTTGCAGAGTGATATAAAATTTCGTGTCCCATAAACTCTGTGGAATTGCTTGGCTGTCGGAGTCACTTCTTGCTGTCTGTGGTCAGTCAGTAAAGAAGCAAGATTTGTTTTTCTTGCAAATCCTCGTTCACTACGCTGTGACTTACTAAATCTAGTCATTCACACTGTTATTTTGTACTTGGTTACTCGGTTAATGTCTGTAAGTATGCGGCTGAGTCACTGAACAGCTACAATATATTGGAGCTTGAGCATCCACGGGAGAAGGAGTCGCTTCTCTTGTACAGATTATAATCTGTAGTAGAGATCATAATCCAGTTTTGGTCTGCTACAGGGCGCCCCGAGGGTGGATGTGTAGGTAATGTTGGAAGGAAGTGACTTCTGCGTCGGAGGATATCTCGAAATGTTAGCATGGAGGTGTAATTAATTCCCTTAATGTAGTCGGCCGCGAGTTCATTATTCGTGGCTGTTCCGCGAGCTGCAGAATATACGGCCCAGCTTTGGTGCAGCTTGCTTTCCATCAATAATAAAGACTGGCGGGAACAGATTACCTTAGCTCTACTACCCTCCCTCCCTTGTCTTTGTTGCCACATCGTACACTCAGTAGTTAACAGCGCCCCTGACTTTATTACCTCACTCAAAACACGCAAACCTCATGTGCTCTCAAACAAACTCAATCCCCTCTCGTATGTATGATTCCAGGAAAATATTTTATTTTTAAATTCTTTTACAAGGCTTGTGTGTAGTACAGATTTAGACCAACTTATTCGTAGGCTACGCAGCATACATTACGGGCGACTAGAGCATGGCAGATTAGATTATGGCATGAACAACCAAATATGTAAGTTATTCATAGTCACAAAAATAAACGTGTGATGTCTCTTCTGTCAGCCGAGAATTATAAAAGGATGAGAGGAAAGGAATGCTTAAATTTAGCACTCATTATTTTGTACATAACATATTGATCTTTTTGCACATTTCTTTTAAACGAAAGCCACAATTTTAGGTCCGAATTTTTATCAAAACAAATTGCGGGTACTGGAATAAAATTCTTACTTTCTGTATTACGACACTTGTATGAATAGCTTCATATTGCCCTCTATAGGATAATAAAAGTAGTGCAAACGCAAATCATTATGACATCAAACACCCTTTGTGCTGTTAACGGTGGTGACGCGATCTGTGTCTTACTTTGTACGCTAAATGGTTACCGAAGAAATAAAAAAGTATATTATTTCTTCGTTAACTAAGAACAATATCATTGGGCCAAGCAATCGGATTACAGAGAGAGAGAGAGATTAATTCAAAGGGATTTTTTATGACATGAAGGCCCCTAGTGGGTTAGGGCCTCCTCATAGTCGAGGCTTTACTATCGCACTCAGACACACCACAGTCGGCTAGACTCCTCTGGAAGAACGATCAGCCCGACTTACATTCCCCTAACTGAGAAGAACACACAACTCTTACAAGAACACACAACTCTCACAAGAACACACAACTCTTACAAGAACACACAACTCTCACAAGAACACACAACTCTCACAAGAACACACAACTCTCACAAGAAACAGACATCTATGCCCCGGCGGGACTGAAACCAGCAATCCCAGAAAGCGAGCAGCAACAAACCCACGCCTCAGACCGCGGGGCCACTGGGATTACAACGGGAAATACAAGAAGACACTACAGATAAAACACAAAACATCTGCTTCAAAGTAATTTGCACTTTACGGGTTACAGTGGACGCTTAGAGCTGCCGAGACGATGCAGGAGATTCTAAGTATTCATAGGAAGTAATAACAATTTTTGTATGTTGCCATAAACCTGACGTCAGCCTAAGTAACAAAGACATCCTTAGATTTGAAGCCGTGGTCCTTTACACATGAGTAGTGTGCAATAAATTTTATGAAGGAAAGATATTTTCGTACCTTTGGGTTTGAAAGGAGCAGGGACAGCATAGTCAGTATAGCAAATAGGCTATGGGCTGGACAACTGCATATGTTTTCTTCAATTCCCGGCAGGTATAATATATTTAATACTCGTATCTTCTCTGGAGCGTGCAGACCGACTCTGGAGCCCCTTCGGTGCGCTTTCTCCAGGAATGAAACCATCGGTGTGTGAATATGATGACTCTTTTCCGTCTAGCGCTGAAGTTACGAATGAATGTCACTTACTTCCGCTCTCTAGTAATGCCCAATGGCGTGCACAGAGACAAATTTACTTCTTAATTGAAAAAAGTGAATGCCAACTTGATGCAAATACGTAATTTTATTGATGTATTCTTAGCTCGACATGTTTACGGTGCGGAAGGTGCCGCACGGCACCATCCGCACCGTAAACACGACCTAAGCAGCGGCTCTCAAGACCACCACCCATCCAAAAACTCGGTGCAGAAAACCATATGCTGCAACTCACATCTAGTGCTCCTGATGATGGGCGTATGTACCCGAAACATGGCGAGCTAAGAATACATCAATAAAATTACCTAGTTGCATCAAGTTGGCATTTCACTTTATTTCATGAGGAAGATGCACGGTCAAACAACCCTCAAGTTACTTCTTAATTTTACTGCTGGGATCTCAAGTAACCCTTTATTCCACTCTATTGATCCTCCCTTACGAATAAAAATATTTGGAACAAATTTAACAAGCAGAAGTAAATATGTAGCACATTTCGTATTACGTAGGTCTACATGGTAAAGACGTAACGTTTTCCTTGTACACGCTGTGCAGCCGTACTGGGCAATTAGCTAATCCCCTCTACCCATTCGGAACCTCAGAAGAAAGGAAGTTGTCAGCATCGTTTTCCCTCACTTTATCTTGGAAAAAAAACACAGTACTCATAGAATATACGGGAAAGTGGACCTCAGAGTCAATATGGACAATGTGGAGAAAAGTATCTTGCCTTTGTCGGGATTCGAAACCCAGGCCACTCAGTAAGTAGTCTAGTCACTATAAAATGTATAGTTGCTGTGGAGTCAGTGAAGGATTTGTTAGAATGGTGCGATATAACTTTAAGTTTGTCATTTGTTTGAAGTAGTGATATATAGGTGCTTTGTGTCGCGAGTGTTGATACGGAGGGAATGTGTTAAAGCAAGGATACTACTTTGTGTTTTTGATGAGGAAAGCCTACACCAAGTCGAACTTTGTAGAACACGAATTCACTAAGGCACAAGACGTTAAAAGACAGATGTTTATAAAGTTAAGTGACCCACACAAAGTAGAGGATACACGAATGAAACTAACCCTTACGAGCAATTAAATGGTGGTATAACCACTGTGAGATTTTGAGTGACAGGAACGGAGATGTGACGTGTTATAATTCCTAACATTTTCACAGAATTTCCCAAAGAAGTACAAAATAACGCATTATGTAAATGTGGTGAGATGTATGAATTTCATGAAGAGATGTGGAAAGATACATACCGGTTTAAGGTTTCTTAAGGAACAAGCTTTATAGGAACATGTCCCTTGTCACATGGATATTTCTGGGGAACAGAGTATTAGTTTCTTATACTGAACCACTGACAAACCATTTAGGGTGCAAAGGAACTGGACAATTGACTTAAGAGTTCACTACGAGAACCCGAGCTCCCATCCCGTCAGCCGTTAAAAGACTGGAACATAAGAGACCATAGTTGCAAAGGACAGTGAAGGGGTACGGAAAAACTCGATAAGAACCAGACACGGGGTCATCTGATGCAACTCGACAAGCAACTAGGAAGAAGGAAGAAGGAACAAACACAAAGATGAAATACAGAGAATGCAAATTCACCCGGATCCACCATTGTTTACACAAAACTAATTCTCAGTATCAGCTCGATAGCATGACGGTAATATTAAGTGCCCAAACTACCCTTGAAATAATGACGAATGTTAGAGAGGCTCGAGTTCTATAATCTTCATTATTATCGACGTTTATGGAGAACTAAGTAAGTAAGCCATGTCCCGCCAATCAGGGTGTTACAGTAGGCCCCCCAACAAGAATGGTAAGTTTTGTTTACCCATGAATTCCGACAAGGACTCGCTATAAGTTGGCACTGGACGAGTCTCTCACACGAAAGTGGTCATAAATGAAACACAGAATTACCATTTCATGACCATTCCGTACGAAAGGAAGCAACTATGGGAATACACCGGAATTTCCTGTCAGAAACAGAAGTGCGGGTGAGGAAAACAGTCGAACATATAGCGGTGGTGGTCATACATTAAATGATACTAGCTACAAATATACATTTGTAACTATTAGTACTAACGGAATCTCCACTATCAGTGGGAAGTATCATGTAATAAAGGACATTTTTAGCATGATATCGAGATTATCGTTATATGGAAGGTTGTGCCAGATAACACTGCTTCATTTCTCCACACTACAACACACGAATATAGAGACACATCAATGCGGGTTGACGATTGTAACACGTGCAGTCGTACATTGCACACAGACAAATTTCCACCAAAAAGAAACATAGTAGAGTGACGTAATTACACTTACGGCCAAAACGTCTCTGCGCGTTTGGAGATCTCGGATCAGGGAGACCGAGATGAATTCTGAACATCGGCTTGACATATTTACTCTGACAACTAATGCAGAATTTCCTTCCTGGAAGAGACTTTAATTGCGTTCTCTCTGGGGCCGATTGCACAGTCGAACAACCTCCAGTAAGGCCCTTGACAACCTAGTGCACAACTTAGGTCTCATTGACTCGTGGAATATTGGTAAAAACACACCTAGATATAGTCTTTAGGCTTTCCGTTGTGAATTACGAATAGGTCGTTTGGACATGTCACAACCACTTACAAGCTATAAACAGGGAGCACAAAACTCTGATAGCTACCTTCACAGATGTTCTTGCCACTGAAATGCCGATCTACCGAATTACCCTTTCATACAAAGCGGACGGAAACTGTGAAAAATGAATACAACAAGCCTTTTAGGCCAAGGGGTAATAAACCATTTCAAACATAAGTGGCAAATTTGCAGAGACGTGATAACCTGGAGGATACAGTAAGTTAAAGGAAAAGTATGGGGTTTTGTAAAGGAAGATGAAATTAATATCTGACAAGATATATCGAAACTTCTATGACTCATGTATTTTTGATCTTCTGAAGGTCCACAGCAATCTCCTAGCACGAAAGATAGACCTCAAGTAGATAAGAACGAAAATCAAAATTGAGTATATAGCCGACGATGTCAAGCACGTCAGGTTGAGATTAGTAAAGCGGATCGCAGCCGGAGGGAAGACTATGGCTTTTTTATCTCATGAAAGGAACAAAAGTCATCAGACACCAACAGTTCAGTTTATGGAGCCGTGTTCGTTCTTGCGCTGGAAAATCGGCACAAATTTAAAATGAACTTTGCCTTTTATTAAGTCTAGTCAATAACTTCTATTTTATTTTCAGTATTTTAAAAAGTTCAATATTTAACCAAGGCATCTGGCCGCATTTCCTACCCGGTCGGGTGACACAACCATTGGCAGGTTCTGCAGAAAACTAAATATTAAGTGCATAATATTTTAAGATATTCTAAGAAGTGACACGGACTTTCCATGCGAGTTAAATTCGCTCTATCAAAATGAGGATATAAATGTTGTTGCATTAAAATTGGATAGAATAATTATAAAAGAATGAACTGCTGGTTTTATAAACCGGATATGCCCTAAATTGAATTTGAGTGTGACAGGAAGCGTGTTCTCTGAGCACCCTCTGTGTGCTGTGTCATACTGCAGTACATTTTTTTCCCTATATTTTAACTTTCTGTTTTATTTACATTTGTCTTTGCAGTGATATGTGTTAATGGAAGTTGCTGGAAAAAATATTGCTTTTAAACGTACGCTATCCAGTCTTACCATATCGTATTATATGCCAATTTCAAAATTACGCTCTTTTCTTAAAAAAAAATAAATTATTTTGGACCAATGATGATGATTCTCTGATATTTCTGTTTCCTTAAATGCATTAGTTTCTTAAGCTGTCTAATGACCTGTGCTTCAGGGAAAATCTCTAATTATTGTGTAGTTAGTGTATTAGTTAGTTAGTTAGTTAACCTGTTGAGACGTAAGAGTCAGGTAGAGAAAAACGAGGACTGTCTAATTGTAACATTACATTAACTAGGAGTCCTTTACCTTTCATACGTATATTCGGTAATGCTTCTTGTTAACCACCCGATTTCCACCTAACAAAACACCCCGTTCGCATAATTTTCTCCTTCGGTAGCATATGTAGACAATTCAACACATGCAACTGGCGCGACACAAGAAATAGACTTGTTAGCGTAAAAGCGTATCTGCCTCGCATTCCATCCAGCTTAATACTAACATGAACCAATGGCGGTTGATGTAGTATTGGAAGAAAAATGAAAAGTGGTAAGTAGGTCAACTGGAATGAAGTAGTTAAGGTAAGCGTAAGACTGTGGAGAAATAAGTGAAGTGAACCAGAACTTCTTGGAAAAAGTATGTGCAAAATTTCCGTTCACTATTCCCATCTATATATAATATTTAAATGAAGCCTAGTATGAAGGTGAATAAATTAGTGACGATTCCACTTATAATTGTAACAAGCACAATTCCAGCAACTTAGAACTGTCGAATGTAGAATATAAACTTACGAGAGACATGTATCTCTATACAGAGTGTTTTTTGCTTAGGGTCGTGTGTCTTAATTATGTTTACGGCAAATCAGACTACCCATAAAATTCTAACATTTACCCTGTTCTTAATTTGCATCACACAGAATGTAAGAATGAATTATTTACATAGTCTGTGAGTTCTTACGGATGTGCACCTCATGGCCCTGTATTAAATGGCATTAGTGCTTCTATCTCTCTGTAGTTTCCATGCTGTTTTATTTTTGCCACACAGACAAGAAAATTAAGTATGCAAATACAGTGACTTACATGAGAAAGAATCTAATTCCATGTTTCATGCAAATCTGTTAAGTAGCCTAAAGAGACCTTGCTCTGGATCTTATGTTTATTGGACCATGCATCATCTTGATAGTTGAATAACGAGAGACCAACTTGATGTCACTTGCTTTGTTATTACATTATTTAATGCTCAACATGTTTCGGATGTTAATACATCCATCCTCAGGAGCTTGCGGCTTATTTGTTGAGTTAGTTCATGGGTTGTATTGCTCTGGTTCGATGTGTGTTGGTGTTACGTTGTGGTTTGGCTGGGGTGGTGTGGTATCCGGATGCCACACCACCCCAGCCAAACCACAACGTAACACCAACACGCATCGAACCAGAGCAATACAACCCATGAAATAACTCAACAAATAAGCCGCAAGCTCCTGAGGATGGATGTATTAACATCCGAAACCTGTTGAGCATTAAATAATGTAATAACAAAGCAAGTGACATCAAGTTGGTCTCTCTTAATTCATTCCTTACTGTCATTAATAGACTGACGTACAGACGCGTGTAGATAGGATTTCTTACATAACAAGAATGTACACCAAACAGTTTACACATGTAGTGCTTTAAAGTCATTTACCTTAAAAGGACTCTGCAAACGTAAGTCTGAAACCTGGCTTTCTATTACACACATAATATATCTAATCCTACAAATGTCTAATTGCTATTATTTCTTTCATTTTCTAAAGAAATGTATTTTAAATACGTCGGGTACATATTCAAAGTTTGGCAACATTGTCATACTTGCAGTTTTGACTCAGGAACAACATCATACACGTGATACGTAAACACGTTTATGATCCAGTACTGTGAATTATTTACGTTCCTAAATCCGGTGCTTTGTCGCTAGTAAACAAATAGCTAAAAACAATTCCACACGACCAGATAATTAATTTATAATTACGGCCATTAAAGAGAGTGCTATTCTTGTGTGCTGTTTTGTTCTAGCTTATCGCTAAATTGTTTCTTCCCTCTCTCTCACTCTTGAAGATGTCAACCATTCCAGTCAGCGCGAAGGTCGAGAATGCGCGGTGAAACACCGTTAGAAAAGTGCAAGTAGCACTAGTATGCTCTTCGGGTAAATTAAAGCCAAAGGCATGTTAAATCTTAACGATTTTTTGGACAACGAGTATCCCGCATACATGAGAGTTAAATCACTTTAGTTTAAGAAAGATTAGGGAAGTGTGTAAAATTAAGTCTTTTGTAGATTAAAATTCTTGGAAATTGCTCGTTGGCTGCTTATACCTTTTGAGTTTTACTAAAGCTGTCACCTAACTTTTGGAGTATTATTAACGACTGTTGTCTCTAAGATTTAAAACTTGTTTTTTTAACGTGCAAGTCACATGACATTTTACTTTCTACCATGCCGTTAAAATGTTTGCTGGAATACAAGCCAAGCAGACTGACAGTGTGTTTCGTTCTTCAGTTTCTCCTGGAGAATCCTAAAATAACACCACCGGAAAGATTGCTTCGGCGACCTTCCATATTTATACCGCTACAAGCCTTTGCCATATTTCCATATAATTTGAAAATATATAAAATTCTTTTTCGATATAATGTAGAAAGTGTTCTAAAAACGATATAAAAATCTGAATTGTCATGCAGAAACTTTATGGTTCTTATACCAAGAATGGTAAGTGTTGTTGAGAGAGGCAGCTCCTAGAATGAAGTTTTTAGTGATGTTTTGTACTGGTGGAAGGGGAGAGTGTGTTTGTGGTGAGTAGTTTCAGAATTTCATCAGACGAGCGGTATCTTAAGTTTAAAGAATAATTAGATTTTTTAGATTATAACCGTGATTTTGCAAACACAAAGAGCTGGTACTTTTTACAGAACAGTAGAAATTTTATTAAGAAGAATGGTATTATTGCAAAACAGACAGACCATTGTGAACGCTTATTAGCAACCAGACAAAATGTGTGGATTAATAACAAGAAACGAAACATACTTTCTTCCTATTCTAACCAATGATTACAGTAGAGAATGTCAAATTATCTGAAAAGCGTCCATAAATGAAGAAACAGTGTTTAATGTTAGGGCGAGGAAAGGAAGTCCACTAATGTAAGATATCTTGGACCACTGCCGGATGGAGTTTGTTATTACAATCAGAGATCTTTTATGGCATGAGTTTAAGTGTTAAGAGACCGTGAGGTGTCAGGTAAGTCGTTACGACAGATTTGTTAAAATTTGCTGAAAAAATTCAAGTTATTCTAAATTCAGTAAAAATATGGGGCACTTAATGCGAAGACATAAATAAGTTTTAAATTTTGGAAGTGACAAATGTAGCTCAAAAATACAACCAGAAATCATTTGTGCGTTTACTCGGTTAGCATTTTAATATTTACCTTCTTGTGTTGGACAAGTTTTTCGAGGCTAATTGTTCGGTCAGTAGGCGCTTTGAATGACAACAAAGGTCCAAATGAACCCCTACGTAACTGGACTCCCTATCTTGATCCTTGTAACCGTGTGTCTATGTGTCTTTTATTTCATAGTAACCTGAACATATTCTAAGTTAACTGAAACCTGTTCACAGCCTCACATCCATTTTTTTGTTCGATGTTCAAACTAATAACATTGTCTCATTTCAATAAGTAGTCTTTAGCTTCGAAGTTTTCTTACTGAAAATCTACAGGAGATTTTTTTAAATTACAGAATGCATGCTGCATATGTCACCAATCTGATACAGTGTCTCCTGCAGGAAATGTTGCGCGTGAAGCATAAGGTTGCGTGTCTGTTTTTCTCGGAACTGGAAGACGAAGCACTTTGTTTCCTTTGTTGCTTAGAACATAGTGTTTTTGTTTGAACAGAGAATCTGCCGTATACAAAACTCGCAGTACGGGACACGCGTTATCTGATTCCACTTTCAAACAAAAGCATATCAAGTACTTCGCAGATGTGACTAAATCACAGACAGACTTAGGCAGGGACGTCTAGACGGCGAAAGAATAGTCCCACATCCTTTTAGGATGCAAAACCCTAAAGGATATCACATAGCATTTCCTCTTTCAAGGAGGCTGTCAGAAGCTATTTGGTTTCACAAAACATTCAATTCATTTAGACGTGAACATTTTTCCAGTAAATTCGCGATTTTGAGCATAAAAAATATTGAAGACTGTACTGGCTTCATTATTCCTCCGAGAGAAGACACGAAGTTCAGTTACGTACTCCGTTGTTAACCGATGTATATAAACCTACAGGAACATGTGACTAGAAAAGAATGTAGAAGGGAATATATTATGTATGAAATAAAGGTGTGCAGTGTTTACAAAGGGACTTGTCCTGAAATAAAGCACGGAAAAATTAAATATTAACTTCATGTTACACGTTCTATCTAGTGAAGATGAGAGTTAATCAGCCGGTGAAAATACTGCCTGCTTGCATGAAGCAGAATGCTAGTCACAGCTTGTCCTAAGCATGCACAATGCACAAGTCAGATGTACTGAGTGAAATGTAATACAACCAACTGATTTCCAGGGCTGATAGACGAGATCGGAACAATTTATTTTCGGATAAGAACCGGAAATGTTTAGTTACATATCCAATTGTTATTGTCGCATTATATTTCACTAAATTATATCTCAATAAAGTTCTTTCTTATCGGGCAACGTAATACACAGTTACATACCCAAATGCTTCTCTTTCCAATAAGCAGTTTTGAAAGGAATGTCTACTGAATGAAACTGCGGAAGAATGAATATTATTAAAATTCATTTTTAATAAAAAGGAAATATTACTTTCAAATGTGCCACAAAATATGTCCATTTCGTAACTCATGCGAAAACTTTAGCACATGGGCGTCCAAAATCTTTTTTTTTAAAGGGTTACAACAGTCATTGTGGACTGGTCCGTGGGCCGCACATGTAAAAGCCACAATACTTTATACATATTAAATTATTGTGCCGTTTTTATTGCAGCTCTCTACATGTAATTTACAAGTGTGGCCGTGGGCCGCATAAAACAACCAAGCGGGCCGCAATTTCGTGACCATACTCCAGCACTTGACGCTACGTAATTTGAAAGCATGTGCCTCATCAAGAAATTGGCAAACCCTTACAAATTTAGTGCAGTGAAATATTACGCTCACGCCACATAACAGAATCTAGCTTTCTACTTAATCTAACCGGACATCCCAACCCGTCTTAATATAATGCAATCGCACTGATAGCTTGTGGAACAATAGAACAAATTATCCACACTAAGCGTAAACAAACACATACGAGGATACAAAGAGTCAGATGCACAAGCAAAACAAGAACAGAAAATGGCATTATCAGGCCGAGGACACTGTTGCTGGCGCCGAAGATTCATCTGTAAGGAAAATTTTAGCACGTTTTGGAGCTACTAAACATGTATTGAACTCAAATTCGAAGCCGGCTCCTCAGTAAGCGCCGATAAAGTGGCAGTGTGTAATACAGTACTTACTGCTATCATGTTACTGGAAGCAGATGAGCCTCTGACACATTTGAGAACCAAGAAGTACGACAATGTTTTAAGTATTATGTCTTAACACACTGCTATCGCCGAGGTGAAGCACTGTATCTAGACTGAGGGAACATACCGTGTGTTAGGTGTAAATAATAATGATAGCGTCTGACCTCTCTCAGAAGGTTTTAAATGTGGAACAAAATATTAGACAATTTACGTATAAGTTAAGATAAAGGCGCTTTTGCGTAACAACTCTTTCCGTGATAAAGCGATAAGGTTTAAACCTTCTGAATGTGTGTCTATGTTAGTTACCTTAGTTACCCAACGCGCAACGCCCTCTCTGGCCTGTAAGGCTATACCGTATTTTTCCACATAATCTCATATATGGCACTATTTTCGGATGAAAGTTATTGAACAAAGAATATCTGCTTTAATTTTCTCTAAAGCTTCTTCTGAAATATTTCTCATTCTGGAAGAATTCAGCAACGTCTCCATGTAAATTTACCCATTATTCTTGTCGGGTGTTAATAAGTCTTGAATTTTTTTAAAGATTTTCCAAATGTCCTCTATACATGGTCAATATTACGCGCTATAACCACAAGAGACACAAATGCAAATCCACCGACAGTTTGTAGAAGTCATGACATGAGAGTAAAAATATATTCATTAAATATCACTGCTTATATTAACGTTGTTCTACGTACTGTATTATCTTCATATAAGAGTTACACTCAAATGCCTGCGGAATTTTACGGTATTTTATCACGTCTGCTCGTTGTTGGCTTTACAGTTTTTGATCTCACTCGACTGGAATATACAAGATCCGAAAAAGAAATGTCAGTGTACCGAGTCCGGGATAGCAACAAGACCCCTGCCTTCCTAACTTTAAAAACAGCCGTGCCTCTAATTCCTGTCGTATAATGTATTAAGCCATCTTCGCAACATTACTTTCATGAGAACTACAATAGGGCCAGCAATCAAGAAGCGTCAATAAACGTGAGATCTGAAACCTCGCTGTGAGTTTTGCACAATAAACAAATCTTTGAACCTAACTAGAGCTAAACCTTGATCCACTGCGCCAATATATCTTACACAAAACAATAGTATCTTTTATCCGCAGTTAAGTAAATTTTGAAGATCCAAACACTCATTTACCTATTACTTGTCGAGCATAATTCTACTCTGGTTTCCAAACATGGATCATCGGTTGTATCCCAAATGTAATATTTCATGAAAATCAGTCCTGTGGGAGCCGAGTTGTTCCAAGCGGATAGACAGGGAGACGGTAAGAAGAAACAAGACGAAGCTAATTGTCGCTTTTCGCAACTTTGCTCTCTTGCCTAAAAATGGACACCGGCCGTGACATAGTTCAAGCATTTATTCGCCATCCTGTCACCGCGAAGGCCAACATGTCACCGTGGGGGTCAGCATGTCACCGCGAAGACCAGTATGTCACTGCGAAGGCCACCATTTCACCGCGAAGGCCAACATGTCATCGCGGAAACCAGAATGTCACCACGAAGGCCAGCATGTCACCGCGAAGGCCAGCATGTCACCGCGAATGCTCGGGATCAATCACAAGCCATTGTACTTGAGATTTGGATGACACATGTTGCCAATGGCCCAGGTACTTTAATTTTACCCTGTCAGTATTACTCTGTTTTTGCTCCATGCTAATTTATTCATCACAGACGCCACGTAACCGTATCAAATCACATCGTCGGTGCAAGACACACTTAAAAATGATTGCCACTACAGAAACTTGTAGCTCACAAACTGTTGGGATATGAATGTAAAAGAGAACTATTAAGTATGTTTCCACAAAAAAGACAAGTTTATGAACGAACATCTTGAAGTGACACCGACAATTTATTCGAAATCGCAGTGCAGGAATTAAAATGGAATCAGAACGTACAATGGCAGTCTTTTCGAAACACCACTGTAGGAGGAATAGCAAGACAGAAACGGCAACAAATTTAGCAGACTACAGCTTCCTACAGACGGAACTTTGTAACGGACATCTATAATTTAGCGGCATCCTAAATGGGAGAAGTTTGTGTACTTAGCACTGACATAATCTAAATTAAAGGTAATAGTAAACATTATCAGGATGTTATCATACAGAAACATTATAGCAGTAGAGACGGAAATAATATCAAAATATGTAGTTTTGTCTCTGCCATGATATACAGAAGGGAGAAGCCTTAAGAAATTAAGAGTAACAAAATAAGTAGGCTCTTATGATTACATGATTAAGAGAATAGGATAGATGAAACCATTGTCACTATAAAAATGCAAATAATTGATTATTTAATATGAAAATGAATACTGTCTAATACATGGAATTTAACTAATTTATTAAATCGTTATTCATAATTGAATTAATATTTACGTAAATCATGATGACATAAGCACTGACGAAAATAGGGTTAACAAAATAGGAATATGCGTTTATATAAAATTACACATTATTAATTAGGAAGGCGTTAGTAGTAGAAGGGTTTTATACTATGTATATATATATATTAGCTAAACGTCTGTGTAAATCTTTACAGACTCTTTATCTCAGTATTTAACCAACTTGATGCACAAAATTTGTTTCACACTAAGATTTATTTCATGCCTCTACATGTTTCGAGCACACGTGCTCGTCATCAGAAGGTCAAAATTGCATTACACAACCTCTGGTATCATCACACTTATAGGTGTGATGATACCAGAGGCTGTATAATGCAATTTTGACCTTCTGATGATAAGCACATATGCTCGAAACATGTAGAGGCATGAAATAAAACTTATTGTAAAACAAATTTTGTGCATTAAGTTGGTTAAATACTGAGATAAATATACTGAGATGCACGGTCAGCAAAACGTCAAAAATACTTTAAAGACTAGTTAGTTCATCATTATCATGTTCCTGAAGGGTTAGGTGTGTTTCCTGTTCCTTGATCCTCAAGATGAATTTGGTCCCTCCATCTCTTCCTCGGTCGTCCTATGTTCCTTCGTCCTTTTGGTTTATATTGTAGTGCTT
>Ga0123352_10007080_pt1 | contig 17255 bp, 11 predicted proteins | sample TergutLab28metaG_FD_89700 | JGI IMG/M metagenome (GOLD analysis project Ga0123352, IMG submission 89700) | Labiotermes labralis P1 segment gut microbial communities from Petit-Saut dam, French Guiana - Lab288 P1 | ecosystem: Host-associated > Arthropoda: Insects > Digestive system > Gut ... | reverse complement strand
TTTTACATGTATACAAAACATGAAATTGGTTACTACTAAATTTAAGTCGGGAGGGCTACATGAGAAGCATGTAGTGGCAACTTGGAATCTTGGGAACCATCTCAGCATTTGCTTTTAGGCACAAGAAACCAAGAAAAACCTGTGTCGAGGTGGCCGGATACTGACTTCTAGCCAACAGTCCGGCTCTAGAAGCACAACACCGGCTTTGGGGTCCAAGCATTTTTTTATTCAACGAGGACCCCGGAGCCTGTAACAAAGAGAGTAAATCGGCTGCGGTGTGCAGCCGACCACTCACCTCCACCTGCTGTCGGTTTAAGAATGAGTGGAGCTACACCTCTACTCGCTCCATACGGCTTCTAGGCTCGCATAAGGACAACTTTACCTTCTTACCTTTAATGTTTGTGAGAAATGTGATATTTCAGATTAAGTGCTCGTGTACAGTCCAACACACAATACCGTACAAAAACAACTTTAGTGAAATATTCGTTTGATCACTTTCTGACAGAAACGTCCACTATCAGATTCCTTTAAAATAGGTTAGTAGACTTCCATAACAAAAACTACAATAATCCGACTGACAGAGCATCCCAGCTATTCGATTGTTTATATATTTCGTGCAACCATAGGCGTAACGTGGTGAGGTGGGGGGGGGGGATGGTCCTACAATATTTTTTCTACCGAAAAATAGTTTTTTAGGCTAGTGAGTAGAAGGGGGCAAATTAAAAAAAACTGGGGTTACAGTGGGGGTAAGGGGTGTATGTATATTAAGGACTGGTTCAAACCAATCTTCGCCGTCTGCCTAACTTGACACCTGCCTAAGTTTTTAATACCCGTGGTCGATATTGCCCGCCACCCCAATGTCATTTGCCAAGCTACGCCTATGCGTGCAACTATTCTGGATTTTTCACCCACTTCACGCCTTTTAATTCACTTAGGTCCTAGTTCGTCTTCGAGATATAACAAATGTCATCACATAGAGCATTTCCGAACGTGGCTACAAACCGGTATTCATGGAATGTGTACTGTACGTCATGTGGTGGCCACATTTGTCGAATTCCACGAAAGAGTCTTAAAGTGGGGCATTACAAGTCCCTATCCGCGTAATAAATTCATATCCCACAGGAAATGGGGATGGTGAAATGGCCAAATGTCACGACTGCTTCCATTAGCTGAAAGCAAAACAGTGCAATAAGATGGTCTGGCTATTTGGTCGCTTCTGGTCGCGTCATTTTATTTATCTGGAGAAGGTGAAGAGAGGAAAAAGCACATTCCTTCCCTCTGGGTTGTGAATGGAACATGTCCTTCCATATCATCAGCTAATTTCGGAACTTGAGAACCGTCAGCCAGGCCGACGGACGGACGTACCGACGACCGCTACCAGGATGTGCGCATACTAGCTTACAGCTGGGCCGCTTCAAAAGCGAGTCGTTGCACGTGCTTGGTTCGAAGTACGTTTAATGACGGCTGTTTCAACCGAAGTTGTTGCTTAGCGTCGACCGTGACGAAACTTTCATCAAAGTAAAAATAGGTAAAGCAATCCCTGTAAAGCCCCTGAGTGTTCCAGCAGGCTGAGATTCCCAGATTTCATGATAGTCGGCAGGGTGTCAGCTCTACGTATCGGCCACCTTCACCCACTCCCCAGAAAATATTCCTGGTACTCACTTCTGTTAGGGGCTAAGTCGACCTCAGGACCACAGTGCGACCGGAAAGATTATGTCAATGACACAGTCGGGAATCGAACCCGCGACCTTCCGGCTTGTAGCGCAGTGCTTCAACCAACTGCGACACCTCGGGCCATAAAAGTACAAATACACACACATATATATATATATATATATATATATATATTAAGCACTACGCCTGAGGGTGAACAGAGACGGTAAATTTAAAACTGAACGGAACCTTTAAACTCCTCGTCATGTGGACAAGATTGGTAATCCTCATTCAACGACCGCTTTAACCCACGTTAACTTCATTAGGCAGAAGTCTCAGCGGGCACTAGAGAACGCCTGAACATGGAACAGTTTCAAGAACTGTCCATTTCCGGAACGTCTCGTAAAGTTGTTCTTCTGACACTTCGAACGCATGTGAGGGACACGAATTTTCATTGAAGTCACACCGTTGTTGTTACTATCAAACAAACCATATTTATTCAACCTAACATAAAATATGTCTTATTTTAATTTAATTTAATTACCCTTATTCGTACATTACACGTATCTTCCTTTGTACGGTTTTTGTATTGTTGTGTTAGACTGAACAAATGTGGTTTGCGGGGCAGGAATTATAAGCTCCACTAATTCTTAACCTCAGCATTAAGTAGAGGGACCCCAGAGTCGGTATGGACGTTTATCAAAAAACTCTGTCATTGTCGAAAACTGAACCACAAGTTCTAGGTCGCCCAGCCCGTAGGCTAGTCGCTATACTGACCGCGCTCTTGTGCCCTCCGGGTCCTTTACTGTCGCCATTTTAAGGACACAGTATGTGTCTCCTGCTAAGTACGCACTTGTAAAAGCCCTGGCAACAGGAACAAGTAATGCATTACCAATGCCAAACCTTGCTTGCTTACACAGTAGTTTATGATTGAAAATAATACAGTAACCACACTCTTCATCTTTTTTTGGTCTGGACTTGTTCTGACTTCAGCTCAGTTCAGCTTTCCACCTTGCCTTGATACTTCCTTTATCTTTCTCTCCTTTCATTTTGTAATTTAATTGCATCAGTTCATTTTTATCCATTCTTAAAACGTATCCTATCAACTCGAAATAAATGCGTACAGCAGAATCTTCCCTGAGAAGCTCGTAGTTCCTCAGCCAGTCAAGCAATTTTCTGCACTGTATGAAGAGGGAAGGTTCATTACCGTGCTCATAACAGACCGACACTTGTTCCCTGTCCTGAACCACATGAAACTAGTCAGCGCCAATACATCCTATACCTTTTGGATCCATTTTAGTATTATACTCCCATCTACATCTAGATCTAACAAGAGGTTCTTTCCCTAGTGTTTCTCTGCCAGAATTCTGTAGGCATTTCCCTTCTCCGTCATACGTGCCACATTCCCCACGCATCTCATTCTCCTTAACTTGATGACCCGAATGTTATTTGGTGAGAAGTAGAAATCAGAAGTCCCTCGTCACGTACTTCTCTCCAATCTTCTTTTACTCCCTCCCTCTTAGACCCAAATACCTCCGTCAGCACCCCATTGCCCAACCCCCTCAACCTACTGTAACAGACACAGTTTCACACGCACATAAGGGAGGCCAAATTATAATCTTAAACTTTAATCTTGAGACAGAAAACGGAAAAACAAATTGTCCTGCGCCGAATGATAACAAGCATTCCGCGAAACCGATATTTCTTAGTTTCTCCACGTACGCAATTCTAATTTTTTTTGCCATTCCCACATATCACCGTTTTCTCAGATACACGATTTCCGTCCTTCTGCATTTCTCTTACAGTCAGCGAAGGTAAATCAAGCCACTGACCTTGAAAGCTTACTACAACCAGCTCGATACTTCTTGTATCCGACCAATCGATTGTCCAATTTTGACACTTCAGTCAGGAAGACAGTATTTATAGACACCACAAATATTTAGCAGTCAACACTAAATACCACAGGGTGGCCTATGAAGAGTGTAGCTGGTTATACCGATCTCCAGGAAGAGCGTCTCATTGCGTGCACGTGTTGGTCAGGGTGGAGGGGGAGCAACTGGAGTTGTATCCCAACCGCGGACACGTGAGTCATTTGTATAAAGGTGCAGGCAGCAGCGGATGTTATGACAGCGGTTACCCCGTGCGTTATTACAGTGCTATTTCTTTTTTGCACTGACTCACTTAGCTATTCTTTTCGATGCTGTTTACCGATACGTCACCTGACCTGCAAGTTCTATTTCTCGGTAAGCCTACTTAATTTACATTCATTCAGTTCTTCAGTCATCTCTGGTGGGGGAAACCGAATGTTCAAAACCACGAACAAAAAATCCTGCCAAATGACAGCATCACGAACTACCGAAATCCACCTTGCATCCTATTTGAAATCTCCTTCCCAAACACCCAGACCCTCTTTATTCTAATTTGAACTCGTTCCACGAAACATTGCAACATTCCCTTACACTTTCAGTCTCTCCTAACAAAGCTGAACGGCTGGCATTTGAGTCACGATCCGAAGAATTTCAGCATGCATTTCTTGTCTCTTCCGTCAAGTCTATAGACCAACACCCACCTCATTTTAACCTTATTATCCTAAAACATTAAGGCGACCTAGACAAATCAATTTGTAATGCAGCTACTCCGCATACTTCTTGATCCATTCTATAATAAATATTTTCTCAAGAACACGTCCTTTACGTACACATCATTTCTGTTCTTACTTAGGTTTACAAAGCTAATATTGCGAAACGAGGTTAAACGCGATCCACAATTTTTTTTTTTTAATTTCAAGGTGATTTTCGAGAAAGGACAAGCAACTTCAGTGTACTTCCGAGTTTAAGTACTGGAAAAAATACAAGAAAATCACAGACAACTGAAATTGATCTTCCAAAGAGACGTCTGGTGATAAGTTTGGTACGCCGGAGAAATTCGTCAAGTTCAGAATGGGATGTGTATTTTAGGCTCTACGAACACGTCCATGAACATCATTCATACACAAGTGGTAGCTGTTGTTTATTGACGTTTTACGGCCTACTCTCTTCTCTGCGTTACTTTCATTTTCATTGTACTCTAACTCAAACGAAACCCAAGATACTCAAAAGTAATTTGCCTTTGCCCTCCCATGTAAATATTATAGGTCATATCTAAACAGGACTCGTGGGAAATCAGGAAGAGATTTTACTCGACCCCTACTGTTTTCTTTATATTACACTTTCAACATATTACATTCCCCCAAAAAATATTATTTATAAGTGCTGGAAAGAAAATATTAGGCCTACGAATATTACCTTCCAAACATTTCAAATTTTTATAATCAGAGTAGCAAGAATTGCAGAGTAAGGACTACGCGTGAAATATGTCAGGTTTCGGAGTATCGCCGTGTTTGTAACTGTTAAGGCACAACAAGAGAACTGAAATATCTATTCCCATACAATATGACACACGTCTACCTCTCGTACTTGGTCATGAAACATGAAGTCTCTATTCACATGGCAGTCATACCCTTTTACAGCATGCATACGTTTACCTCATCTTCCTCCTTATTTTTTACAATATCTGCAGCAATATAAAATTTTAGAGTGCTCTTGATGAAACTAATGTCACTAGAAATTAAAGGTTATGAAGAAGAGATAATTAAGTGTTTAGAAAAGTTTCACAAAAATCCGTCAAAGAGTTGGCATACTAAGCAAGAAGGCATGGACACGAAAGAAATAAAGGGGCTTGGAAAATAACCATATTATGAAGGTTGGCAAGCTGCACAGTGGGCGTGTTTAACAGCAGAGCAAAGGCGGTTGTAAATAAGGAAACACAGAGGACAGACTTCGGATGTTCCTCTTGAGCAATACAAAGACGAGATTATAAAGCGTTTGCCGGTTTATTCAAATAGTGCTAATAGTTTTATTGTGATGGGAAGCGTTGAGGTTAATCCTGCCCGTCCGGTAAGATAAGACAAGATACATCAAATAGACACGCGTGGGAGCCATACAGAAGCTTCTGGAGAACCACAGTCAAGAGAGTAGTGACACGAAGAAGGAAACCGAACACTTTGGAGGGAATCTTGACTAAACAAACGAAGCAATACGGAGGATGATTATGAATTAAAAACAAATCGTACAAACAATGACGAAGTGGGAGGAAAGACAAAAAGCGATCTAGGATGAAATGAATTGGTTGGAGGACAATCGAAGGAAAAATAACATTCTGATGTTCGGGCCTGAAGAGAGGCTAAATGACAGCTGTACAGATAGTAACGGGAAGAGTGAGATACTGTTCGACAAACAGTAAGATTTTATCTAGTTCCCAGAGAGATTGGTAGAATAGGAGAATTCTGGAAAACATGTTAGTAATTAAAACCACAGACACCTAAGAGAAAGGAGAGGATATATATATATGCCTACTGGTGTTTTGAAGATTTGGAAGAAGCGTCTGATTCTGAAAGCAAAGAATTTCCATGGTTCAATAAGAGAAACAAAGGAATTGGAGAATGCAAGTTGGAATGCAGATACAGAATGTACGATGGAATACACGTTTGGATGAAACTGAGATGAGATGACGGACAGAATCCTTACACGTGCGGAAGTAGCAATCTGCAGAGCTGCGAATAATTCTACAATTAAGGGGAACAAAACTGAATTATCCGCCTGTCGGAGATGACATGCAGTTTTATAAAAGTTTTTAGCTTTTCAAGGTAGAAGTTTTTCACACAGTAGCTCTCTGAGTTTTGACACCCTACAGTCACGTGTGTTAATATCGACATTTCGGAGAAACTTCCTGTATCCATTTTAAGAGCAGTCCAAGAAAAGAATTCACACTGGAAATAATTCAATCTTTACTGTCACGTGCATATTCAAGATAACTTTTAGGGAAAGTTTGAATTTGCAATATTAAGCACACATTGCTAAAGAATGTGATGGCAATAAGCTTGTAGGACGTTAAACAGCAGGCTGACGTGGAATACAAATGTTTATTTTCGCTTGCCTGTTAAACCGTTTTTTTTTATAAGTAACAGGATGTATCAGCTGGAAAACCAGCCTGGATCGGAAGAAAAAATTTCTAAGTTACACATATAACTTTAATTGACACACGAAATTTCTTCGTTAACACTATATATATCACATTCACAAACTGCAACAGATCAAAGTGCCACTGTGCTGTGCAACGTACGGGCTATCATTAAGGTCGTCTTGCACCGAACAAGTGCGAAGCCCATTATTTTTCATTTGTAAAGCCAAGCAATAACAGCGGGAAGGCGCTTGCGGAGTGCGAGGGGTACAGAGACCAAAATAATACACTCTGACGTACATACAGTCTGACACACTGCATAGGCATTCCAGGTACTCGGCAAAATGTCTGTTTGATTTATCTTATTTCGAGCACTATTTCCTGTTGTATCCATACTAGGGTCTAGTGTTGACAACAGTCCCAGTTTGAATCGGGGTCTCCGGGTTACAGATAGTTACCTCAGGGTTGTGACAATTTGGTCCTTGTTACTCTGGGTAAAAGCACAAAGCAAGTACGTAAAAATTAAAAGGCTGTGACACTCGCAAATTAGTAGCCCGCAATCAAGTACCGAGTTCATTCAACTCCCTCCAAATAAACCCGCAGAACTGGAGATAACTATAGGTTTGTACGATTAACTGGAGTTCAGTAAGCAGTAAATCATCACCACAGCTGCCTTAGTACTGATACTGGTAAAGGTAAAGTGCACCCTTGTACAGGCGCTGAGGCTCTGTACAGGCCGTATGGCCCACAGGGGGAGTAGAGGTATAGCTCTACTCTTTCTTGACCACGGCACTAGAAGGGGGTGAGGGGTCAGTAGCACGCCCCGGACGCTCTTTACCCGCAGGGAAGACCCGGTATCCATTGTACAGGAGACTGGGTGGGCCCCAGGGCTGGTCTGGACAGGTGCGGAAAATCTCGCACCCACCGGGATTCGATCCCCGGACCGTCCAGCCCGTAGCCAGTCGCTATACCGACTACGCTACCCGGCCCACAGTATTAATACTGACACAAAGATTTATTCCAACGGACATCCGGATTCCAGCAATTTGCCGTTCATGACGAAGGAATCGGGATAAAAATTGAAATGTTCCTGCGTTAAAATCAAAAGAACTGAATTCAAGACATAAGAACAGGCAATACAGACATGGAATGTTTTCTGATGATTCCAACGGAAGAATCATACACGCTTTTCCCAGTTACGGTCACATATTGCACTTACGTTGACATGTCATTGTATTTCCTTGCTGTTTGCCCTGTATGAAAGGCCTGATGATAGATTGGTCAATTAATCCGAAACATTTAGCCTACGAATCTGATTTAAAATGTGAATTACGATCGACTGAAAATTGTACTATTTTCTCTCGATTTGCTCATATAATTTGTTATAAACAAATAACTGCAGTACAAAATTATTTCTCTTTTGACCGCAATTACTGAACGCCAGTTAACTTACTGTACGGAACTGATCGAAGGCATCAGCAAACTGTGGACAGCTGAATTAAGTTTTTCAAGTACAAACTCCCAGCACTACTTCGATTTTGAAAAGTAACTCCAAATGATACGTCATACGTAACTCTGCCGCAACGCTTGTAGAATATTATCATTCAGTGTAGACAGTTTGTCTCCAAAAATATTTTAGAAATTTTTTTCACATTACAAAAAAGGGGTTATATAAAAACTGTTTTGAATTCCTGGAAACTGTGGCACGTTATATCTTGTGACTATTGCTGTCCAGTCGTCTGGAACGACACTTATGTTTCAGCATGAGGTAGAACTGTATGCAGCAAACAAACAACAAACCGAAAAATAATTAGGACATTTGTGAAAGACCAACAAGATGCGCCTTAGGATGATCCGCAGTTCAGCTGTCCCTCCTAAAATTGGCTTCAGCCAAATCACCAGCAGGCAGCATCGCCGGTGCATTACATCACAAGCCGTAAACTCAGTCTAGTGCTCCTGAGGATTGGCAAAATTATCGCCCGAAACATGTTGAGCTGATTGAAATTATTAATAAACTCTTATTGTTGCATCTATTTGGTTGTTTATATTATTGTATCAGTAATGCACGGTCACACAGATATCAAAGGTGATTTTAGACTCGTTAAAAGAGAAAATTGGGTATTAATATAATTTGTTTTAAATATTGAAAACATTTTAAAATACTTTTTTTACCCTATTGTTGTCTCCTTCGCGCCCTTCAAACCAAAACTGGGTCAAAATACCCCAAAAGAATCAACTTGTGAGATTTCAAGTTCTCGCAGCTGTGTTGCTGAAGGTTCAAGTCCTCTTGGATTTTAAGTCGTGTAGCCTGGTAGATCTACAAGACCAAGCCGTCTTGGACTAACTGACCCTGAAAAAAACACTACGATCTTTCGAAACGTCGGTAACTATTTACCACCGGACATGAAATTACAAGAAGCCTTTAATCCATGGCGGACCACTTCATGCCTGTTTACGTGGTAGTTATGACGTAGTGTAGCTAAACTTACGTAGTATGGAAACTGCGAATATTATATCTACACTTCAAAATGGCAAAGACTACTTGTTTTATCATTCAGTAGCTAAGAAATTCTGGGCCTCGTCCAATTCTCAGACAAACCACGATTGCTTGCCTAAGCTTCATATGAATTATTCTTATAATAAAAGCCAACGAGATGCGCTATTTCTAAAATTTATTTGATAAAGTACTCTACATGTCTCGAAGAGGTCCACTGTCCATCGTCAGGAGTATCTCAACACTGTATACACGCAATAGATATTCGTCGTGCTAGTTCTGCTGGCTGTCTGCTAGCGTGGTCAGGATGGAACCATCCTGACCACGCTAGCAGACAGCCAACAGAACTAGCATGACAAATACCTATTGCATTTATACAGTGTTGAGATACTCCTGATGATGGACAGTGGACCTGTCCGAAACATGTAGAGTACTTAATCAAATAAATTTGAGAAACAATGCATCCCGCTGGCTTTTATTATAAGAACAGACCACGATGCACGGTCCTCTGAATGTCACATTCTTCATATTAATATACGTTGCTTGTGCGTAGGAGAAGATTAAATTCTTGTGTTATGGGAGCCACCGATTCCGCTCATGGCAACCACTTCACCATTTGGTCCCGGTCGCTGTCCACACACACTTTGGTTGCCGTCATAAATCAAGATTTATTACAATTCAGTCCAAATGTTCATATTATTTCGTCTGCTGCATGTGCACCTTACCTTCTACATCTGTCCGTGTTCTACATTGCCTTCATCATACCTTCACCAGAAGGGCGAGAGGGGAAACTTCAAAGTGACAGATTTCCTTCCCCAAGTAATAAATTTAATGTATCACATTACAACCATGCAGCTTATTCTTTTATTTTTATTCATCTAAGAAACCTCACTCATACCTCTGTATGTTTCTGCGGTAAGTTATGTAATGAAAGGGCGCATTTGGTCACGACACTATCGGATTTGAAACTAGTCCATGTTATGGCAGCGCAAACACATCTTTCAGATACTGTACTTCCAATTAAACTTGCCGAACCTAATATAAATGCGAGTGAATGCCATAAGTAGAATCGGCGGCTCCCAAGAAATGCATACAGTACGCATTTTCTCCACTGCTGTGGTGTTTACGTTATCAAAGCTTAACCCACTGGGAAAGAGATTGAAAGGGAACAAAACTACACGACGAAATGAATGGGCTGAAAAAATTACTAGCAAAAGTGATAAAACATGGGAACAGAGAATAAACAAGCAGAGGATGGTGAAATGAAAGGAAACAAATACTACAGGAACCGGGAATCGATAAGCACTAAGCAGTACTTTGGCCGGTCGATATACTATTTTATGTATTTATGTACGCTCACTAGGTGACGTAACTTACAGCATGAAATAAAGTAACTTTCATTTCAATTTTGAAAAGTAGACACAACCGTTATCGACAAAAAGATATATCCCATTATTATATTTTCCCAGTGATGTACATTCCCGAGACCAAGAAATGTTTTCATGTAAAACCTTAAAGTTCTGACTGGACGGTGTTTGTACCGCAGTGGATATTTTAATCATTAACTGCATGCATACCCCTACAAATTTCTTGCTGGACAGTGGCTCAGTTTGGTAAACAAGGGATAGCGGACGCAATGCGAATAATCTCCTAACACAAGGCCATCGCTGCATACGAATTAGCAGAGAGAAAATTGTGCACAAGAAGGAGGACAAGAAAATTCATACATGATGTCTTCCTTCTCAGTGTATTCCTGTCGCTTGTAGGACAATCCAGTATGTTCCCATAAAATTTACTACTAACAAGCCTGGAATACCAATTTACGACAACCGTCTGCGACAGACGTATTTTTCTTCTTAGTCCCTGAGCTACAACAGACATTCAACCAGTGAAAACAAAGAGCGCTTTACGACCAGAACATGAAACTGACCACTCACCTCCAGTCAGTGGCAAGGTTTACAATTTGTACTTTCTTATTCTCTTCCCCAATGATCTTCCAAGTCGGGAACCTTGTAGAAGAGACAAGGTGACAGTATGAACTTGCACGAAGTGTAAAGAGCAACAGCGTAATGTAAAAACCGTGTATGTCAGCATGTGTAACCCTCAAAGCAACGGTACGGATTCCAAAGAAATTCCGTGGCCTATTATTGGTGTGTAGAGAAATACTGTTGAACGATTGAAAGTACCGGCCCAGTAGAGCCCATGATATTAAGTTTCGATTAAGCCCACTTAGCCAAACCCAGGGATGACTTTCTTTGGTACAGAAGATAATGGAATTTGAAGGAGAAAACACTAGATCACACTCACTGGAGACTTTGTTTTGGAAGAAGTCATGGACCTGTCGCAAAACGGACTATGCAATGAATGAAAAGTAAAAGTAAATTAGTTCCTGCACTCGGCATGAAGGCTATGTGGGGAGTAAAAGTATGGCTCCAGTCTTCTTAAACACGACAACAGATGGAGGAGAGTGGGCAGCCACACGCTCCGCTGCTTAACCCGAAAGCAAGGGCCCGTTTTACCGAATGAACAGGAGGCTTGATCAGTCTCAAAGTCGGTCTGCCGAAGACGATATGGACAATAGCGGAACTAATTCGACAGGTTTAAGTATCGATGGCCGTATCATACTTCATCGAAAGTAACAGAGGAAGGATTAAGTCTCAAAACAAGTGATCTAACGAATAGAGAGACAAGTAGACGAGCAGACGAGTTCATGTTACACACAGTCTATGCCAGTGTTCTCAACGTTTGTGAGACAGCGGCCCGGCAAATTCTTTTTTCATAAGATGAGGGCCCGGTCCCAACAGATTTACTCGTCAGTACATTTCCAATTTTTTTTATGTTCATACATTAAACTGGCATAAGTATTAATAATTAATTATGACATAATCATGAAGAGTATTAGTACAATTATGTGTACGGTGTGGCATCTTGACAAATATAAAATTACATTTAAATTAGTTATCAATTCCAGGAGAATCTCACGCGGCCCGGTATAATTGATGCCAGGGCCGCGGCCCGGCGGTTGAGAAACACTGGTCTATGCTGATCGAATTAAACTTACAAAATCGTTAGGAGAGAGAGAGAGTTAAAAATGAGCACTGCCGCTTCCTTCCAGATTCATCCCAGTTCATTTTTTTGTAAACGCTTGCCTAAGATTCATATGAATTATTCTTATAATAAAAGCCAACGGGATGCGCCATTTCTCAAATTTATTTGATAAAGTACTCTACATGTTTCGGATAGGTCCACTGTCTATCATCAGGAATATCTCAACACTGTATACATGCAATAGGCATTTGTCATGCTAGTTCTGTTGGCTGTCTCTTAGCGTGGTCAGGATGGAACCGTACAATCAGAGTGTTTTATGAAATCCATGACATTTAATTCGCATGTCCTTTACGTGCTGATAGGGGTTAAATCTCAAAGTCTTTAAGTTGCGGTGTCGGATTAGCCTATATCTGTCAGTGAATACAGCATGCAAAACGGGATACGTCGTATCTAGTTTCGTCGATTTTCTCACATGCGATGAAACTGAGCTGATATTATTCTTACCTTCAGGAAACTGGGCAAGCTGTAAGGCACTGGAAACTTTCTAGAAGCCACTCACACAAGATTCGCAGCGACTTTACAAACTGTAACTCCGCTGTACAAAATTTTCCTTGGATAGTTGAAAGTCGTTCACCAACTCGATAAATTCCGGATATGCACAGAAAATGAACGTTCAGCTCCTTGTCCTAAAAAGCTCGCCTAATGAACATACTCTGAGTCACTTCATTTCGAATATTCGTTCCCTATTTCTGCCATGTCTTTTTTAATATTACCCTCCATCAAGCTTATATCTCCCAAAGCTTATCCCAACCAGGGGCTCTGAATCAAAATTACACGTGCATCTCTTGTTGACTGCGTTCGTACTATAGGTCTTGCTAATCCCATCGGTCTTGATTTAGATCTAAACATTCGGAACATATTTGTTCTCTGAACATCAAATCTCGCAGTATCTGAATAGTATAAAATATGAAGCTTCTTCCTCTCACTTCATCTTACTCAGACTTAAATTGTATCTCTCTGCAGTGGAGTAGGCCTTCAGGCACAACTACAGAGAGACGCGCCACATCTATCTACAGCATGTTACACAAGTGCGTCCCTCCGTAACGTATTTTAAACATGTACAAATATAAGGTGACTAAAAATCTAAAAGAAATCGCCCAACAAAGTGCGCAGATACCAAAAAGGTAGGCAAATATTTACAAACACAAGTCTAAAGTAAAATCAAACGAGACATCTCTCTGGAAGAATAACAATCTTCTTCAAAGAACATCCACAAGGGACCACTACAACAGGCATTTCATAAACTTCCTCTATAAAACTCCTACGACCTTCTATTTTTAAACATTTTAAACCCTACAATAAAATTGAATTGTATTTTTGGCCAAACTTTTTACAGTTTTAAAAACGAATACATTGCAACTTCCATCCTCTTCGTTCGTAATGCTATCCAACGTGATATGTTTATGTCTCAAACAAACATTTCTGTTAAGCATGGAGATCAGTCCTAGGCAAAATTGTGCGCTTATTTTCTTTCTTGTGTGCCAGCCTGATCATGACCTTATTTAATACATGTTGATTCTGAGCTAAAAATATGGTTATGATTACTGAATTTCTTACATACCTTTGATTAAAATAATTTTACCAAAATTCGTTAAATTTACTTCGAATTAAACAGTAGGAAGACCATATCCGCACGAGAGACTTGTTCCATATAGCCTGCTGTACATTAAGGGCGATATACACTCTCAGCTAAACTGAACGATTTTATTGTGTGACGTCATAACTGATGGAAAAACCGAGTAAACTGCGCAGTTATGACAGGAAATCGCGCAGGCCTCAGAACTGTCCTTTCCAGTCGTCTTTCACACAGAGAACTGCACACTTCACTCAGGGAATCCCATAGTTTCCTCAGTTTACCTGCCGACACCACGATGCCATCATCTCAAGGCACTCAACCTTCCAAAATTCATTCAGCAGATGAGCATCGCATTATATATTCCTTTTCAAATACCACTTTTTACTTCACATTTTACGCCGTCTTTTCGGATAACATTATGGCCGATGTGGCTAGAAAACAGCAAACGACAGCCTTATTTTAATTCACCATAGTCACATGCACAAGAAGACACACAGAACTGACAAACCTGATGGGAAACCTGTGCTGTGCCAGAGAACATTCAGTTCAATTTTTCGTGCAGTTTTTTTTAACACATTTACACTGCACGGTTTAACTTACAGTGTATGGGGCCACTTAGAATGTTCTTTACTCTCGTCCTTCCCCCCTCCCCCCTCGGTCACCAGTGCGCAGAAAGTGAGACCCAGGAAGGTACCATAACCGCTCCGCGTGTAGTGGTGACGAAAAAATATCCAGTTTCCTTTGTTGGATACCTCATTTACATTGTACAGCACGCAGCCTCCTGAATCTGTAGAGATACGGACAGCGTCGCCTCCATACGCGCCTTCAAGGCTTGGTGCTGCAAGCAGTGAAGTTTAAAAGCCTCACAGACGCATGGTGCTTACCCAAAAATTCACTGGAAATAAGTTTGGGTTTCACTGCTCTACCGATATCACTCTAATCTTCAGGTTATGGCAGGCTTCCTGTTCCTGGCAAAGGAAAATTATTCTTGGATATTATCAATTTTTTTAAAGCTGGCTCTGTCTGGGGTGTACCACGTACATGGGGCCCCATACAGCCATGATGACTCGGGCCTACACGTCGGGCAGTCAAGCTGACGGTGCATCGGGCGGTTCATACGATGTCCCGTAATTCTATGGAAGACTTAACAGGACATCCGTGCTGCATCGAAACACAAGCAAGCTTCATGCAAATTACACTGTAGTAATGATTTCCATAACAAAATAGAAAGAGGTTACAAAAAGCATGCATAGCGTCACAGGTACTGCACATTCTTTACCTCTGGTTCATAAAACCGTAAGACTTGCTGTAAAAAAAAAAAAGTAAATTGTGGGATAAATGCGTTTCCATCATCTCCAGAACTTTTGTTCGAAAAGTTTCTGCTTCCGATAAATGAGTTATTTGGTGAGTCCTGCTCGAGGTGCCCCCTCGGACGAATGTAGGTCTGTATGTTGCGTCCATTATTACGGTCAAACTTCAGTAAAAAGTATGGTGTATTAAAAAATTTTACAGAGACTCCTCTATATCAAATTTTATGATAATTCAATAGGTGTAGGTATCAGTCAATAACACAACAATATCTAAAAAAGATGTTTCATAAAGGATGATAGTAACTACATGTTTCGGCCTAATGTGGCCATCATCAGGTTTCCATCCGAAAGTATGATGGTAGTGCTTTACAGGATTGGTATGGGTATGTCACGATGGTGCGATCTCAGCATCTGTGATGTTTATTATATGCTAATTTTAAGGGGCACGGGGGGGGGTTATCTGTGATGTGCGCTATCCTGGGGTGTGCAGCTCAAGTATGTATGCTCGCTGCTGTCCTATGTGGGTCTCCAGCTACTGTTTGTCCATATCCGATGTCTACTGCTGGTGGACTTTTTTTATGGGTTCTGTGGAGAGGAGAAAAATCAAAGAATAAGAGCATCAGCTCTTATTCTTTGATTTTTCTCCTCTGCTCTGCTCTGCTCTTAGCAGACACGTTAGTTGCTCGTGCTGACACGAATCACCACTCGGAGATACATATTGTATCCCCTCGCCCGCCCCCACCTCCCACCGTCCACGTGTAGGCAACACGTGTCACGATCGAATGCGAAGCATTCCTATTAAATGGCTCTTCCTTCTGGTAACGCTTATCCCGACAATGCAAACCTTGTCGAGCTAGATAAATAGATTCAACAATCGTGTGTCCTCAGAAATTCCCACGTGGATAGACAAATATGGCAACTTGTGAGCACGCTCTTGTTGATCACGGCTACATCCACTGTTTCCAAAAGCAGGGAAAATTTTGACCAAAAAACCGAGTATGTTCAAAAAGCTTTCAGAAATTTTCGAACTAAAGGTTAGATCGATAAAATTTCAAAAACTGTTCTATTTTATTACTGAAATAAAATTATCTAAGATAGGTACTAAGCTAATTAATTGCTAGCATATACTTGAGGTTAGGATAGAAGTTTTCACACAGTTTATTGTTGTATGAGAATATAGATTAATGCAACTTAAAAAAACTGTTTGGTTTTTATTAGTGTCATATAACTATCTAAGATCGCTATGTACGTTATATGAAACAAACAAAATTTGTTGCAAGGTAACGAAATTTTTAATAGTTGCCGTCCAAAACAATAATAGTATATTAGTTGTTAATTTATTTAGTATGGTGGCTACATGTTTCGGTCATTCTCGACTATCTTCAAGCCAACTTAGAGAGACTTAAGGTAAATCACTGCATATTTATGTATTATGGGATCCCATATTACATAAATATGCACTGATTTTACCTTAAGTTTCTAAAAGTTGGCCTGAAGATGGTCAAGAATGACCGAAATATGTAGCCACCATTATAAATAGACTAACAATTAATATACTATTATTGTGATTTACGGCAACAATTAACAATTTGCATCCTTGTAAATTTAAACACAACGCGATGTCCTCTATAAAAATTTAAAAATAAAATAATTTTTGCACTTCTTAATTTTTTTAAATTTCCAAAGTGTTTCTTCCATTGCCCCACATATTACACAATATTTCGCTCTACACACAACGATAAATGAGAGGTTGAGTTTCAGAGTAGAGTCTGTCTGGAACTTGAGGGTATGAGCCTATGTCAGTCCGCAAATACTGTTACAGCGATCCGATAATTATTAGAATAAACGGAATTTTATTTTCATAATAAATAAATTTCCTTTAAAACTGTGCATACAATAACATGATATTTCACATTTCATCACAATGTAGTTCTGATATGTGAAACGATCGTATTGCAAGGATCTGATACGTCATCAGTAAGCAGGCTTACTGGATAAAGGTTATCATTTTTAGGGGTCTTGAGAATTAGTGATGTAGAAAAGAGGATGTTTGATAACTGGGGGGGGGGGGCAAAAGGACAGAATATTAAAAAAAAAGCCAATAAAAAAAAAAACT
>Ga0123352_10007079_pt1 | contig 17255 bp, 10 predicted proteins | sample TergutLab28metaG_FD_89700 | JGI IMG/M metagenome (GOLD analysis project Ga0123352, IMG submission 89700) | Labiotermes labralis P1 segment gut microbial communities from Petit-Saut dam, French Guiana - Lab288 P1 | ecosystem: Host-associated > Arthropoda: Insects > Digestive system > Gut ... | reverse complement strand
TGGCAAGAGCTTGAATATCGTTTAGATATCTGTCGAGCTACAACAGGTGCCCATATTGAAGTGTACGGACGTGCATAAAAATCTTTTTGAGTTACTCTGTACACTGTTGAAAACATAAATTTCGTAAAGCTTTTGGGTACTAAAACATAAGCATGTATTTCTGTATACCTCTAGCCCAGACACGCAGTATATGTGCAGAATTTTAACTGCAAGGTCTGATGGAAGGAGAACACGTTGGAGAAATAAGCGTAGATAATGTATGATAGTGTGAGTGGCAGAGTGTTTAGGATGTAAACTGGATTCCTGTGGCTCAGAGTGAAATTCAGTGGCAGGCTCTGTTAAACACAGTATTGTTCAGTGTTTACGGTAGAGTTCCTTAAATATGCATGCTGATACTCCAGAAATCTCTGATACTGTGTTGGTTGGACAGGGTGTTGCATTTGTGGTTTACAGCAGTTCATTCCGAAGGAAAAATCGTGACTGGACCTATGATAACTGAAGAAGCTGAGTCCTTTTATGATGAAATGAAAATTACTGACAAATACACATTCTATAAAGGCTGGCTGTGAAGTAGCAAAATCTACCTGCAAGAAATTATGTGGGTATAGATACTGTTTGATAATCCATCACATGCCCAGTCCCATTGGTGCCAGATTAAAGGAATTTTACTCTGATCGGATTTAATGTTATGTATTTTTATTCTAATGGCAGTGGCCACTGTCCTTGTAATCTTAATGATTTCAGGTATTAGATTTACTGGTTTTTAGTATTAAGTACATCTCTTTTCAAGATGCACAGAATATGAATTCAATAATTTGGTACTTCTTTTCTGATGCAGGTACATATGTACTATATTTAAACATTGCTGTAGAGTGTCTACCACTTGTGCTTCGTGCCTGGGAGGCCCCAGGTTTCAATCATATACACACACATACAATCCCAGAAGTCACAGTTTTCTAGGCGCACTACTGATATTGAATTACTTTCTGTATAGACAACCTAACTGAAGTAGGCAGTAAGCAATCTGTTCATCCATTGGCAGAGAGGTCTTGATGTAAGCCAATTTTAATAGTTGTCACATTGTGTTTTCTAGCAAGGACCGGTCCCCCTCACCAGTGTCAGATCTGCCCCCTGCCAGCACAGTGCCACATCAAAATATTAGCATCACAAGTACTTCCAGTGGTGGCAGTAGTAACGGCCGTGGGGTTGTGGGTGTGAGCACAACAACAGGACTCCCAATCACATCTCATTCATCTGTAAGCCTCGCCGATGGATCCTACCCTCAGCAGAGCCCAAAGGTAAGGTTCAGTTCAAACAGAGAAAATGTGATACTGTGAGAGAAAGACATAGACATGTTACTTCCCAAGTAGCTTCTGTTCCTTGAATGTGCTATGTAATGTGAAAACATGTGAATTGAAGAAGTTTAAAATAATCTGGGATATGATGCTGCAGTTTTTGATATTTTGAAGTGTCATAGTGCCTTCAAAACATCTGTAACCTCTCATCAAATGTTACAGCATCACATGCCAGAATACTTGAATCTTCATATGTAGAAATGCCTCACTTGTCAGTGTGAAGAGGAGTTCCATGTTATTGAAGTTCTCTTGGTGCTGTCAAGAATTACAGCTATTTGGGATGTGATTTCACGTGGTTTGGTACATGCAAACAAAAGTTTCAGAGTTACATACTGCCTGAAAACATTTTCCAGACTGGATGACATCACATTCCAAAGGACTTAATTTTAAAAACAGTTCTTTATTATTATGTTTCATTTGCAGAGTACTGCATTACAGAATGGCAGTACAGGTCAGTCTTCACCCACGGTGTACTACGGTCACTCACGCCGTTCGTCACTCCACTCCAACAGCGAACCTCCACAAGAAGTTTCTCCAGCTCATGTGAAATTTGTAAGAGACACCTCTCGGTTTTGGTACAGGCCAACTATTTCTCGGGAGGAGGGTGAGTTACATAATTGTAAATGTTTCACATAAGGAACATTTAAAAAAAAAGTCATTTCTTTTAATGAGTTTGCAGTTTCTCATCTGTACCAGTCATTTGTAAAATCAAAATTTTTAGTTTGAAGTTAATGTAAAATGTACTTCTGTACTGACATTTCATCAACATCTGTTTCTTATTATATTTCTGAAATCTTTATTTGCAGCAATCAACATGCTGCGCGATCAGGCACCAGGTACATTTGTTGTACGAGATTCCAACTCATTCCCTGGTGCATTTGGACTGGCACTGAAGGTAGCTACGCCCCCACCTAATCTCCAGAACAAGACAAATGATCCGACTAGTGAACTAGTGCGCCATTTCCTCATTGAACCCACGTCACGAGGTGTCAAGCTTAAAGGATGCAGCAACGAGCCAGTGTTCAGTATGTAGCAGTAACTGTGATTGTTTTGTAATGGAATGTTATTCTAATATCGTCTATTGGTTGCGACTGTCAGTAACTAATAAATGGTAATGAGGGTAGAGCAGTGAATTAGAAAGGATGCTGAGGGGGCTGATCATGGTGTAACAAATACTGATATTTGCCGGAAAGGGCTGATATATATACCATGAGACCATAGCTGGCACCTTCAGAATCCAAGTTGGAGCTATAGGCTTGCGAATGAAGTTACCTAGCTACTATACTATTGCCTGTTGCTTAGTTAGTACGTGGTCTCACTGAACGTATGGTATAAAACCTGCACTTGTTTTTAAGGCATCTGCCAAGCCATTTAGCTGTCTTCCTCGTCTGTCATAAATGTTATTCCTGTGAAGCTGTCATTCTATTTGCTGTTTTGTGGTACTTGTCAGTAAGAAGAATACGTTGATTCTCTAGCATTTTTGGAAATGTCAGTAAGGAGAAATGATCTCACAGATTGTCACCAACAACTGAACTCTTACCATGAAATGACATTGATTCAAATTTTGTGCTGTGTGTGAAGTGTCTTGAACATCACGGTTCATTGGTTAGTACTGATGTTTTGTATTTGAAGGGTTATGGAATGTACTCTAGCATGAAGACGATTCATCCTGACTGAAGTTGTTCATTTTCTTCATGGGGGTAGTACCTCAGATCAGGTCAAGCATTGACATGTGTCCATCCATGTCCTTTTGAAGTTACATTCACTAATCATCCCAGATTGCATAATCTGGAGTTTTAAGAGTGTTCTTAAACAGTAAAGTTGTTACCAAACATTCTTTGAAGGTATACAGGGGAGCAGAGGTATAGTTCCAAACATTCTTAACCCCAGCAGTAGATAGACATGAGTGGTGAGTTTCATAATCCAGCAGATTTATTCCTGGTATAGAACACTGTCATGTAAATAAAAATGATGTATCTTATGTAGCTGATTTATGCTTCACGTCTTCCAGTAAATGACCTTGAGACTTTGGGCGTATGCTGCGGTGTAGTTGAAGCCTTCTGCTCTTCTGGGGTGTTAGTGTAGTTTATTAGTTGCGTACCAGTGTTTCAGGACAGCCTATCAGTCCCAAAACATCAGTATACAACTACAAACCTATGCTCTGTAACATCACAGGAGAATGAAGGCCTCAAATGATTTCCGTCACTGTGTTTATTGACCATGACATTCAGTTTAAAAGTACTGCTGTTCTTTAAGATTGGTTTGGTTAACAGGGTTGTATTACACATGATTTGTGTTAAGACACCTGTTTTATTTTAAATAGGGCTGAATGTTAGTTACTGTTGGGTTAGCATGCGTACACGTGCAAGTCTGATGTGCAGATCTGCCGTTCATATAGCAATTTTGTGTGATGATGTGATGTTGTTGTGTAGGTTCACTGTCAGCCCTTGTGTACCAGCACTCATTGATGCCTATGGCTCTGCCTTGCCAATTACTCCTGCCTGAAGCGGACGTATCTCGACTGCCTGCGGACAGTCCGAGCACTGTAAGCACCGCACAGCTTCTTCTTGCTCAGGGAGCAGGTGAGTGTAGTTAAGGGCACCAGTGTGGTAAGACCTGCAGCATTTTTAAGGTAGCCCTGTTTTGTTAATACAACCATTTGGAATTTGTTAATTTATTTGTGTAAGGAATACACCTTCTGAACACCTTGTAGTTGTATTAATTTTGATGTAGCTAATTGTGTAGGCATAATATTAAGCAAAACCACACATAGAAAGGTTATCCCAGGAAAGAGTCATGGAAGGAGAAACAAGTTTGTGTGTGTTGTATTCTTTATTTTGGGTGAATCCCCGGTGTCTGAATTTATGTGCTGACATTTGTTCCATCTTCATGTGGAACAGAATGTTCCAAAACGTCAGCACACAAAATCCAGATGCCGGGTAGTCACCCAAAAGAAAGAATACAACATTCAGCACATGGCAGAAGTTTGAAATCAGTGTGAGTTTTTTTATATATCTGATTATTTTTAACAGAATGGTGAAATACTTTGAGGAACAACTATCCTTTGTTTATTCCTTCATTCATTCTTGTGTTCCTTCCTCCCTCCCTCCATCCAATTTTTCTTCCTCCTTGCCCTTTCCTGTCTTCCTTGCTTTCCTGTGTGATGGTTGCTGTCAGTGACAATCCCTTAGCAGCTGGTTGTGGGCAACTCAGTTTGGTATAGTGTTCAACCATAAACTATAAACTAGATGCGTCAGACCAGTGTTTATGGAACATCATAGAATGTGTGTGGTTTTACTCAGTGAACGCCATGTGGTGGAGATGATAAGAAAGCTTTTTGCGATCACTGGATGATTTGTCTTGATCTCAGTATGGCCACTTCTGATGTGAAGATGTATGGATGGATTTTCAGAAGTGATCATCCACTTCAATAATATCATCTTCATTGCATTTATGTGAATAAAAAAATCATTTTACCAGTTTAAGATCAGTGTCTTTTCTGATACAACGCCATGTAGTGTGGTAGATAGATATTCCCCCCCCCCCTTTTTTTCCCCCCTAGAGCCCCATCCTTTTATGTTTTTATTGTAGCATGTATGCCCATCTTTGTTTTAATTTATCCCTTCTATCATCCAATTCCTTTCCATGTTCTACCTGTTAAGATCAGCATTTTTCAGCACTGGGACCTTCTGGCTCATCATTTTCTCTCTTGACTCAGGGACCAGTAATTTTTTTATCTCGATTTCTCCCAACACCGTCCCACTTACAGCTGTTCGTTTATTTTTTAGATCCATTTTATTTTCTTTTTCTTGGTCATTGTAGTTGCTGTTTTTTTTACTTTTATGTTTTATTCCCTGCCCACCCTTTTCTTCTTCTTCTTACATACTCCCACCCCCCCCCCCACCAATGACACATACCATCTGTTCATACCTCTGTTCCAGTTGTTCCACTTACAGCTGCAGTCCCCAGCTGTTTTGTACCCACTTTTCTTTTCTCCCAACTTGGCTTGCTCTTCTCCCATGAAGGTGGATGTAGCACATTTCACCAAAACCTTGCTTCGTATGTTCCAGTCTGTGTAGCAGCATGTCCTGGCAGTCAGTAAGTAATGTAGATAGCTGCTACTGTAAGAAATCAATATCTTGTTTTAGCAATATGTTGGTAGGGCTGTGTGAAATGTAATTCCATACACTGTTTACAGAAATACATGAAAAGTATGTGAAATCAGGGGGGGAGGGAGGGAGGGAGAGAGAGAGAGAGAGCATGTATGGAGGGGGGGTATTTAAGATACTCGGTTATAAAGGCTGTGGTCTTGTGAGATGGGATGCCTTGTAATGTACAAGACTTCCAGCACTAGAAGAGTGTAATCTTAGTAAATCTGGTATGTGGTTGACTGTGCATCGTAATTCAGTGTGGATAACAAACCAACTAGATGTCACTTTTGTGTAATGCTTTATTTTCTCCTTTATAAGTTGCTCTACATGTTTCGGGCAACTATGTGCCCATCATCAGGAGCTGACGACTGGTTAGTGTTTTCACCACGTGTTGGTATTGAGCTCAATACCTACACGTGGTGAAAACACTAACCAGTCGTCAGCTCCTGATGATGGGCACATAGTTGCCCGAAACATGTTGAGCAACTTATAAAGGAGAAAATAAAGCATTACACAAAAGTGACATCTAGTTGGTTCGTTATCCACACTGTAATCTTAGTATTGGCTGGCATGGTAGCCTTGAATCCTGTACTGCATTTGGAGTGCTCATCCAAGCTAACATATGTTACGTTTTCTGGATAATTATCTATTGTAAGTTCTGTCATGGGTGTCTTACAACAACTGATATTGATATACACTATGATCCTGTTTTTGCAGCTTGCAATGTTCTGTACCTGTATACCTTGGACACAGAATCACTAACGGGTCCTCATGCAATAAAGAAGGCAGTCCATCACATGTTCTCAACAAGACCATTACCAACGGCAACAATTGTTCACTTCAAAGTGTCTGGTCAAGGCATCACACTTACTGACAACAAGCACCAGCTCTTCTTCCGTAGGCATTACCCTGTGACCACAATTTCTTACTGTGGACTTGACCCAGATGATCATCGCTGGAGTCAGAAGAGTGATGAAACAGGAATGCCAATCAGTTCAAAGTGAGTGTTATGTGACCTAGAACATGGTGTCACACCTAGTATGGCATGGTCCTTGTTTGAGATTATGAAGTATAAGGAGATTAAAGTATAAGGAGTATGAAGTATAAGGAGATCAAAGGAGACTGAAATATAAGGAGTATGAAGTATAAGGAGATTACAGGGGATTAAAGTATAAGGAGATCAAAGGAGATTAAATTATAAGGAGATTAAAGTATAAGGAGTTTAAAATATAAGGAGTGTGAAGTATAACGAGACCAAAGGAGATTAAAGTATAAGGATTATCAAGTGTAAGGAGATAAAATTATAAGGAGCTTAAAGTATAAGGAGATTAAAATATAAGAAGTATGAAGTATAAGAAGACCAAAGGAGATTAAAGTATAAGGAGTATGAAGTATAAGGAGATTAAAGGAGATTGAAGTATAAGATGCTTTTCCTATTTCTGTCTGAAGACAGCTGATGGGCTAGTGTCTTGATTAGACCATGACTGCTTCCTTTCAAATCTATCATATTCGTCTCTTACTGGTCATCCTGTCATCTCAGCACTGTGTAGTCCGACTGTGAAACATTGCCAGCACTGTAAAATGAAGCAAAGAATAGATTTTTTTAATGAAATTATTAATGTTATTTATCTGCTGATCTGATAAAAATGTAAACATACAAAAATTTTAGTCACAATTTGTTGTATCCGGTATGATTGGTTGCCTGTTATTAATTACACTGTTGGGAAGGTCCATATTAACTGATTCGTGTTTCATTTTTTCATCTCTGCACCTGATGCATTAAATGTAAATAAATGAATAAAAAGAACTGAGATGTATTGGATGACTTTCATATGATAATTAGGCAGCAATACAATGGTTTGTGCATGAGAATTAGAAAATATTCAACGTTACGCGTGCCGTGTTTTCTGTGAGCTGATAGTTTATTGGATCCCGACCTTCAACAAGTGAACATGAACGTGAAAATGAAACTTTTTTTTTTCAGCCGTTGCTTTGGATTTGTGGCACGGAAGCCGGCCAGTAAAACAGACAACCAGTGCCACATATTTGCTGAGCTGGAACCCGAGCAGCCAGCCTCTGCCATCGTCAACTTCGTCTCCAAGGTCATGATGAGTGGTGCTTCTGCAAAAGCAAATATTGTGTGATGTGGGGCTCATAATAGGTGCATTTTGCTATGTTGTAGGACCTCAAAGTACGGGCGTTTTGAGAATATCAAAATGCTTAACCAGTGGTGTGTACCACTTTTCCAAATAAAATGTAGTGTCCTCTAGATGATTTTACAGATGGTTTGATTCTAAATTGTAGAAGAGAATATTTGAAACTAAGTGACTCGCATTAGATCTTCAGGTCATTGGAATATTTGTTGCATTTGTCACCTATCAGAACACTCTTAAGGATCCATTAATATTACTATCTAACGAGCAGTGCAGAGGATATATGGGTGCCTTTGGGTTTTGAAGATATTACAGCATACTGCTGATCTTCATTGTGTAATGACCAAAATCATTACCATAATGCAGCTTTAGATGGTGCAGTATTTTACATAGAACATACCAAGGAATGCCAAACACATTAGCAGGTTGGTTGAAGGATATTAGACATGTAACTTGGAAGCTGTTACAGTGACCAAATGCAATAAAATTATTGCTGCAGTAATTCATGGTGCCACTGTACTTTAGAATGCTGATGTTTTGTAGATAGACTGTGATATGGAGTGAAAAATGAATGCGGGCAGTATGTATATATGTCAGTGGATTTCTTTCTTTCTTGTCCACAAGCCAGCAAATAAGTGAACACGGAGGAAATCATGTGGCCACACTTCTGTCAGGGCATCACTTCCCTCTCCCATAATCTTTGGTGAGACATAGATTAAGTTACATGTAACAACCGTACTGAGATTTGTTTAATTTTCATGCTTGTAGAATAGTTAAATTGAATATTTATTAGTTTGTTAGGTGAGTCAAATTGTACACAAGTTTGCATCCAATTAGCATTGCATCTTTTGCAATTTGCCACTTTTATGTCTTAGTTCTACAAACAAATTACCTCCATCTGCCATCCATTTTTTCCAATACTACGAAAATAGATCCCTCCAAGCTTTCTAAACCAAATGTCATTTCATATGTTACATTATAAACACTTTCTTTCTTATTTTTGTATCACTTTGAGCTATCATCTTTTATTATCTTAAATTCTGTTCTGTTATCTTCTTAATAAAAAGTCTTATTCATCTCATTCATTATAAAATTGATCTGTATCTTTTTATAATTCACTAAATTATATCACATTTCCCACTCATACCCTTAAAACTATAAAATCTCACTCCATAATTTTTAATTCTTTCTTTGCTTCACGAGTTTCTTTATGTGCTTTTGACCATTACCACCTGATACATGATTGGCCCAGAGCTGGTCTGGACATGGTGGGAAAGAGAAAATTCTCAGCTGTTACTGGTGCAGGAACAAGGCAGTCCACATTCATTGTGAAATCTTTCATGTTGGAAAACAAAAACACACGGTATATTTCAGATGAACTGTTATTGCTTGTTTATGTTTATTATAATGGAAACACACTGATGAGTTTCATACAGAAGCAGAAAGCAGATGTCATAACCTAGTTCACAACAGCAGTACTGTGGAATAATACATAACATCTTTCATGCCTCATGGTTTAGTCTCTTAAATGTGTAATCATTCGCTTGAATAAAGCGTATTGGCAGTGGAAATGTTTTCATATTTCCCACAATTTAAATTAGACATATGATTTATTTGTGATATACACATGTGCACACTTCCAATATATACTGAGATAAAATATTTTTCCCAACAACCACAAATTAAATGACACTCGTAAAATAAGTACCCATATGTGCATATGCTTATCAGTATATTATTATCACAATATGCAGCTCTTTATCCAGACATAAAAGTTGCCAGACATATTGCTGACAAGAAATGTACCTAGTATCCAAGTAATGCCATTTCATGGTACAAAGTGAAGATTGACCCAGATATTTATCAACAAAAATGTTACATTTTAGCAGCAGGAATGCTGTGACAAACAAACCCATTACTGATTTACTCCAGCGTAAGTAGTTTTCCTTTTAGTTTTCTTGATAGTTTCCAGTATCTGATGAGGTGGTAACATTAAAGTAGCAAGTACAGGCTGATCTTATAGCAGGATCTTTACATTTACCACCACCTTGACCTTCCATTTTCTCAAGAATGTTTCTGACAGATGCAGAATAACCAGTACTTTGAACTCATGAATCTTGGCTGCTGTTGTGTCAGATCTCCTGCTAAAGCTGTTACAAATGAACGCAACACCCTAAAATAATTTTCTCCCTGCCTGCTTCACATCTGCCAATATCATCTAAGCCTATTGCAGTCTGATGTTGCTATGTCCACCACATGGAGACTGCTGTTCCATATACATGGTCAGTATCACTTTTTCTCACAACTAAGTTTTCTCATTGTCCGATATCGCCATCTCATACAGTTTGTAAGGTGGTGTCTTGTAATCTTCACCATTTTTTGACAGCACTATGGCAGTCAATCAGATGACAGTTTAGGACTGTAGGTACAGCAAGTGACTCTGTAGGTATAAGTTAATGTAGAAAAGTTCTTAAACAGAAAATTATATGTGTATATGGGGGGGGGGGAGACCTTACTCTCCCACTCTTGATTATTCACTTGCTTCATTATTTGGTAAAACTTATCTGCTACATTGGTGGGCCCAGACTAAGCTGCACTCTTCTCACTGCTAACAACACCATTGACTGTATTCTCAAAAAACAGCTACACTTTTCGCCCAACTGCTGTACAGCATTTGCATCCGTGTTCATCTTCCCATGGTTGTGCCAGTTCTGGACTAGTAGATTTCAGTGTTGATTCCAATTTTCCACTGCTGCAGAAACATGTCCACTCTCCCACGCTGCTTAGACTTGACTCCACTTGCAGGACAGTAGTCATGTTCAAGTAGGTCATTTCATCAGATGTTTATCTTTTTTCATTTTCTTTATCAGCATCTTTTTTATTGCATTTTTCTTCTAGTTCTTTAAGTTTCCATAAGTATAGCATGCAGATTTAGTATTCAAACTCACTGGTTTTTGGCCACAGACTTGCTATGCAGAGTGAAATTATTTTGGTTTCCTCAAGCGCTTCGTGTACCACATAATGGGTGACATCATTTTCTCCTTTATTAGTCCAAAGTTGCCTTTCACATCAGCACAATATTCAATACCATAAATCCTCTGCATCTTATATAAATTGTGAATTAGTACAAAATACACTTACAAAATTTGTGCTCAGCGTACTATGTGGTTAGGTAAGTTAGTGTATTTCTGAGGTAAAAATTAACTTATTATATATTTTATCAAATACCAGCAACCTTTGATCATGGCTGTGTGTTACAGGAATAATTATGATAAACATACTTCATTGCTCACCATATCATCACCATCCATACGAAAACTGGTTTTACGCATGTTTGACAAATAACATTGTTATGCGCTAGACCTGCTGTGGTTTCTACCTTTTCACATGCACTGTGATAGTGTATGAGCTAAAGTTGTCTCTGAGATCATTCATTGCAACTTCTGTTTAAGACCTTTTGTGTAAGTATTTCACAATTATACTGAAGTTTGAATGTAGCATGTTATGTCAATGTGTGTTTGCTGGTTGCAGTGATACGTACTGTGCTACTGTGTATCAGCTGTTCATCTGCTTGTTTTTAAGTGTGTTCGCAAAATTGTGAAAAGTGACTATTAGCTTCATCATATTTGTCTGTCTGCCCTCATGGAATGACGCGGCTCCCACTGGACAGATTATCGTGAAATTTCATATTTGAGTATTTTTGGAAACACCCTGGAGAAAATGAAAGTTTTCATTAAAATTGGACAAGAATAGCAGGTACTCAACTCGAAGAACTTTTTACACTTTTTACTGTATCTCACTCAGGTTTTCTTAGAATGAGAAATGTTTCAGATAAAAGCCGTAGAGAAAATCAAAACACACATTTTGTGTTCAGTAACTTTTTTTCCAAAAATCGTGCTATTAATGAAATAATATGGAAAAATGTTGTAGAGTGGGGCAGGCCACAGATGACAATAAGGCGCGTACGCATTGCTTGCTGGATAATGAGGGCTACACACATATTCATGTTATGTAATAATACTGACTGCTTTTCAACTGCAACACGGGGGTTCAAGAACGTGCATCATTGTTACATTTATGTCTACGTTGCCTGTCTTGTTCACTGGTAACTCAATACATGCACCTGTTTGTTACACACACTACTGGATTTGTCTCTGCTTATGACGTCTTGGATTATATTGCAAGTAGTTACACACTTCAGTGTATTTCTTTTTTAACTTTTTTTACAATCTTTTACAATCCTTCATGTTTCTTATTGTTTACATGATGCAGTTCTGTGTATGTCATTAGATACCTGTGTTCATACTGTTAGCTTGGTTGGTGGGTGGTTGCAAACTGTGTGTGTCTCAAGGCTGCGTGCTCTGTGTGTCATTATATCTGCATTTCACTTTCCACAGGAGTTGTTGGTAGTTGGTATATGATAACAGTATATTAAGTTAAAAAAGATGTATTACTGGTAATGACAATGTAGTGAGTTCCTACGTGGGTGTATGCTTAGTTGGAGAAGTCTGCAGCTGCTGCCTTCATAATTGGTTAATCCATAACACACAAGTTTGTGTCATTTCTGCACCTTCTACATGCACTGTGTAATACCTGAAGATCTATGATAAAATTACGGAATGTGTGAAGTATTACCCAGGATGTTGTTTCGTATGTATGGTGTACCATATAAGACACAACTGAAAAATCTGTAAATGCTGAAATAAACTTATAAGAATCTGCCCTTCCACTGCAATGGACACTGCAGACATTTTCCAAATCATGCAGCACAAGTACACTGCCTTGCTTCAGCTTTGTTTGTTTTCAGTTTCGTGGTAATTGTATAACTGAGAAGGTCATTTTTTGTACAAGAAGGTGGTTTTTTTGGGGGGGGCAGTTTCTTTTTACAGGTGAAGCATGGTTCCACTTTAATTGGTACATTAATAGTCAAAACAGTAGAATGTGGAGAGCTGAAAACTGATGTGCACTGCTTGGAAATAATCAGAATTTGTAAAATTCTGTTTCTGATGTGATCTGCCTTGAAAACGAATTGTGGGTCCATTGTTCTTTGAAGAGACTGAGGTAGTGGGGGACATTTTCAGCATCTGTTGTAATATCACATTGTTTATGACACTCTTGTTATCTTTGAAAAAAATAAAAGTAAGATAAATGGGTTATAATATTTGGTTGCATTTTATATGGTACAGTCTTTAGAATCGTGCCCATTCTGGTTGACATTGGTGTAGCAATTTTCATTTGTGCAGTTTTTATGGCGGACACTTTTATGAGGAGAAGTGAGTACTAAGTACTCTAGAGCAACACATATAATTAGAGATGCTACACTGCTCTATGCTACACTCGTGATATAGCTTTATTCTGAGAGGGGAGCTGCTGACACAACATAACCAAGCTAACCTAACCCAATCTGCCAAATGATAATCATGTATCTCACATTCTCAAAGCTGTCCATACTTTTAAGAAGTGAGTACAACATCACCTTATGCACATGTTGATATGTTATATGTCCTCATATGTTACAAAATATATGTAAACTAACCATTTGTTAATATGTACAGCCCATACTTCAGATGGTGTTAAGAATCCATGAAAGAAAGGTCCAATGCAATTGGTTAGCAAACAGCATCCATGTCATGGGACATTTTCTTTGCATTGCACGTCTTGCCATAACAACCATTAATATTGTATGGAATGCAGATAGTTGTATTATGTACGTTGTTGACATATGCAAAACCATGCACCAAAGTCTTACTATTAAATATTACTTAAAACCACTTTCATAAGCTGTAGGAGTTCTATAGATGTTGCTAACTGGTTTGATTAAATGAAAGGAGGCCAACATGTTTCTAGTCTGATGGCTTGAAATTTTGCCCATTGAGTGCGTGTATGCGAGTGTTCATTATCTTGTGTCATATTGGAGGCAATTTGGATTGCCTGCAAATTTGCTGAGCTTATGTGATAAGCCAATGATTGTATAGAATTATGTAACTTGAAGAAAACGGTGCGAATGTTGGAACAGTTGGTGATTGTATGTTCTAGAAAGTATACTAATGACAAGCTCCCTGTTGTGTGGCAAGTGCTATCATTACTAGATCATTGAGTTCTGTATCTTTTAGTTTGACTGTCTGAAATGTTTGCTATATGTCTTATATTATTTTACAGGAGTGGGGGCTACAGAGTAAAGGGGGGAATAAAATTGTGATGTGTGAGGTGCTTAGGACAGTGTCTATGACAGTTTGGGATGTGATGCTGAATAGTCTTGTGGAAGTGTACTGACTCTTCAAAAGAAAGTTGCCTGCATCATTCCTTGTCATCTGCCTTGGTAACGAAAACTATAGAATCCTTTGAAGTGTCAGTACACATCTATCAGATTATTCTGTTTTATAACCCAAAAAAGAGTGGCATTCAAGAGATGAAATCATTAAGTTATGTAAGATATGCAAAAATGTATCTTGGAAACAACTCTGTTAAATTACAGCTATAAGAAATTTAACTTATTCACTAATTTGTAGAACTAATACAACGATAACCATGTGTGATGTTATATGACTGATGGATGCTTTTATATAACTTGTGGGTTATTTCAGTTTTAAAGAAAATATTTGAGGTATTTTCCATACTAATAATTGGAATTGAAGTCTTTTCATCATCTAGTTGAACCAGTTGTGTGACATCCTGCAGTAGTTATTCTAATATTTGTTTTGTTAACCATGCATATTAATTAAAACAAACTATATACATATTACATTGAGTAATGTTATTTTCTGGTACTGTTATTTTAAGATGTATATATGTAATTTTAGGAAGCCTCATTTTAATATTTCTTTTGCTGTGAATGACAAATAATTTCTTGAGTTTCTGGAGAAGTACAAGCTAGATAATTAATTCGTTCAGTTTAACATAATTATTTCCCAGTGTAATAAAAATATACATATAATAACAGTAAAACATTTGTCAATGCTATTTACATCCCAGTGATTATAATTTAACAATGTATATGTAGAAAGATGACCAGCATATCATTTTTATCCTTACAATGCCTAATAAACATGTTGCCTTTTGGATGGGAAGGAGTGGTGCAACTACAGTTCAAATGCAATGGTGTCTTCATTGTCTGGCTTTGTAATACCCAAGAAATTCCTTTCCATTGAAACTTCCCTTCATTTCGAAATGTGTGTTGAAACCCCACATGACGTAATTGCTTGTCAGTTAGTAAATAGTTGCCTGTCATTTTGGAGGAGCTTGCTGCCTCCCTCTTCAGGGTCTAAGTAGTCCAAACTTGCTACACCCTGAAGGTGGAGGCAACAAGCTTTTCCAAAATGTTAGTACTGTAACTATATCAATTTGCATGGCACAGCCTCATATCCCAGAAGCCTGCGGTCTTCATTTCAGGTTTTGCTGTTCTTGTTACTTGCTAATTTTGCCTTGGAGGAATGGTTTCCTACCTTTTTACATGCATACTGTAAACAGATGTATAAGTTAGAACATTTGGAGAACATATCCATGAATGTACTCAGTAGTGTTGTGAAGATAAAACCAGAACATGTTGGATATGCACATATTTAGGGTTGTCTTGGCATGTATGCGGCCTGTTAGTATATTTTTCATAATTCCTAAAGGGTGTTGATAAAAAGCATTGTTTGGTATCACTTGGTTATAAATTTAAACAAACGAGGCTGGAACCAAAGTAAGAGAAGTTGTGGATAAGGGTTGAGGGTGAGAAGAACTTTCTTGAATGCAGGCATATGATCTTGGTGTAATAACTGCAGAGGACGTGTCTTGCAGTGAGCAATACAAAGTAAGATACAGTCATTTTTTGTGTACATACTGTGCATTTTTATTTGAATAAAGGTAGACCAACTTGTTGACACATGCTTTATTATGTCAATTTACTGCTCAACATGTTTTGGATGTTAATACATCCATCTTCAGGAGCTTACGACTTCCTGGTGCGTTATTGTGTAGGCTGTATTGTGTTGACTTGAGGCGTGTTGGTGTTATGTAGCGGGATTGGCTGTTGGTGATGTGGTATCAGAGTGCAGGCTGCATCCTGCACTCGGATACCACATCACCAACAGCCAATCCTGCTACATAACACCAACACGCCTCAAGTCAACACAATACAGCCTACACAATAACGCACCAGGAAGTCGCAAGCTCCTGAAGATGGATGTATTAACATCCAAAACATGTTGAGCAGTAAATTGACAAGCAAGTGTCATCAAGTTGGTCTACCTTTATTCAAATATCAAGATGATGCACGGTCCAATAAGCATAAGATACATTTTTATTGTTTAGTGTTTATTTGAACAAACAAATACACACACACACATTTCAAAATATTAAGTTATGTTACAAATACTCCTTCATGGTTTGGTGCTTTTGCACCATCTTCAGGGAGCTTTGATATTGCATTTGCTTAAGCTATAAAATACTAAAATTATTGAAATTGCATAAAACAGTAGATTGTTGTGTGATAAAATTTGTGCCGTTAATAAAATGTCAACAGAACAGATTTTATCATACAACAATTTCAGTTATTTTAATATTTTATAACTTTGGCAAATGCAGTATCATAGCTCCCTGAAGATGGTGCAGAAGCACTAAAACATGTAGGAGCAATTGTAATATAATTGAATATATATATATATATATATGTGTGTGTGTGTGTGTGTGTGTATTAGTACAAATTAATAATTAATTTTCTTACAGTTAACCCTCAGGTTGAATCTTGGTTGATACACTGCAAGATTTGTCATGGTCAGAATGGTAATGGATCAGGTTTCTTTGTAAATGTCTTGAGTTTTACCTAGTTTATCACTGTCAATGTCCTGGGAGGTGTGCAGTAGCCCACCCAGTCCAAGTAGCACATCATCATGTCTTCTGTAATCTCTTGTTACCAAGAACACACTGCTGTTCACTGAGTAAGTAGAAGAATATTTCCAGTATTTAATAATACTCTCACATTCACAATCAGGTCTCCCAGATAGTTGCATCCTGTAGTGTCAAATTTCACCCTTCATTTCCAATTAGTTTTATATTACACTGACTTAGACCTGGGGAGCCAAATAGCTCATTTGGCTAAGTGACTAGGTTGTGGGCTCAAAGTTAAAGGAATTTTGGCTCATTTTGTGATCAGGGTAAGAGATTTTCCACATTTCCGCAGCATTCAGTTGGGAATTGCAGCCCACCCAGCCTCTTCCAAATGGTAATGGGGGTTATTTTCCCTGGGATTAGAGTGGCTGGGTGGTGAAGCTGACTTCTCACTTTCTAGTTCCGAGGTTAAGCGTGTGACGCTGTACTTCCCCACATCCATACCTTACGTAGGATTTGAAGTTGCATGAGTCAGGTTTAAAGGGAGGCAGATTGTCCATCCAATTTGCTGATATCCAGAAGTAAGACTGCTTTGTGTCACACAGAGTACCATAATCTGAGCCATTACACAAGAGACAGATATTTGTACTGGAGATGCAGGATGTTTTCCTTGCTGGTTGAAATTGATTATTACTCACCTACATGAAACTCGTGCTTCAAGTTGCTGTTGGTAATGACAGTTAATTTTTCTTCATGTGTTTAGTGTTTGTTACCCATTGGGGATG
>Ga0123352_10007076_pt1 | contig 17256 bp, 8 predicted proteins | sample TergutLab28metaG_FD_89700 | JGI IMG/M metagenome (GOLD analysis project Ga0123352, IMG submission 89700) | Labiotermes labralis P1 segment gut microbial communities from Petit-Saut dam, French Guiana - Lab288 P1 | ecosystem: Host-associated > Arthropoda: Insects > Digestive system > Gut ... | reverse complement strand
TTTGTTTCACAGTAAGTTTTATTTCATGCCTCTACATGTTTCGAGCACATGTGCTCGAAACATGTAGAGGCATGAAATAAAACTTATTGTGAAACAAATTTTGTGCATCAGGTTGGTTAAATAATGAGATAAATATATTTCACCTAGTAGTACAGTAGGTATACAACTACATGCTTCGACCCTATATGTTGGCCATCTTCAGGTTGTGATTTAACTTACAGAGTAGCTATACAAGATGAGTGGGTTGTTCGTTTAGGGTATTGGGGGTTGGGTGGGGGGGAACGAGATCTCGTTGTTTCAATAGTTTCATGACCTAGGGCTGTTATGAGTGAATTGTCATTAGTTGTTTATGCACGTATATCAAAGTAGGTTACTATTCTTATGCTAAGGATATGTTTTAAATAGCATCAATTGTAATGTTGGTGTCAATATACTTAAAACTAGCATGCTATAATGTATCGATATAATTCATACAACTCGAGAAATAATATCATAGTGTCAGTCAATATTTTCGTGTGTTATTTCACAACATACTTGTTTCTACAGGCTAAACAATGTTGTCTTTAAAGGCTTTTTAGATCCCATTGGTGCAACAGTATGTTATAACAGAGCAGTGTTTCTACTGGGAGTGCAGTTTTAGCTGAGGTGTGTTTTTTGGCGGTGGCTCGCGTTCGCGTAGTTTGGCAGAATCGTCGCATGGATGGGTGCCAATCCAGATGGTTGTTGAACCAACAAAACGGGGATGACGCACCCCAAAATTACAGCCCTTTAGGTTCCCAGTCTGCGCCCGCTTGTCCTTCTGGTAAAGGTAGGTTAGAGGCAAGGCATAGCGCTTTGAAGTGAAGAAAGTAAGGTGACGGGAAGTGGAAAGAAGTAGAAGAGGAAAGCTGTTGAGCATTTGGGCTGAATTATGTGTTTGGAGGGCAGCACTGTGACTAAAGTTTGGTTAAGATGGCTACGTTTGGGCGTATTTTTTAGTTCATGTTGGGAGGACTGTGTAGGAGGTATGCAGGGCACCGTGGGATTGTTACTTGTAGAACTTGAGTTCATACCTGATTGCCTGTATCCATTAGGAAGACAAATTGGTTAGCTATCTTTTATGCAAATCGTAGCTATTTTTTTCCTGAAAGTTTTATGAAGCACATTAGCACACGGTGAGGCAAAATACAGAGTATCTTACTGTTACAGCCCTTAGTACGTACCGAAGTGCTGATAAGTCCTTAGCCAAACCAGGAAGGAAACAAGCTCGGAAGCATTTCAGGGACGCGCGCGATTTCAACAACATCGAGACGCGAGCTGTCATCGCATTTTCTCTTTTTCCTGCAAGAGAAGGCGCCGAAGGAAATTCACGCCATTCTGACATAAATATTAGCTTGTTTCCTTCCTGGTCGGGCTAAGGACTTATCAGCACTCCTGTATAATTACCCCAGGGCTTCCATTGCTTACTCTATTATATTGTACGATGTCAATTAAAATTAAATATTATAGGTGCTTCCCACACATTACATTTATGTATTTCATTTGATTCTCTGAAATAAAGCGATTATTTTCCCGAAAGAGCGTGAAACGAAAGCTGTTTGCAATCGAAACATTTTGTTGTGTGTGAGCTAGGAAATGAATTTTTGAATGTAATTTAAAAAACAAACAACACCTTAACATATTGTGATTGTTTGTGAAACAAATGAAAAGCAAATTAAAAATTTCTGCTCTTTTACTCTCCACTCTTTTCTGTCACTTCAACCATTTGTTACTCATCCGAAAAAAAACGGACACGAATATCTCTGTAAAACGTCTCTATGCCTAATATAACAGTAAAGCAACAGAGTACGTAAGGACTGCTGCCATGACTCCTGCACTTGAATGCCGGACTGTACCGGTGTGCTGATAAGTCATTAACCCGACCAGGAAGGAAACAAGCTCGGAAGCATGTCAGAGACGCGCACAGTTTCAACAACATCGAGACGCGAGCTGTCATCAAGTTGTTTTTTCCTGCACGGCAAGGCGCCGAAGGAAATTTACGCCATTCTGACAGAAACATTAGATTGTTTCCTTCCTGGTCAGGCTAAAGACTTACCAGCACCACTGTAACTAGAACTCAACTATGCATCCGGAAGGTCCTACGGCCGGCCAAATCGATCAAAGATTTTTGTCGATTTTTCTCGATCGAATCTTAGCCTTTTTAACTATATCAGTATTCCGTCATACACAATGAAACAAAATACAAAATTCAGCTCATGTTCTTAACGACTCTTCTCTCTTCCATTCTTATGGAGTCAACTTTCCTCACTTTACCTTTTACACTTCCAAGAGCTCTACCTTTCCTCCTGTTTTCCTTACCATAAAGATGAACTGTCACACCCAGACGAAACTTCGTATGAGCAAATTTTCTATCCCCCCTAAATAAATGTAGTGTCTTTCGGTACTTTACATTGCTTCTTTTTCTTTACAATATTCTCCACCTTATCTTATTCGCTTGTCTTTTCATGCCGCATAGGCCGAACACGTAGGCAGTAAAGTAATAGACTTTACGTTTACAATTAGATCGGTTTCTTTATTTGCTGACAGAAATGGTTCGGTCACGGAATGACAGATTAATCCCATTCAACATTAAAAAATGATTAAATTGCTGTATCAACCCATGTTTGAAAGGCCGATAACTAATACAATATACGTACAACTTAAAGTAACGTGGGTAAGTAATCCAACAGTAGAATAGACTGTCACTGGCCTTTCAGAACACTTTTTACCCGAAGTCACTAGTAAGAATATTAGAAGCGTTTGTTTGTGGATCTGTCCGCCAGGTGCCGTCTATGTAAATATATAAAAATTATAAATATATGTGTAGATTTACGGTGGGGGGTGGGGTTATTTCACTCTTACCGACGAGGGTTTGGGTTGATGATACTGAACAGAGTTAATTTTGGCACAGTCTGTTGACCAATCAGCTTTAACTGTTTCGCGTGAGGACTGATGTAAATTGTGGGAAATCAAACCCTTCATGCAGTGAAGCAATTCAAACTAATTTCTGTAAAATATATTTTTATAACAGAATCCTTCTTTTTTTAGAAACTTACCGAGGTGCTGATAAGTCCTTATCCCGACCAGGAAGGAAACAAGCTCGGAAGAATGTCAGGGACGCGCGCGATTTCAACAACATCAAGACGCGAGCTGTCATCAAGGGTTTTTTTTTTCCTGCAAGGCAAGGCGCCGAAGGAAATTCACGCCATTCTGACAGAAACATTAGCTTGTTTCCTTCCTGGTCGGGCTAAGGACTTATCAGCACCCCTGTAGAAGATTCTGCTCCTGGCTGATTGGTTTTCACGTAGGTCTGAAATGCATGACCTTAGATGTAAAAGATAAAATTACATTACGGTTTTGTGGTCTGTTACTGTGTGGTGTGTCAAGCAGTTGCTGAAATTCATTTTCAGGCTTATTTTACTCAGAGATGGGGGTTAGCAGGTGTCTCCGAAACTTTGGCGCATTTATACGCAATCTAGTTTAGGAAATATGTAACAACCGTTCTGTTCGGAGAATGGAGACAAAATATATCTCAGAAACGTTAGCACGTTTCTAGGCCGTGTCGTTCGGCGAATAATCACCACCTCTTGTTCCCCGAAGATGAAGGCACGTTTCCCTCGAACCGCTGGCACATTTTACTCCGTGTAAGGTGGCAAATAGCCGATTCCAGTGGCAGCGCGCCCTAAGGCGTGGGTCTGCGACCTCTGGCTTGTTGGGATTGCAAGATCGAATGCCGATTGTGGCATGGATGTCTGTTTCTTGAGTGTTGTGTGAGACGGGCCGATCTCTTGTCCAGAGGCAAATGTATATCAACACGTTTACCCTGAGAATGGAGGCAGCAGGCTGTTCCAAAAACGTTGGTACATATATATGTGCTGAGTTACACGGCGTCGCATGGCGGAGCACTGTATAATTACGAAAGAACTGCCTGGTAAAAGACGCAGAGTGCGGGGTTGCCCTGTTGTTGCCGTGTGAGAAGAAAAGGAACACCACTTGTTACTATGTTTTCATATCTCCATTTGCAAAAGGGGGCAGGCAATGCTTTAAATCATCCCCACAACAAACGCTCTTTGCCCCTAAAATATGAGTGAGGAATGTCTCAATTCTTCTTGAGACATTTCGCTCTACATTACGCTTATTTACCATATGTGACGCTTTTCCTCGATTCAGATATATTCGAAAATTTATGAAACGACCACCACCCATCCAAAAACTCGGTGCAGAAAACCATATGCTGCAACTCAACATCCAATGCTCCTGATGATGGGCGTATGTACCCGAAACATGTCGAGCTAAGAATAAATCAATAAAATTACCTTGTTGCATCAAGTTGACATTCCACTTTATTTCATGAGGAAGATGCACGGTCAAACAAACCTCAAATAAATTATTAACTGTTTAAAAATCATTAAATATAAAATAAATAAGAAAATGAACGTAGCAGTGAATAAAACAAAGGGACAATGTTATATTTATTGTTTTAGAGTAGTAGTTTGTGAGCAAATTTGATATTGATATGGGACCTACCGCCTCTGTACAACGTCTCTTCTTCTTTATACTGGAGTTTATTGTTTTCTCTTTGGAGAAGAAGCAGAATATGCCCGTGCTGACGTTGTGTATGGCCAAGATGTCTAGAAAAACCCTTCGTATACATTTTACGTGCGTAGACATATCTTCCTCGTTGCGTTGAAAAGAGTCGCAGTAAGAAACATGACTTTAGCATTATAAGAATGATGATATTTCTAAACGTTGCTGTATTTTAATCAATTTAACTTTTTAAGATTGTATTAAACCATTAATTAGTATAATGATATTAAAAAAATTAATGTAAGAACTTGTGTCATCATGAACATGTCCAAATTCACGAAGGATCCTTGATGAAAAAAATATAACGTATTCCGCTGCAATATAACCTGATGATGACCCTGGTTTGAGGTCGAAACATAGAAATACAATGGGCGGAGAAGTGTACGAAGAAATTACAATATATTTTATACTGATATTTCGTACCGGCTCTGGAACCCACCCAGCCTCCTATGAGTTGGATTCCGTGGATAAATCGGCCTGGGCGTGAGGCTGACCACCTACCGTCATTAAGTGCCGAAGTTAAGAATGAGTGAAGCTATACCTCTATTCCCCCTGTACACCTTCGCGGCGTTGACAGCGACACGTTTTTCTATAATATAAAATTAAAAATATATGTTCTATGCAGTAGACCAGTTCCTTAATCAGTTGCTTTGTAATATATTATTGTCATAGATCTAAGGGAGAACTTAAAGAGAATTAAAGAATTTAATTTTGTTTGTTTCGTAATTTAATTACGTCAGTTATTGCTACCAGCATTAGTGTCCAAACAAGATGCAAGCTAATGTATAGGCTCCCCTCCCCCACATTATTTATTCTAGTGCCATATTACAGTCTTTTGGTGTTAGCGAGATTTATTCTAGGATTTATGTTCGCTTTCTAGTATCAAGGGGAAGCGACGCGTTTAAGTCTGCCAGACAATTTAGTGTACAAGTAACTGCTGTTTTAATCCATAGTAGCACTGTATGGTATTTGCAATATATGTCTTGACAGTTGGGCTTAGAACTGAACCCTTGGGGCCTTGGAAGTGAATCCTATAAATTGCTGTTCAAAATAGAATTCATAATTTCTTGGGACTGTTTGTCGCTGTTCATTGTCAGCTACGTCAGCTGTGATATTTAGTGCTAAATTATGGCAGTCTGTAGCCATGGATTAAGTATGAGAAGGAGATGTGAGCCCGAAACACAGATGGATGTCGCAAGCTCTGTTCCAGGCTGTAGTTTCGGAACACAACAGAAATTTGTAATTTGCGAGGTAACTCTCACTTTCCTGTCATCAGGATCGGAACTTGCGTTTGAGTAACGATAACATTTTTATAAATTCACGGCAAATAATTTTCGAAATTCCGAAGTACTAAATTGATCAAACTCATAGATGAATAATTTACTCTAAGAATGAATTTTTTTCTTTTATGTCCTGCTAGAATTCAATAAATCCTTTGAAGTTTTCAGGAATAATTTAAACCACGTTTGCTTTCAGGAAGTAACTTCTGAATATTTATTACCGCGTGACTTAAAGTTGATTTGCAGTTTGTAAGATGCGGTATTGTCTGAAGCGCTAACTTTTAATTTAATAAGATTTTCTTAGAACTGGGTCATTAACCGCTGCCGAATTCTCTCTTTCCCTGGCAGGCACTTGTGCAGAAAGATTTGCCCTTTGTCGACGGAGACGAATGCAAATCTTCCTTCCTAGCAACGCGTAGAACTTGAAGCAGCTGTGGAAAGAACAAGCAGACAAGTGGTATTGACTAAACTACTCGTACTTGGTGCTTTCAGACCGCGTAAGGTGATTAGCAGGATTATTGCTTTCTCGGATTTCGCCTCCAGATCTTTTTAATTGCTAGGAACAAATTACTTGTGAATGGTTCGTGACACTGTAAGCTTTCAAGGCGAGGAGTTGTTAACATTTGGCTGATAAAACTAAGTACGTGTTCATATCTCGTGAACAAAATGCACGATAAAATCACAACATGAAGGTAGAAAATAAATCCTTTGAAAGGGTGGAAGAGTTCAAATATTTGAGAACGGCCCTAACAAAATAAAATTGCATTCATTAAGAAATTAAGAACAAAATGAAGTCAGGGAACATTTTCTGTCATTCGGAGCACAATCTTTTATCATCCAGTTTATGTCCAAAAATAGGACACTTAACAATATACTGAAATACCGTGCGTTCGGAAAGTCTCTGTGCACTTAGGCTACGGTAGATTTCAGTTGAAGTGTGAAGCCACACGGTGACGCAAGCGTGGCGGAAGTGAAGAGCCTGTATAGACGCTCGTGTACATCACTTCCAACACCTTTTATAAGTGTAAAGCGACTTTCCAAATTTCCCCTCCCGTGCGTCACCGTGTGCCATCACATTCCACCTGGACTCTACCGTAGCCTAAGTGCACAGCGACTTACCGAACGCACTGTATAATTTTCCCTGTTGTTTTGTGTGGGTGCGATGGGTTCGAGGCTTAATCTGTCACATCGAGGAATGAACATAGGATGAGGGTGTTAGCGAAAAAGGTGCTGAGGAAGATATTTGAGCCTAAGACTGATGAAGTAACAGGAGAGTGGAGAAGACGACGCCCCTAAAAGCTTTGCAAGTTGCGCTCATTACCAAACAGTACTCTGGTAATCAAATAAAGAAGAATGAGATCGGCGGGGCATGTAGCACGTACGGGAGAGAGGAGAGGTGCGTACAGGGATTTGGTGGGGAGACTTGAGGGAAAGAGCCTGCTTGGAAGACCTAGGTGTAGATGGGAAGACAATGTTAAAATTGTTCTTCCAGAAATAGGGGTGGGGGAATGTTTTGGATTGATCTGGATCAGGTTAGGGGCAGGTGGATAGTTGTGTGAATGCGGAAATGAACCTTCGACTTCCATATAATGCGTGGATTTTTTGACCAACATTTTAGGAAGGACTCTGCTGCATGAAGTTAGTTAGTTTGTTAGTTATTTAGTTAGCTTGTTCGTCATTAAGTTAGTTCGGAGCCGAATTATACAATGAACCCTTTAAATGCCGAATTAAATCCCATCTGCCAATTTCTGGCCTTGTTAGGAGATTACCCTATTCTCGACGTTAGCTGTATAAGGGTTAAAGAATTTTTTATAATTTTTTTTATCATTCCATCACTTATGACGTCACTTGAAGTCGCCTTAGGTGAACATAAGATAATATGACTCATATAAATTGTATGTCTTATTGCCATATTGCCACAGGTAGTCCTGAATTGATTCACTGTACCCGTATTATGAGCGAACATCACACAGATATGTACACACAATCACAGCGGACTTTGAAATTTGGCTGTGCTTGGTTCATTATTTCTAATAAACATCTTGAACTACGTAACGTATATCTATTTTCTATTTCCGTATCCTTTGAAGATCTTAAACGTTTACCAGAAGAAGCCCTGTGACTTAAAGCCAAGCAAAGTTTCCTCTGTGAACGAAATAGTGGAGTTTTTCTCCAGTCACTTATTTATTTTTTTTTACGCCGAGTAAAGTACGAAGTAATTTACCTCTCAGAATTAAGGTCTAATGATTGTGACCCCTTCTAGTCTGGTGGGTCGTTAACATCTCTTTACATAAGCATAATACCTACATGTTTAACACTTATCCTGATAACGTCGAGAACATGGTGAACTCGTAATAATGCCAACAAATGGCAGATGGGATTTAACTCGGCGTTTAAAGGGTTAAAGTAGAAGTAATTGTCTTCGAACAAGCAGCAAAACATCTGGTCGGCATGATAACAGAAGTCACCACAGAAAGAATCGTATCGGTATTACTTGGTGTCCTGCTGTACGTAGAAGAAGGTTGAAGGTTCTGTTAGTTTTTCGACTACCGTAATCCCGATTTCACAAAATTTCACGGGGTCTAGCGTCCCGAGCTCGGGATTGGTCCGACGATCCAAAATCATAGTTCGGATCCACTGTTGTTGACAGTTACGTTTTGGTAACACATACGACAGAGTTGGTAAATTTCGGGGTTCTAGTGGGCCGGGATAGACTAGTCACTACAGCGACTGACTAGGAGCTGGACGGTCTGGTGATCGCATCTCGGTGGAGGCGAGATTTTCTGTGCCGTCCATACCGGACCGAGGCTTTCCCTGCTTCCTGTACTATGGATACCGGGTCTTTTCTGAGGGCGAAACGGCCGGAACGTGGCGTTGACCGCCCACCCCCGTATTGCGCCGAGGTTAAAGAAAGATTAGAACTATATTTCTACACCCCTTCTGAGCTTTCGTGCCCTGTTACATGACGAAATTATCACCTCGGCTTCTAAGCGTGGCCATTTTGAAGGTAACTGTGTTACATTTTTCTGCTCCTCAAGATGGAGGCATCGCGCTTCTCCGATGCATTGACACCTGTTCCCAAGCAACATGACGTCACATCCAGGAAGACCAATGTTCACGTTCGTCGAATTTCATTCTATTGCGACCCAGTATTCCAATTCAGGTCATTTCGTGTATAACCGGTAGTGGCAGTTCTCAGACAATCAGCATTCTGAATGCCCAAACGGTAATTAACTGTTGGTTTTTGGCTGCCACCAGCGACAGTCGTTTGCTGCTTCTGTCTATATACAATGTACTTACACCATCAATCACAAATGTTCAACTGGATAGCATATGCAAGCCTCTTTTTATCGTTCGAACTTTCTGCAGTATCTGGTCACAGTTTGCAGACCTTGTTGCAGGTTTATGCCGTACCTGGAGCTTTAATCGAATTAGTGGGCAGAACCTGGCCATTCAATACAATATAAACTAATTTATAGTTGAATAAAGGGAGACCAACTTGATGTCGCATGCTTTTTTTATTTTATAATTTAATGCTCAACATGTTTCCGATATTAATACTTCCATCCTCAGGAGCTTGCGACTTATTTGTTGAGTTATTTCATGTGTTGTTTTGCTCAGGTTCGATGCGTGTTGGTGTTACATTGTGGTTTGGCTGGGGTGGTGTGGTATCCGGGTACCACACCACCCCAGCCAAACCACAACGTAACACCATAGCAATAGAACCCATGAAATAACCCAACAAATAAGTCGCAAGCCCCTGAGGATGGATGTATTAACATCCGAAACATGTTTAGCAGTAAATAATGAAATAATAAAGCAAGTGACATCAAGTTGGTCTCTCTTTATTCAACTATCAAGATGATGCACGGTCCAATAAACATAGGATTCATAAACTAATTTATCTCTAGGAAATAAAATATTGTGCCGTAATACAACGAATCAGTGAGTGTTGCAGAAACAGGCCTGAGGTTCCTGCAGGCAGTTATCAGGCTAAGTAAGCTCTTTGTCTCCTACATAATAGGACTGACATGTTGAGAGGTGACAGACCTACCTGTTTCGAATCTGAACAAAGGACCCGAACGTCCTGGCATGTCTCATTGATCTTAATTTCCAGTGGAATGCTCTGTAAGATTGTAATCTCATCTCTTGACGTCATTTTCCCAAGATCAGCAATTGTTGCTGAGGAGTACAAATTATGGAGCTCTACACTTCATTATTTTCTGTACCATTCTGTTACACAGCATCTTACGAAGATCATTCTACAACAAGACGAGCACTGTACGTATAACGTAACATTGAGGGGCGTCTGTGCAACAATTGTTGCAGTGGAAAAACAATAGGTGTTGCGTATTCTGAATGTGTGTTTGTAGCCTTAGCTGTCCAGCATGTAAAGTGCATGTGCCATATTATATCGTCATCTGAAACATCTCCTATTTTACAACATTTTCCTACATTATCCCATAAACGATTTTCGGGAAATAAGTTAATAAAAATGATATGTGCGCTTTGATTTACTATACAACTTTTGTCTGATACATTTCTCATTCTAAGAAAAATTCAGCGAGATATTATCATGAATGTACATAGGTCTCACGTAAAGTACACGCCATTCTTGTTAGTTTTTATGAAAATTTAAATTTTCTACAAACCTTTTTGGTGCTAGTGTTGCTGTTGTTTTATTTTAGTTTTCTGAAAAAAATGTAAATATTCTGTTTACGTTTAATTGTTCGGAAATGACTTCAGAATTTTGCATCATCGCCTGGGTTTGAAATTTGACAAATATTTCTGATGTAATGTAAAGGAGCGTGTGTGATATACCCACTTAATCAGGTTCCACTTACTTAGCTCTAGTAAATTGTATGTTTTGTTGACAATGCTTCTCGATATAGTCGTGGTCCAATCCAACAAGGACAAAAGACAGTCATCTAAAAAGAACAATAAGTACCAATTGTTGTATCCATACGGTTGTACTTCCTGATGATAGGCTTAGATACGCCCGAAACATGCAGAGGTTGACGAAATATACTAAGAATAATTTGTGCATCAAGTTGTTTTTTTTACACAATTAGCTCTAGTAATTGATTATTCATTGCCGTCACACCAATACCTAAATTTATGTAAAGAGCCTAGCTCTTTATTTACGTTTCACCAAGTAATTAACTCTACGTCTGCACATTGTTTTCATGCTGTGTTTCCAAATGTCATTTTAGGACCCTGAAGTCAATTTCCCTCAAAATCTAAAAGTTCGAACTTTTGCCGTACTTTACTGGTTGTTTTAAATTAAAATTACGATGTTCTAGCAGTGGGAAGAAAACACACAAGTGGAAGCTCTCAGTTGCCGCAGCTAAATTTTATTGGTGGTAGATGGATGAATCGCGGAAATGGAGCTTTGATGGATTGATATTGACGGTGGAAGCGAAGTAGTGGTAAAAAAAGCTGGTCCTGATGTCACTTTGTCGACCATAAGTTTTACGTGGACTGGTCGGCTGCTGAACCCAGGCCTGAGGCTTAAAATGACCAAGTTGTGTAGGCCTGAAAAGTCTTAATGTTCGTACTGAGATTCGTTTAGGCATGTCAACTGGTTCAAAATTTGAAATGCGTGAAACTCAGACTAACGTACACAGACATGCATAAAAAAAACACACACACACACACACATATGTATGTACCCAGAATTTAGTCAAAATGGCGTTATGAACTAGTAGATTTGATCTTAGTAATAAACCAACTTAATGTACAAATTCTTTTCTATAATAAGTTTATTATATGCCTCTACATGTTTCGAGCACTGCTGTGCTCATCATCAGGAGATCAAAATTGTATTATACAGCATCTGGTATCATCACACCTGTAGGTGGCCGTCCCGTGCACAGGTCTTCTCTCAACCTGTGCACCGGACGGCCACCTACAGGTGTGATGATACCAGATACTGTATAATACAATTTTGACCTCCTGATGATGAGCACAGCAGTTCTCGAAACATGTAGAGGCATATAATAAACTTATTATAAAAAAAGCATTTGTGCATTAAGTTGGTTAATTACTGAGATCATACTGACATGCACGGTCAGCAAAATATCAGAACTGGAAGACGTCATAAAAATACATACAAATTAAAAAATTCAAAATGTACAGCACACAGTATTATAAATAGGGCTATTTGGTATAAGATATTCGAATATTGTACAAAATTCTTTATATAAAGCTCGCAGTTTGATTACGATTCTTTTTTTAACATTACAAATTCTTCAGTACAACAGAAGAAGTGTGTACTTAAGCGTTGTAACTTCTACGCGTATACACACTCGCCCTCACCGTCCATCCCATCTAGCGCCAAGATTAATGAGACTAGAGTCCTACCTCCACTCCCCTGTGGGCCTTTGTGGCTTGTCATAGGTTGAAATTTGTTATTTTGTTTATGAATTGTAGTAATGCTATTTTAAATCGAGCCATTTCATTCTTTAGACTTGTGCGTTTGTATGACAAACCGTTAGTCTTCATAACAACTTAATGCACAATTTTCTGAAATTTGAGAGATTGGCATTTGGTCTAAGAAATTGCAACTAATTCCCGGTATTAATGCTATGCAGAGCTGAATTTGTTTAAGATTACCATCGTTATTTAAAACGAAATTAGTTAATGGAAATATGTACTGGCATGGAATTCGTACAACTGCCTTCTACGTGAATTTCTCGCTTTTACACCTGATATAATTAATAATTTTCTTTTGTAGAATGAGTATATTTTTTTAATTGTAAGTAGAATTTCACTCCTCCGCACCCTAATTATTCCATATTTCCTTTTGCAGTGACAATCCATTTTTTTCTGAAGAATAAAATCATGACAGTAAATGTTTGCATCTAACTCTGAAATATTTTGTATTTCAGATTCGCGTTTGCTTCCAGAAGAAGTGATGAGTAAATTAGACTTCTCATTAAATGGCTTGCTGGACAGATACACTTATTCAATTAGCAGCTACTCTAGTGGGAACAATAGTGCTTCGTCTGACCGGTTTCAAATGGATGTCGGTGTCAGTTTCAATTCTTCATTCAACAATTCATCAACTATCAATTCGAGTGTGGGTGCCTACATGACAAATAACTCTAATTTGACTAACGATGGCACGTACCAGGATCCGTACGAAGTGTCAGCGGGTATCACCGCTCTTCTCTCTTTCTTCTACGGCTCAGTTTCTGTCATGGCTGTCGTCGGGAATTGCCTGGTCATGTGGATTGTGGCCACAAGTCGACGCATGCAGAATGTCACCAACTGTTTCATCGCGAACCTCGCACTGGCGGACATCGTCATTGGATTGTTTGTCATACCGTTTCAGGTAAGTCGGATTGCAGCAACAAATATTTTGCAGGTCATTTCTTCCCTCACTCTTTAATTATTCCTAGCCAAGCAAATATGCTGACGCATAAAGCCAACGATTTTCTATCAACAGAACTTAGAACAAAAACAGCGCCATGATTGTTTGTAAAATAAATTGTTTATGATGCAACATCCCTACAGTCGCAGCTTTGCAACTTTTCGTTTTGCACCTACCAGAAATGAGTCAGTAGTTACATTACAGTGAGGCTACGGAAAGGATTCTCATGGTTTGTTGATATTGCGGGACCCGAGTCTTCCCTTTTCTATCTACTTTCGTATACCTTTCCTCCCCTTTTTGGCTTGGATTAACCAACACAAAATGCCTGCTGCTAGAGAAGGTTATGACTACCATCATATATGTGGTTAGCCAACTGTAGGGTAATATGGGGAAATGCGCTGACTTAGGTACCTTTTAAGCCTGTGGGAGGTACGGAGGTCGCCCGTCCATCGGTCTTCACTCCATGGTCTCAGTGTAGAATTGCACGCATTTGTTACCCAGTAATCGCACTGGTGATAATTTTGTTCTCTCACAAGATAGGCTTATTGGTGTGTGTTTATTCCTCCGTGTGAAATTTGTGGTGGACAGAGTGGTGTTGGGTCTGGTTTTCCTCTGAGTACTTCTCTGTTACCCTGTCAGTTATTATATGATATGATACTTATTAACAGCAACTGGGTTTTCACCCGGTGGCAGTGGTCGGTAAAACTGTAAACAAATAGAAAACAAACAGCTATATACATGGGGAGAAACAAAACACAAAACAATACAAAAACAAAGAATACACAAAAAACATACAAAACAAATCATTCCACAAGTGCTCCATATTCATTAATGTATCATCTGAGGTGTGGACGGTCCTTCCTTAGTGGCCGCATATCCATCACAGACACAGTCTTATGAGACGATTGTGCATTTCCCAACACTGACCGGCACTCAACACCGTCCTTGAACCACGATAGAAGCTCTGGTTACAATGACAAAGGAAACGCAAGTAAGGATAGAAAAATAGCACTGTCAAATTTACTGTCGATCATACTGGTCCATTCTACTCATTACAACGACCGTTAAAGGTCAAAAGCGACATTTGAGTAGCCTTTTAGGCTTATACATTGACATGTCATTCGGACAGGGCCACGATGGCTCAGTCGCTATAGTGATCAGACAAATGGATCGAGGATCGATTATCAGTAGGAACAAGGAATTTTTTCTCCTTCGTTACGTCCACGTCGAAAGTGAGTTTCACCCAGTCTCTTATTCAATGGGAAATAGGCCGTCTAACATCCCGGGATAAGGCAACCGGAGCGTGAAATTGACTACTTATTTCTATCAAGTGCCGAGATGAATAAAGCGAAGGGCTGTATATCCTCTCCCCCGTATGGGTCCATGGCGTCGACAGGGACAGGTTTACTTTATGCGAGTGTACTGTACACGTATTCGCTTAGTGTGTGAGAAATCCACCTTTACACCAATACAAAATGGCAGGTAATATTACAAATGTAACGTCGTGTAGCAGAGGCGAACGAAATGCGGCTCGTGCAAGTCTCTTCCGAACAGTAATATTCTTGTGGCATATATGCACACGAGGCTGATTGGGACCGCCTCGTTTAACAGATCCTTCACATGAAGGAGGCTCATAACTAACTGAATTATACCTAAGGTTTATTGGACCGTGCATCATTGTGATAACTGAAGAATAAAAAAACAACTAACTGCCACTTACTATTTTATTGTACTTCTTATAGGCTCAACATGTTTCGCGCACTACTATGCCATCATCAGGAGCTCACGACTATAATGTTGGTTACCACATTGGTCGTCTCGTTCTTTGGGTGCTGCAAGTTGGATATTAGGTGCGGGTAGGCTGGAGCAGTGTCCGGGCTGCAACCCGGACACTGCTCCAGCCTAACCGCACCTAACCTCCAACCTACAGCAAACCAAGAACGAAACGACCAATGTGGTAATCAACATTACAGTCGTGAGCTCCTGATAATGGGCATAGTAGTGCCCGAAACATGTTGAGCCTATAAGAAGTACAATAAAATGATAAGTGTCATCTAGTTGAAATATACCTATTTAGTTGGATAACAGAAAGAAGAAGCCAGCAGATATAAAAAAAAATTGTAATATGAATGCACGGTACGTGCTGAAGTTGCCGCCTGAAGTGCTGTCAAATCCCTCTGGGTGGCCACCCCTGTTTTGTACGTATATCCATCAGGTACCTGTGTCGTTTATTGACCGAGACATCGGCTATCTTGACTTCTGGTTTTTGTTGTTTGCCTCAATCCCTCCAGACAAACAGCGGTGTGATATGTGCATTAGGCTACGACGTCTTCCAAATTCCTTCACAATTTGCAACTCATCAATCATCCTACCAGTCAAGCCTTGTAAACTGATATACCGATAACACAAAAAAAACAGTAAATCGGATTGTTTTTGTCTTTCTCGAATGAAAGCTGGGCTGTTTTGGACCTTATGCGTCGAAATAATCTCACTTGTCAATAAACAGAAATTGTATGAGAAATTTAAGAGACGCTCTTGAAGCCATATATTCCGACCAGAACACTGTTAGTAAGACAGGAGGCGAATTTTTAAAGAAGAATTAAGACTGCCAAATTAATTGCACGATTCTTTTGTTTCCTACATAACAAAATTAAATAAAAAACCCGGAGATACGTAAGATGGCTGTCTTTGTGAACAAGGTAAATAACGCATCGGCCGATGTTGTGTACTGAATTTATTTTAACATTTCATTAACATAATACCAAGATTGTTGTGTAGGTACTTGCAGAACCTTTGCACTTTGGATTCCTTAAAGATGGCGCTTCGGTGCTGAAGCACGTAGGAATTTTATATTTTATGTTTGATTTTTGTCGTTTTATGTGCAGTTATTTGTTATTGTGGTTACACGTATGAGACTGATTAGAGACATTTACGGTTGTCGCCCCAGAAATCGTGTACTTTTTGTATGACTGTGTCTCAAAAGAGTGTTCTTAATATGCTGAATCAGGGGTACACAAATTCCAGGCCCTAGGTCCCCTTGGACAAGTTCATCGTGTACGGTGGCACATAATATTAACGGTTTCTCAATATGGAACTTTCTTGTCACCCTTCTGACGTCTAGAAATTTGATGTGGCTACTAGATTTTTGGAAAATTTGTGTACCTCTGTGTCGAACTGTTATGTTCGTGGTTCAGACATAATTATCCTTCGAATTGCACATTTTGTGAATGGACTTTGTTCATAGACTGCGTGAGATTTCCGAATTTCTATACGCAATTTTATTTGTTTCAACGCTGGAAGGCCGACTGATGGAATTCCAGGAAATGAAGGCGCTTTACAGATCTCATAGGCTTTATGTGACGTGAGGCTACCAAAATGAGGACGTCAATACCATCGAATGGTTGCAGTTCGTTTCCATCGCCTTCCATTATATATATATATATGTGTGTGTGTGTGTGTGTTACCACGCATAACGCCACATCTTGTTTAACCCTTATCCTGCTAACGTGGAGAATATGGTGAGCTCCTAATAATGTCAGCAAATGGCAGATGGGACTTAACTCGGCGTTTAAAGAGTTAAGCTCATTTCTGCCCCATGTACAGAGAGCTTTTTTTACCGCTCGTATTAGTCCACCAAACTAAATAATGTGTAGGTCTATTTGCAAGGAATAGTTCCGAGTACAAGTAAGCGCCTATTACCTTCGTCACGTCTGTCTCTCTGTTTGTCCTCATAATCCAAATGTAAAACCGCTGAACGGAATTTTATGAAATTTGGTACTTGGGGGAATTTGGAATTAAATATGCGGAGTCACTGTAGTTGTGATTAAAATCAGTTAAAGGTAACAGTATTTTGCGGTTCGTAGAGATTTGCGAGTGTTCCGAAGCGTATCTCGACCTTTAGCTTGAAAAAATAATACAATGAACTCAAAATGCTGAGAACAAACGCATCAGGTAACAATGGAATGCATATTTTCTATCATGTACTTTTTTTTTTTT
>Ga0123352_10007073_pt1 | contig 17260 bp, 21 predicted proteins | sample TergutLab28metaG_FD_89700 | JGI IMG/M metagenome (GOLD analysis project Ga0123352, IMG submission 89700) | Labiotermes labralis P1 segment gut microbial communities from Petit-Saut dam, French Guiana - Lab288 P1 | ecosystem: Host-associated > Arthropoda: Insects > Digestive system > Gut ... | reverse complement strand
TTTGTTGAAATTTGCTGGCTAATCACGCTTTTCACCAACGCCGTAAAAACATCCGGCCTAATCTCGCGCTTGATAAGACCAATCCGTTCAATCGCCGCTCCCAGCTTCTTATCTTTCTTGCTCAAATAATCTATCTCTTTCTGCCCATATTCAAAATATATCTTCTCCATATTTTCGCCCCCTCTAAATAGTCAATTCAAACGCCTGCTACTTACAGCGTCCACCATAATCGTTGACAATCCAATTTGTCATTCTGAACGAAGTGAAGAATCTTGCTTTTAAGACATAAGACCCTTCGCCTTCGACTCGGGGTGACAACGAATATGTAAAAGTAGTTAATCAGGCAATACAACCTGTATAGCCATGGTATAAATCTCATTTGAACCCCCGTAGAACACAACCTCATATTCACCCGGCATTAAAAAATCAATCTCATGCCTTACAGTTGCCCAGCTTAAATCATCAAACGAATCTTCAAACACTCTTCCATCCCTTATACGCTTGCGTAATATACAACCGTCCATATCAAGAGAATTATCTACTCCAGCGATATATACCGTTTTAAATGGATGTTGAATAACTTCCACACTCATTATTTCAAGTCCGCGGTCGCATGAAGATAAGAGAAGAACAATCATCAATAAAAGAGCTTGTGATATTGCCAAGAATCTTTTTTTCATTCCACAATCAGCCTCCTTTATTGCTACTACAGTCTACATTTCTACAGACGCTCTGTCAATCGTCAAAATTCATATTCCTGCTTTGATTTCGCCAAGCGTTCGTGTATAATGTGTGTACAAACTACACGAGAGGAAGCGTGCGCATGTTCCACATAATTGCAAACCCTGTCGCCGGACGTGGATACAGCCTTGTACGTCTGCAAGCCTTGACGGCATTATTCGATAACAGCGGCATCCCATACGAAGTGCTGCATACCACCGCGCCTCTCGACGGATACGAAAAATCCAAGCATGTCTGTCTGAACGGCAGCGACGGTATTATCGCCATCGGCGGTGATGGCACAGTGCAAGAAATTGCCGCCGGAATGGCTGACGCTCACGATGGACATGCCTCCATACCAATTCCACTGGGCATTCTCCCCTGCGGCAGCGGTAACGACTTTGTTCTATCGCTCAGCGGCAGTAAACCCTCATATCTCGGCAAATACAATGATAAAGCAAACCAACAAGCCGCCGAATCGCTCTGCAACGCGATAATCCAAAGCCATATCCGCAATATTGATATTCTCAAAGCTAACGGCACAGCATACCTAAATATCGGCAACATAGGGCTGGATGCACGCATCGTCAAAAATGCCGTTCGCCTAAAGCATACTTTCGGGAGCTACGCCTACTACGCAGCAGTTTATCAAAGCATAATTCAGCACAAAAATATTCCTCTCACCATAGAAATTGACGGCAAACCCATCGATGGACACTATACCTTAGTTGCCGTATGCAACGGGCAATATTACGGTGGCGGAATGAAGATTGCACCACCCGCACAGCTCGACAGCAGCAAAATCACCGTCTGCCTTATCGAAGCTCTAAGCCGCCCAAAATGCGTTTTGCTCTTTCCATCACTACTATTCGCCCAACATACCCGCCTCAAGCAAGTTCGCTTTGTACAATGCGATTCTCTCGCAATCACCCTGCCCAACAACGAAACTCTCTGCCTGGACGGCAATCTCTACGAAAAAAGCGGCACTATCACTTTCGAGATAATGCCGCATGCGCTTAAAGTATTCTGTGATAAAACTATGTAGATTTCTTCGATAATTTTAACGCCATGTGACATATACGCTGTATCCGTCTATTCCGGCAGCAGAGAGTACAATGTTTACCAAATCACGCACTGCTCTTTCGGTGTACTCATAAGATACTTCGTATAAGTCTTGCAATGCTAGCAATTCCATTTCCATCTGTGCTTGTCGCAAAAGTTCATTAAAGTCATCCGGTGATAAAGTTACCGCACCCCAGCCCAAAAAACTTGTTACAACATCGTCAATAATGGTGTTATCAAAGTCGATTACTACCCCGTAAAACACAGGATGTTCAAGGATAAGCCAAATCCTCTCTCTGAAAGAATCTATTATAAGATGGTCTGAATGAAAGTTACTTAAATCCGTAGTAAATAACCCATCGCCAACAAAAGTAAATGTTTGTTCTCGTGTTCCCATGCGAAACAAGCCGGCTCTTTCCGCAATATTTATTGAATGTTCTAAGTGAGCCTCCATCGTTATTAGATTTTGAGCTTCCGAGAATCCTGTAATTATCGTTTCTGTCATAATCTGCTGCCGCTCTGCCATACGAGTAAAATTTAGTAGCGCAACTCTATCTCTATTGAAGAATGACATCACTGCCAACGCAACTGCCACAACCATAATTGTTGCCATAACCCACTTCGCAATGCTTAAAATATTCCCGCCTGATTGCAGATTAATATTCATTTTAATAACCTCCTCTCCAAACGCACAATGATTTTTCATTATCATACCATATGAAAATCTATTGTGCAACTATTTGCGTTTGCCAATTGTGTTCTTATATGCAAATAAATAAGCCTCTATACTATATCTAGAGGTGATTGCTGAATGAAAGATAAATTTGTTATAAAACCAAAAACAACTCGTTCTGTAACGATGACAATACGCATAGACAATGAAATAAATGAAAAACTTGATGAATTGGCACTAAAGAGCAACCGTTCACGCAATGAATTAATCAATATGTCATTACGCTATGCTTTTGAAAATCTTGAGTTCATTCAAGATAGCAAAGAATAGTATTTCATAGTTTGCGTAATCCATAATAAAACCGCCCTGCAAAGAGCGGTTTTTATAGTGAGTATAACTATGTTCTTATTTTTTAGCGATAGGCACTTGGATTTCTGTCAGCCAATCGTTCTCGCTATCTTTGTTCCATATACCGTCAATATAGCTCTCTCGCGGGCAATCAGCAATGGCATAGCCGTTTTCTTCAACCCATTTACAGGCATAGGCATAGGCTTTCGGGAGGTCTGCATATGCTCCCTTGTGCAGCACTGACACTACGGTGCAAGCCTTGGTTTCTTTGAACTTTATGTCGTCAAAGTCGGGATAGATTTTGTCGACAGCTTCGCAAAACTCGATTTCAAGGTCTTTTTCTTTGTGTTCATCATCAAGATAGACGATAAAGCAGTATTCCGGAACGGCACATTTCAAGTTTGGATACTTATTTGCAATAGTTTCTCCAATTTCAGGCACAAGGCTAAAATAAGCATCATACTTTGAGCCTTCGCCATTTGGCAGTGTTATTCTCTTGGAATAGACAACACACGCCGGTAATTCCTTAATTGCCGCAGAATAATTCATGATATTCTCTCCTCGCAAAATGAATTCAATTCGGGATAGCCGGCTCTGCCCCAGTGCAAGCTCAGAAATAAGCTCATCCTTGCGCTTTCGTAAAATTTGCTCGCAATCATGCCCCGATAATATCAGCCCAATTTCAGTAATTGACAGCCCAATTTGCCGCAGCTCCTGTATCCGGTGAAGCTTCACAAGCTGGTCGGTTGTATACATCCGATAATTTGTGAACACATCAACCTCTTCGGGCTTTAGCAAACCAATTTCATCATAATACCGTAGTGCTTTTATCGTGGTTTTGCTCATTTTAGAAAACTCTCCGATGCGGAACATTTGCCACCCTCCTCTATTGTAATTTCATTCTACCTCCTCCTGTAAGAGGAGAGTCAATACCTATTTTTAACCATAAAACTCGGCGCTATTATCACGCCGAGCCTTTATATGGTTGAACAATCGGTTTTTCTTACATGTTCTGCACTTCAAGTCTTCTTTTTAAAATGAACATGGCCGCCGCAGATACTAACAAGCCAAGTAACGATACCACTAATCCGAAGATACTTACGTTATCATCCGTTTGCGGGTTTACGCGCGCTTGAATCAATTCGATTCGCTCATCGGCAGGTTCTTCCACACCGGGCAAATAACCTTCAACAGCAACATCTGCAGGAAGCTCCGCCGCTTCTGCTGCGCCGTATACATAAGGCGCAGGCGGTAAAGTAAATGCAGTTTGCTGCTCGTCAGTTACTGCGGTTACAGGTGCTTCAACACTTGGTGCTTGAGGCGAAGTAACTACATTTGATGGCGGAAGCATGATGCCCGGGAATGTAGGCCCCGGATCGGGGGTTGGCCTTTGCCTGTTATCATCGGGTACAATATTGTTGTTATTGTTGTTATTGTTGTTATTGTTGTTATTGTTGTTATTGTTGTTATTGTTGTTATTGTTGTTATTGTTGTTATTGTTGTTATTGTTGTTGCCGCCACCGTTTGAGCAGTCGCAACAGTCGTTAGGCTCTTCACACGGACAGTTATCACCGCAAGTGCAGCAATCTACCGTACACTCACAGCCACAGTCTGTGCAGTCACAGCAGTCGTTAGGCTCTTCACACGAGCAGTTATCACCGCAAGTACAGCAATCTACCGTACACTCACAGCTGTAGTCTGTGCAGTCGCAACAGTCGTTAGGCTCCTCACACTGGCAGTTATCACCGCAAGTGCAGCAATCTACCGTACATTCGCATACGGGCGGCGGGCACATTATGTTGTAAACCGTTAGTACTTCACCTCCGCTATTATTAGCAAGCGTGAATACTCCGGAATACGGCGCGTTTAATTCAGAATTAAAACTGTTATGACCGGGATTGTTTAGACGGTACAAATCCGTGTCATGAACTCCGGTTTGTACAAATCTAAATATGCCCGCGCCAACTTCCGTTGTGAAATAACCCTCTTCGTTAGTTATATATGAACGCATTGCACGCCATTCATTGTTGCGGTAAAGTTGAAGCTCAAAAGATGCGTTTGAAAGCCTATCTTCGGTGTCTTGATCATAAAGATACAATGTTACAAGTGTACCTTCTTCTGTGCCGCCGAATGCTCCGCTGGGCGTAAGCGGTATTTCACGCCACCTAAACTCATTACGAGTCCACGAAGATCCATAATCGTACACGTGATTCCAGCTCAACTTGCTGCCTACTGAGACAACATGCGAAGTTTGTCTGGGTTCATACGATTCAACAACTCGGATACTTGGAAACAGTATACGTCCGTCAACCAAATTATTCGGCCCATACATACGATTAAGCCACTCAATAATCTGAGGTCTGAATGACTCATCCCAGCCATCACTAACTATTGCAGAATCTGCAACCCAGCCGATAAAGTCCGGGTGTATATCAATAATTCTTGGTCCATCTTGCCCCAGCGTGCCAAAGTATGCAATAAGCACTTGGGTATCTTCGCTGTATGGGTCTTGCATTGTCCACCAACTATACCATGGTTCATGGTACGGGAACTCGTAATAATTGCCTTGCCATAAGCCCCATTGAAACGGAGCAGATTGAACTCTTTCCCTGAACGATTCATAAGTATCCTCAGGAAGCTGGGTAATCTCAACCATATAGTCTGTAAAGTCAACAGGCTGTGTACGTCCTGACGGCAAGAAATACGTGTACATGCGTCTTGTTTCTCCACCCCAGGGGTTAGCATAGAAAGGTGCAAACCCTCTCGGTCTGGCTATACGAGTATGGAAATTTACGCGCTCTACATCTCCTTCCAATACCATTTCAACCAGATAGTTCTCCATCTGTTCTAAAGACCTTATATCAGGCAGCGGATATACATACCATCCTATATCATCACACCAATAAGGCGGATAATACTCGCCGAAGGTGTCGTATGCGAGACGCAATAACCCATCTCTGTTAAGATCAAGTCTCCAGTCTACATGCGTTGGCGTTGTTCCTTCAACCGTCATCCAGTTGCTGGAAAGCAGTGCCGGCAATACTGCCGGCGTTCCATAGCCGGCACTTGGATGGTCAGCTCTCCATCTTGGATTGAAGTTAATAGGGAATGTTGCATTGCCAAAAACTATATCTCTATGGCCACCTGCAGCCACAGAGGGTCTAAGTGCCCGTTCATGGCTATGAATTGTGAATTGTACATAGGAAGCACCTTGTGCATACTCATTAAACTCAATCTCTATAAACCCGTCGTGTATTCTCCATTGACCCAAGTTTTCCTCATCAAGTATCAACAAGAATTTTGGACATTCACAATAAGGAACACCAATGCACTCCCCGGTGATTTCATCACATTCATGAATGATACAACAGCACTTAAATCCCGGGTGAATGTCTTCGCATAGTTCACACCACCAATAATTTGATTCTTCAAAATAACATTCACATACCCAAATGTGAGCCTCTGTGGTAAAAATCGGCTCCCAGTTAGAATCTAATGACCGTATAAAACCACTTTGACCATCAGCCATATTAGGTATAGGAAGTCTAATTGTATCTCCTTCATTGATCAAAATTCCCGGTAAATCGGTCTCTATTGTGGCTACGAAAGACAATGACCTACCGTACCCTATCGGTAAAGTTATATCTGTATGATAAAAAGATTCATCCCAAAACCACCACTGCACTATATCACGATACATATGCGGAACAGCAAGCTCAAATCGTGTTACATTCACATACTCGGAAAAATCCATGTTTCCTGTACGGGGCTCGGGAATAATAATATTTCGCAGAACAGCATTACCCTGTCCTCCGGCTACAATGTAACCGGGAACATTGACGACACATTCCTCCTTTTCCTCACACTCTTCTTCATCTTCTTCATTTTCAGGCTGCTCGTCTAAGTCCTCATCATCAGGGCAGCCATCTTGCGGATACTCATCGTTTGGATATTCGTTGTTTGGATATTCATCCGACGGATACTCGCTGCCGTCACCATATCCATCTGAATTATCTTTGTCAACTTCATATCCGCCGCCAATACCATCTCCATCAATATCAAGAACCTCTCCTTGATATTCATCGGAATAATTCACATCATCTGAAATTTCATGCGCAGTAACAAATGTAGCATGACCGGTCTGCAAAAGTCCAAACACTAAAAGAAGCGCCAGCAGCAAGCTGAATTTACGCTTCACGCTTGAAAATGACGGCATGCAAAGCCAGCATCTCTCAAAGACACTCATCGATATCATCCTTTTTAATTTAATTGTATGCTGAGGTTTCACCCACACTGAAAATTTATTTCAGTAAATACTAATGCGGCAGTAAGATATCAACTCCACACTGCATAAGCACACACATATTAAACTGCTCATAAATTGGACAGTTTATATATACTTATATAATACACTAAAAATCTGTAAAAGTCAAGCCGAAGTTGGACACACTTCATCTAAATCGAACTCCAGCTCATTAATCGAATAACAATCACCGCCGCCCGCTTAGCGTGCGGTTTGGAAACCGCCTATAAGGCGGTTGATACTAGTTGCGCCTATTGGCGCATTGAATAATCCGCCAACCACATGGAATTTCCGGGCTGCTGCTAAAGCAGCCTATTTTCTTTTGCCTTTTTGGACTGGCTCTCCTGTGAATGGGTCGATGTACTCAACCAGACTTATCTGGTCGGTTGTAGCACCTTCTTGTAGCTGATTTCTGATGTACTCTGATATCTTTTTAGTGTTTTTTCCTACTGTATCCACATAATATCCCCTACACCAAAATCGCCTATGTCCATACCTATACTTCAAATTAGCATGTCTATCAAATATCATCAGCGAGCTTTTGCCTTTCAAATAACCAACTATACTTGATACACTATATTTGGGCGGTATTGATAGCAGCATATGTATGTGGTCTTTACTCAATGTTGCTTCTAGTATCTCGATATCCTTCCTATCACATAACTCCCGCAATATCTTTCCGATATCTGCTTTTATTTTCCCATAAATTATCTGCCTTCTGTACTTTGGCGCAAACACTATGTGATATTTGCAATTCCATGTCGTGTGTGTTAGAGTATTATTGTCCATTGTGACTTCCTCCTTGGCTCTTGTTTGTGGTTGGCGAACCTCATACATTTTAGCACAAGGAGGTTATTTTTGCTTGAAGCTAAAGCTAAGTGATTCCCCAGGCATAGCCGGGGGGTTATTTACGCTAAAGCTACAAGCAAGCCGCGCCGCCGCCGAGGAAGCGGCGGCGGCCGGCAAGGCGTATTATGCAAGCGCAAGCACCAAAAAACAAAAAGTGGATGATAGCGTAAGCAAGCTGAATAAAAGGCTTGCTCTTATTCAGGCAAGGATTGACAAATTAAAATATCCATATTCCACGGCAACGGCTGATGGGGACGATGAAGCACTCGAACAATTAAGAGGCGAGATAAGAGAATTGGAGTTGGAAAAGTCTCAATGTTCAAGTGAAATCGGACTGCTCCAAAGCACGTTTGTCCGAGGGGATGAGACCTTATACATTGCCGTAAAAGAAGCACAAGACCGTTTCTTGACGGCAAGAAATGCGGTGATTGACGCAGCGCGGGCTATTGATGACTTTGATTTAGAAAAAATGATTAAACCTCTTGTGAGTGCAGCTTCTAACTACCGCTCTGAATATTCAAGCGGAACAAGCCTTGGCGTGGGTATCGACATGGATAAACTCGAAGACCATTATCATGCTGAAGCTGTTGACAAACGACGCAAAGAAGAAAAGGCATTGAAGGAAGCAAGAATACGAGAGGCAAGAAATAGCCCCTCAGTAACTATTACTCACAACGAGGATCCAGCTTTAGCATTTCATCGCGCCCGCCAAGAGCGTGAACATCAAAACAGGGTCTATGGACGAGCTTAGAGAGGGGTGCTGACAATGAAACCGAGATACGATAGGCACAACGCGGTGGAAATTCAATTTGATTTGAGCGGCATTGAAGAAGCTAAAAAAGCATTAAGCCACATCAAGGGCGGCATTGAAGCTGCATTAAAACAGGCATTAAATAAAGCTAATGCAGGTATAAAGACTGATGCTGCGAAAGGAGTTCCGAAAGTGTACAACGCAGTCACTAAGGAATCGGTAAAGAAAAAATATGGCTTACCCATGCCACAACAAACCATTCAGACAAGGAGCAATTCGATATGACAGAGATTTTCTTCTGCAAAAAAAGATAGCGATGGAAACTTAATTTTGAGAGTTGAAGTTGATGGTAACGAACACATTACCGGCACTTGCGCAAGGTGTAGATATATTGCCGAACTTACGCTTGCTGAGTATGGCAAATTATTTCAGCCGGGCTTTGACTGCATAGAGGAACTGCTTTGCTAAGATTGCATAGGTGGTACGCGCTGCATTTATGAGATATAGCAACGAGTAAGCTGCACTTCGCCGCGACAAAACAAAAAAAGCAAATATCACCCGAAGATACTTGCTTTTCCATATACAGCAAACCTGAACCGATTACCCTTGAAATTATTATACAGGGGGCGGTCTGTTTTGTCAATTGATTACGAGCAACTCTATCACCAATACGAGCGATTCTTACGCAAGATTTGCCGTGGATTTGTCGGCCATAGTCTGGATATGGACGACTTAATGCAGATTGCTTATATAGGCTTGCACAAGGCCGCCGACAGTTTCAAAGAAGATTGCGGTGCGTCTTTTATGCACTATCTCGCTCTTTGCATAAAAAGAACTCTACTGCGTGAATTGATTTATGCCGGTGCGCACATAAAGATCCCACCGCATTACATTGGATATGTTCAACGCTATAAAAATGTGCGTCGAGAAATGACACATGAGCTCCTCCGAGAACCATTCCATCACGAATTGGCAGAAAGGCTTGGAGTTTCTGCAGAAAAACTCACCGAGATTGAGCGTGTTGTAAATTTACAAAGTGTAAAATCAATAGATGCGCCCATCGGCTGCGAAGGCGAAGACCTTACATTATCCTCCCTGCTTCCTTGTACAGATGAGGATATGGCTATATGCTACGAACTAAAGGAGCTTAATCGGCTGCTGTGGCAAGAAGCGCAGCGTTGCCTTGACAATGATTTATTCGAGCTTATTTGTGACTATTTTATACAGGGAGCGTCATACGCTGATCTTGCCACCAAGAACGATACATCACTATCGCAAATAAAGTCATCTATGATTAGAGCATTGAGGCATTTACGCAATAATCATAAAATACGCCAGCTTGGAAAAGATTTTGGCTTTTATGGAGCATACAGACACGTAACACTCTCAGAATTTAAGTATACATGGACTTCGAGCGTAGAGGCAGAAGTCTTAAAGCGTGAAGAGCATCGGGAACGGGTGCTGTCGGGAATGGACTTGTTGTATGGTGTACATACAAGCCCCGAAAAAGAGCGTAATCCATTCGCCAATCCGCTTGACAGTTTGATTGGTTCTGCCGAAACGATAGACAACTAATGGAGTTGGAGGGATACTGTGAATAGCCGGACGATTGCGGAGCAACGTATCAAAGAATACTACGATGCTATTCGTGATATAAACATCTTGCAAAGTAGACTTGAATTGTACACCAAGAATCGAATCGCTGTAAAAATCGCGTTAGCTGAACACATGCAAAACAACGGCGCAGCGGACAATTACGATAAGCACCAAAGAGAGCTTACTGATCTTGAAGCTCAAGTTTTTGACACCGCGGCGCTCATCCGTGAGAAGCAACAATGCGCGATTGTCGTACATAGTGTGTTGGAGCAGCTGGCGGAAACGGAGTTGCAGTTCGTTGAACTGCGCTGTCGTGCTAAAAAGTCGATGGAATACATCAGTGTAAGTATGTCAATGACTAAATCACCCCTATACCGATTCAGAGATAAAGTGTATGACAAAATTTATAGCTTGTTATGAGTCACATGATAATGCAAATGATAACGATTGCAACCTTTCTTTGCAAGATTACACCATTGAGGAGTACGCTCTATTCCTTGCAGTTGCAGGCTTTAACGTGGTTTTCGTTGCATTCAAAGGTGTACATTTGTACAGCAACGAAAACCAACTCAAATAATAGTACACTGTTGCAACCCTGCTGCTTTGTCATCTTGGCACTGTTTTGTGCCGGAAGGGTCAAGCAGACGAGCTGCAGACGGCCGCTTTCTTTGGTGGTTAGCTGTCTTACGGAGTACATGATTTGGCACAGAGGAGTGACAGACGTGAGAATAATAGACAAGCGGAGTATAAAGCATTGTGCTTCGGATCCGTCAGCTTGCTTAGGTATTTCCAACGGAATTTCAGACAAGCGGGTGCGTTTAGCGCAGGCCTTGTCCAACCTTGGGGAGATTTCAACCCATTTCTCATTTTTGAGTTGAATTTGACCGCCAAAAAGTAAAATTCCCTCAAGCGAAAAAGCCGCAAACTGAGCATAGTTTAACGGCTTTTTATGTCTCTAGGGCATTGCGTTCTGTTTTCAGTCCACTTGAATCAAGTCTTAATCCTAGCATTACAAGTTACGCAATTGACGCTGTAGCTCATCATCAAAGACTTTTGAGGCGTTGTGGGATTCATAAACAGCGTTCTTCGCTTTGTCTTCCAGTACATCCTTTGGCGTGTCATGTTGTATGTTTTTTTGAATCTGTGGGCGCGGGGCTTCACAACTAATAATATCGCCTGCATCACAATCCAGAGCCTTGCAGATTAAGTAAAGGTGTTTCACCTGTATGCTTCTTGCAATTCCATGGTATAATTCACCAATCGTGTTAGCCCGGATTCCCGTCTTGCGAGCCAAATCGGCTTGTGTCCATCGATGCTCACCTAGCCGGATAGATAGTAATGAGTTCATCATATTTCATACCCCATTTCCGTTGCAAGCTGTTTTACTTTTATATCTTCGCGTAGCGTAGCAAGCCCCTTCCGAAGAAGTGAATACACCCTCAAAGGTGCAACCTCATATTCTTTTGCTATTTTCCGGGCAGGCTTTCCAATCCAGTATCTTGCTATGAGTGTGCTGCGTATTATTTCGTTGTCTATGCATCCTATCGTTGCGCGCAGGTCCTCATATAACAAATCTGTTTCTACATATTCGCAGAAACCGTCTGTAGGTATAATATCTGCCAAAGTCATATTACCATCACTATAGAGCGGCTCGTCAAGAGACATAGCACATTCGATAGCCTGTGAAGCCGAAAAGCACGAGAATACTCAGTGCGGATGTAAAATCCAGCGTAACTTATAAACTTAGCCCCTCTGTTCGGATCATACTTCTGCGCAGCTCTATAAAGCGCAATGCTCCCAAGCTGTAGTAAATCTTCAATGTCAATATCATTGCGCCTGACGCACAATGAGTAATAGCGTTGTGCGTATAAATGTAAAAATCCTTTGTTCGCGTTTAGTAGTTCAGGATAAGCATCTGCATCACCCGCTTGGAAGCGGTTTATAATTGCGGTGTTTTTGCATGTCACAACTGACATATTGAAATCCCCCTGTCATTTTTTGTTTGACAGGCTTGCCCTACCCGCTATATAATGAATTTCAGATAGAGCAATCTGTCGGTTGCTGCGGGAAGCCGTTGCGCCCTACCAAAGCTACAGCGGCTTCGTCACAGCCTTGCATAGTTATGATGAAAAGTTACGGTTGTCGCTACCTCAACCAACTCCTTTTTATTTGGTTTCGCAAGAAGTACGAAATATTGCGCTAATTGCATTGTTTAATAGATCCGTATAGAACCACCTCCTTTAATTTTTGCTTGCATTTTGGGAGAGAATAGGCTATACTTAACACAGCTAAATTCATTGTGTGGTTAGATACAACATATCTTTCCTCCGGGCTCGTTTCTTTTCAGGGGTGATTAAGAAACGGGCTCTTGTTTTGTGTCAAATGAATCCATTTTGAGCAAACCTGCAAAGATGTTAAGTATGCACCGCGCTTTGGCTTCATTTCCTTCACATACATTCAACGATACTCGCCAAGTTCGGCAAACGTGCGTTTTCTTGCCATACTGTGATTGAAGACCTTACTCATAATTACCACCCTTCCTTGTATTTGCGTAAGCCGGGGTTGTGACCTAACCCGCCCGGATGGCCACTCTGCGTATACGCTATTTAAGATGCTGCCACACGGCTTGTTAGGGCACCAGCGTTGAAGCCTGCCATAAACGCCAACTTTATTTGCTCATTGATTACATCTGTTGTCGCCTCAAACACATTGTTAGATGCTTCAAAATCCAACTTGCCGAGCGCATAACCTAAAATGTTGTCAAGTTCCGTAGGTGGTGCTTTTTCCAATTCTTCGTTGTATCTAGTGAGTAATACCTCTTTCAAAAATAATTTTTTCATGCCTGTGTCCTCCTTTGGTTTTTGTGCAAAGCCTTGCTTTTCGTGGCTTGCAACTGCCTGATAATATAATTATACAGCAATCACTTAATGATGTCAAGTGTTTTATAAATATATTTCTAAACATTTTTTATATATTGCTTAATAACATTTATTATTTGATTGACAAAATATCCTCTATGATATATAGTAATAAAGAGAGGGAGTGATAGGCTTGACGATAGAGCAAAAAATAAACATGGCAACGGCATATAAAAAAATGAGCCAAGCGGCACTTGCCCGTGCCATAGGCATGACACCATCAAACTTTAACCAGAAAATTAAGCGTGAGACTTTCACAAAGGACGAGCTTGAGGAAATAGCCTCTGCTCTAGGCGCAGTATATACCGCCGTATTCGAGTTTCCTGACGGCACGAAAATATAGGAGGTGCATACCCATAGAGCGCAATCAAAAGACCGTAATATTACGCTGTGAGTGTACCGGACAATGTGCAATGCTAGTGGTAGATAAAGACATCTGGAAAGATGGAGATATACACTACAACTTTTCTGTGCAGGACTCTCGTTACGACCATAGAAACCGCTCTATTTGGAGCAGAATGCAAAGTGCGTGTAAAATTATGTTTGGCAAACCAATATATTATAACGATGTCTATATAGGAGATCCAAAGAAATTTAATGGCTTTGTGAAAGATTTGATGGAGTTAATGGAAGAGGTGAAGGGCGATGAGTAATCCGAATAACAATCAATCAACCGATTTAACCCTCCAGCAGGAAGCAGAGTTTTTGTTCTTCGCGACACCGAACGGAAAAATCAATATTGAAGTTTGGTATGCCGGTGACACAATCTGGCTGACACAGAAACGAATTGCCGAATTATTTGATGTAGACAGAAGCGTCATAACAAAACATTTAGCAAACGTGTATGAAGAAGGTGAACTCGACAAAAATTCAACCTGTGCAAAATTTGCACAGGTTCAAATCGAGGGCGAGCGAGAAGTTAAGAGACAAACCGAATTTTACAATTTAGACGCTATAATCTCTGTCGGTTACAGGGTGAATTCCAAACAAGCCACGGCGTTTCGTAAGTGGGCCACAGAGATATTACATGAGTATACGATTAAAGGCTTCGCAATGGACGATGAGAGGCTTAAAAACGGCACTCATTTTGGCAAGGATTATTTCAAAGAGCTGTTGGAACGCATACGCGAAATCCGTATGAGCGAAAGACGGCTATACTTGCAAGTAACAGATATATTCGCAACAGCAAGCGATTACAATGCAAAAGACGAGCTTGTGAGAGCGTTCTTTGCATTTATCCAAAACAAGCTGCATTACGCTATAACCGGCAAGACCGCCGCTGAAATTATATATGGCCGCGCTGACAAAGACGAACCGAATATGGGGCTTAATAACTGGAAACTCTCACCCGAGGGAAAGATATTGCGTACGGATGTAACTGTCGCCAAGAATTACTTGAACGAGGATGAACTACGCAAATTACGATTAGCCGTTACCGCTTTCTTGGATATAGCTCAATCAAGGGCAGAACGCGAACTCCCAACGGATATGCGGCAATGGTTGGGGATTATGGACGGTTATCTCGATTTGAACGAATATCCTGTTTTGCAAGGCTCAGGGCGCATTTCCAAAAAGGACGCAGAAAACAAAGCCCTCACTGAATATGCAGAATTTCGGGTTAAGCAAGACGCAGAGCATATAGGCGACTTCGAGAGAGCGGCCGCGAAGGCAATAACTGATAATAACGATAAGCTAAAACCTTAACAAAATTATTTCGTTCACGCTTCTATTACAGGAGCATTAGGAGCATGGAACTTAAAATCATCCCGGATTTATCTGTAGAGGATATTCACAAAGTACGTGAGTATAATTACGAAACAACTAAGGCAATGAGCAGCATGGACGAGCGCAATCAATAATATTACAAAAACGGCGCGAACAGGGTTTTAGAGCGCATGGCAAAGTTGAAAAAGGAAAAGGAGCTTGTACGCACATAGGCAACCGTCGACGGGGGTTAAAATCCCCGTTTTTTCATGCCCTAAACCATACCGACGTTAAATGCCATTTTCGGCCCTGTACAGCGTTTCTTTGCGTGAGATAGTTAATATATCCTATCCCATAGAGCGCAAAATAATAAAGCAAAAATGTGCGACATGGGCATGTATGATATTAGGGTGTTAATGCAGGTCTGAGAACAGCAAAAATGTAACGCTATACAACAAACGAATGTTGTACAACAAAACATTGAAAATTATACAACATTTATCTTGTAAAAATACCTTCTGTATAACACAGGCAAAAGCCCGGGTGTGAAAAATCGCCATTGCATAGGAGCGCAGAAACCAACACAGTTTAGATGCAAACCCACCATTTGAATAAGCATATAGAATAACAAGAGAGCGCGCAGGCATAACAAAGCGCGGTCTTAGTTAAACAAGAGCGTACCAATACACTATATTATATGTGCTGTGCGGCGTGTGTCGGCTAATGGTGGTGTTGGCCACATTGCGGAGTGGTGTGCGGCTTCTCTCCAAGCACAAGCAAGAGCAGCATTAGGGATTGTTAAGTTGCACTACGGTTGTTGCCGTGCTGATCAGGAGGAAACCAGAGCATTGACCGTATAAAATAACTTGTCTAAGCTTTATTTGGACCAGTCAGCAGGATAATGTTTGCAAGCTCACTGTGGTCTGCCGGAGCGTGTTGTCGTGTGCTTGCAGTAGCGGCTGGTTACGCTTGGTTGGGTTAGTCAGCGACTATGCCTGTTATTGTGGGCTTGTGGGAATGGTTGTGATACTTGCCCTTCGTCTGGAGTGTTACCGATCGAAACCAACACAAGCATCCTTGCGCTGATGGATAGTTGCACTCATAAATACACTGCCATGCGCCTGCACGTTAGGAGAGCACTCACGGCTGTACAGTTGCCCTTGTCGGTTGGCAAGTAGTCTTAGTGAGTGGAAGAAGTCAAAGGAACACATCGGAGAGCGTACAGGATAACAAACAACCCCTCTACCCGGTCGCCGGGGGTGCTTAGGTACTTTCCGGGAAATTTCGCTCTTGCGGGTGCGGTGACCGCGAAGGTTTTTTAGTTTTGGGGAAATTTTTGGCCGACCATTTCCGAGATTTTAGTTTGGTTTTGACCCCCGAAATAGCTTTTTGAAACAGACATTTTCGATACAATGGTAAAATCCAGTAACTATGAGGAATATCAAGATATTCTTATGTGCAATGTGACAGCAGAGGGTACAACAGTAGAGACAACGACATGTACAACAACAGTCTCCCTCAATCTGCAACAGAGCCACCCAAGAGCCGCCACAGACATTCTAGGAGAACTCTAAGAGAATTCTAAGAGAACTCTAAGGATTTACAGAGAAACCTCACAGAGCCAAATCGCCGCCGCGCCGGGCGAATACCGCCGAATGAGTTGCCGCGAACTCCGAAATGCAGGGACAGAACGGCTTACGTATACATTTCGAGGTTAATATCTACATTTTCGGCTATTCTGTTTACATTTTGAAACAAAGCGTCAACAGGCTGTGCGCATTTCCGAGGGTAGAAACTGAGTTTTTGGGTGGAAAAGTAGGGTTTTTCGGACGATAAACCGAGTTAATCGTCCGTCTTTGCAACATGGCATATCAATTATTCCATGTTCCGTTATAACTATACAAGTTATATAGATCACCGGAACAAAGCAATAGAGTCAAGCAGCAAGAGAAATTAGTTTAATCCTCCTGTTGTTTGACTCTTATTATTACAGCTTTTTCTTCGGGCAATTCGACCGTTTCAAGCTCGAGACGATTGCCGTCTTCATCAACAAAACCACAGCGGCGGGCGCACCCTGAGCCGATTATCAAGCGGTAACTTGTGGTGTGCCCAGTGCCGTTTTTTTGTGGGTTAACCCTCATGGCATACAACTCCCAACTTCATTCCCAAAGTGCTAAAATAGTGTTAAAATTCAAAATTGACTGAAAATGAAAAATCCGCAAACATTGAGTTTACGGACTTTGTAGCTCCCCGAGTAAGATTCGAACTTACGACCCTCCGGTTAACAGCCGGATGCTCTACCGCTGAGCTATCGAGGAATATTCTTTGCTATTGAT